>Ga0209826_1000721_pt1 | contig 23624 bp, 18 predicted proteins | sample GOMGulsemesocosm_5_FD_184637 | JGI IMG/M metagenome (GOLD analysis project Ga0209826, IMG submission 184637) | Methane-oxidizing microbial communities from mesocosms in the Gulf of Mexico - GOM15C Gulf of Mexico (SPAdes) (version 2) | ecosystem: Environmental > Aquatic > Marine > Cold seeps... | reverse complement strand
AAAAAACCACATAAAACTTAAGCCACTAGAAGTCACCAGCCAAGACTTCGACACCGTGCGTGACTACTTCACTCAATTGGATTTTTCGCCACAGGTTTCACGCTATTTTCCTAAAATCTCCTCAACGGCATTAACCATGACCGGCGGGCGTTATTGTTCAATTCGAAGTGAATCTGCAGCGCAGCTGCGTTACCGCTCATCGCCGCAGACGTCGTTAACAGAACCGTCATCAACTGAGCAATGGAGCACCCTGTATCAAACCCAATACAACGCAAACACCTTTGGCTCCCTCCCAAAAATAGAGCAAGGACAAGCGCCGATTGAAACCTACAGCCGGGGTTTGAAAGTGAGCATCTGGGTGGAGCGTCAACTGTTAATGGTCAGCGTGGAAGACGCGTACTAACATCGCGCTTAAAAAACTTACTTGAATACACATAAAAAACATCGACAATACGGCATGGAAAAATCATTCCCCATGCCGTTTTCAGTAACAGCTTAAGCGTTCAACCAATCATCTATTAACTTCGCGCAACGCTCCCAGCCCGGCTCATACATCAACCAGTGGGTTTGATTATCCAAGCAACGGTATTCTGACTGCGTGTATTTCTTCGCAATTTTTTTCACAACCTGCGGCGGTATCAACAAGTCATCTGACGCGCCAACGACCAGTGTCGGCACGTTAATGGCGCGGGGGTCCACTGCGCTGGCTTTGGCGCTATCAAGAAACGGCAGCGCCACTTCCACCACCAACTTCCCCGAGTCATACACCATGCGCTCATAGCAAGCACGCTGTTCGGCAACGGGTAGTTTGGCAAACGAAGAATAGACGCAGCTTTCAAAGTCGGGGCGGTGCGGCTTACGCCAGAAGCCCCAGGTTTTTAGCAAACTAAAAAAGCTCTTAATACCACCCCAGGTAATGGCCGGCACATCATTGGGAGGTGCCGGCGCCAAGAGAATCAAACGTGCACACAACTGACGCTCCGCGAGTTTTTGAGCCACCAATCCCCCCAGCGAATGACCTACAATAATGGGGATTTCCGGTAGACCAGTGATGAAGGTGTCGAGGTCATCGACATAATCAATAAGGCTGGTGGTGCCCAATTCTTCGGGAAGGTCTTTGCCTGTGGATATCTGCTCTGTAGACAGTTTGTGGTGACGAAGATAAGGCGTGTGTACCTCATAACCCTGCGCTTCAAAGTACTCGCGCATCGACTGCCAATACCAGCCTCCGCCCCACATTCCATGAATCATGACCATTGTCTTGCTCATACTCGTCCCTGCCGTTGGTGTTAATCCTGCTGATCAAGCAAAGGATTATGCAAATGAATCACCCGCCGCTGATTGCGCCTCACGAGCTCAAATACTTGAGCGGTGACTGGGTGAGAGTCAAAGTAACGATCAAAACTGCCATCTTTCTGTGCCCTTTGTAAACCCTCTAGCAGACGACCGGCGAGTCGATCATTCCCCGGCCGCACAAAGAAGTACATGGGGGCTGGGTATTCCAGCATCAGACCTTGCTCTAGTACGAGCTCTGGATGGTGTGCCAGCTCGCTGCTCACTTCATGTAAACCACGGGGAAAGTAGTCAAAGCGCCCACCCTTTAACATGGGGAAAAGCAGCTCGTAAGTTGTAGAGGTGATCACCGGTATTTGATTGGCCCGCAATACATGCGTGTCTGGCCAGTGACTGCCCTGACCCGCGCGCAGTCGCTGCAGGCTGTCGATATCATGCTTACCATCGAAACGACCTTGTTCGCCTTCACGTATCAGAAAGACACGCTGCCCCATCAGCCCCTTTATCAGGGGGAACTCTATCGCTTGCATCACGTCTTCTCGCTCACGCGATGTCATGCTCCAGAGCACATCGAGGTCTTCACCCCGGTACAGCCGTGCAATGTTACGCGCCTGAGAGCTTAATACCCCAGTCACTTCAACGCGGTAAGGGCCATGACTCTCGACCGTTTTTTGCAGCGCTAGGTGCAAGAGCCCCAGAAAGTATTCCACGTGCTCGGCACTCGACTGGTTCTGCTTACTGATGAGCACCCGCGTGAGCGTCTGCCCGGCTTGAGCGGCATCCCTCTGTATGCCGACCAGCGGACCCTTGCCCGCATCCTCATTTGGAATCTCGGCATTGGTCGTCAGTGGCAAAGCGCTCACAAACAGGCACACATACAGCAAGGCCGCCATACGGTTTCGGTAAATCGATGTTGGTGCGGGGAACTTCAACATGTATTTATACGTATTGACTCAGTAGGACAGGAATCAGCAGCAGCGACAGCAACGTAGAAAGCACCACAATACTGGCCACCGCCTGTGGCTCTCGATCATAGCGCAATGCCAACAGGTAGTTAAACACGGCGGCGGGCATCATCGCCTGCAATAGAATAACCCCGCGAACGGTGGGGTTCGTCACCCCAACCATGTCGCAAGCAAGCCAGGCGGCCGTAAACCCCCCAACAACACGCAACACACTGAACACCAAGGCTCTAGGCCAATCAGAGATCTTTAGGCTCGCCAGTGACACGCCAAGCGTTAACAGCATTAATGGAATCGTCATGCCCGCCAATAAACCCAGTGTATTGCTGGTCCACGTAGGTAGCGTCCATTCGAATATGGCCAAACTCAAACCAAGCGCAAAAGCATAGAGCACCGGCTGGCGTAGCTGCTCCCGCAATTGTTCAGATAAGCGACCACGACCGTGTGTCATCATCAACATACCAAGGGTAAAGTGTGCACAAAAAGTGACTAAGAAAAAGCCCATGGCCAGCGCCAAACCAACCTCGCCAAAGGCAAAGAAACACAGCGGCAGCCCCATGTTTCCACTATTTGAAAACAGCACCGAGGGCAACATGGTAGTCACTTTTTGATTCATGCAGCGTGCCAGCGCATAACCGAGCAAACCCAGTACCAGCAACACACAAAGTGCTACCAAAATCACTTGCTGCAACTGCTGAAAATCAAAACTAACGCGCGACAGGGTATGGATAATCAACGCTGGTGCACCAATGGTCATTACCAAACGGCCAATAAATTCGGCCGGATAGGCCGCGCCAGATTTCACCCACAGAGCGCCGATACCTGCAATCAATAATACCGGTGCAACCACCGCCGCCAATTCATTCCACACAGATTTCGACCCACCATTCCAAATCACGTATATCAGCCAAGCGACACATTCCCCACAAGGGATAGCCAACCAAACACGGAACGAGCGTCGATTCCATGCTTAAGGTAAGCTCAGTAGACTATTTCGCGATATAAAAGCGCTATTGTTATTGGCAAGTAGAATTAACTCAAGCGCCTATTACGTCGGCCAATCTCCCGCCCCCTGTTAAACTGGGCACAGGGACGTAATGGGTTACCCACCCCCAGTAATGAACCCTACGGAACAAATAGGGCACAAAGAAATCGCGAGAGGTGGGAGTGGAACCATTGGCTATAATTTGCTCAAGCACAAAATAAAAAGGCCATCGCCACTGTCATCGACAGTACTTATTTACCACTCAAACAGCAGACAAGGGGGCTTTATCATTGTGATCAACTCTCGTCGCTTACTCTCTTACAGCAGTCTACTCATCGCGCTCGGTTTTTCCTTGGCATGCTTGGCACAAAATTCCACCGAGGCGACCGAAAACTATCACGGCGCGATTGCCGACATTGAAGAGGCCTACGGGCCCTATGACAGCAACCTGCCCCAACACCTAATGAGTTTAGGGTTAATCTATCAGGCCGGCGGCCAACACGCCGAAGCCGCCGAAGTGTTCGAACGAGCGGTGCATGTACAACGCATTGGTGGGGGTCTCTATGACCTCAATCAAGTACCGATGCTGGAGAAGCTCATTGAGAGTAACGTCGCCCGCGGCAGCTGGGATAATGCCAGTAAAAACCATCAATACCTTTACTGGTTGCACAAACGTAACTTTGGGGATGATGACCCACGCATGCTACCGGTCATCGACAAACTCAGTAACTGGCACCTAAACGCCTACGCCCTCGACACCTCAAGCGGCCTGTTTCAGCACCTGATCAGTGCCCACGCGTTATTCTCTATGGCCGTATCTATTATCGACACCAACTTTGGCGACGATGACATCCGTCTAGTCGATGCGCTGCGCGGGTTAACCATCTCCAATTATTATTTGGCCACCTTTAATTCCTCAGCAAAATCGAGCAATTTCGAGAGCAGCTTCAGTAACAGCAATGCGCGTAACACAGAGAAAGCACAGTTAGAACAGTACATTATCAACAGCTACAACAGCGGCAAGAAAGCCATTCACCGTATGATGGATGTCTACGCTCAAAACCCAGAAGCGCCCGTTACCGCTGTTGTCAGCGCCAAAATAGAACTGGCCGACTGGAACTTACTGTTTGGGCGCTGGCACTCGGCCATGGACATCTACAAGCAGGCCTACGCTGAACTGACCCAGTCATCCGAGACAACACAGTTTGCCGAAGAGTTTTTTGGTCACCCTAAAGCTTTACCTGACCTTCCATTTCTCAAGGGAAACCTCGACACCATCAACAGTGATATGTCATACGTACTGGTTAGCTTTGACGTCAGCGAACACGGACGAGCGAAAAACATAAACATTGTCGAGTCACACCCCAAGGCGAATATCCGTATCCGCTCACGCGTACGCAACTCATTAAAAGCCGCAAAATTTCGCCCCCGCTTTGCCGATGGCAAACCGGCCATAACCGCAGGGTTAACCCACCGCTACGTATTTCCCAACTAAGGCTCAAAGCGTATAAACTTCCATCGTACGAAACTCGCTACGACGGCTGAGCACGCGGTGAACGACCGAGTAAAACAACGTAATAGAAACAAGTGAGCGGCAGCAACAAGCTTTCAACCGGGAGTTCAAAGCCCCCCGAGACCAGAGCACCATATGACCACAACACCTTAAAACGACAGTACCATATGACTTAAGCCGCGTGAGACCTGAATTCATCCCCGGGTAGAGAACTAATTTGACCCACAGCACTCCAAAGAATGTGGCGTATAACAGAACTGATTAATACGAACACACAAGATAAACAAACGGCGCGAACGGCTGCCGCACAAGGACTAACGATGGGCAAGACTCTACTCGCAATCACCCTACTAAGCCTGCTCATCAGCGGCTGTAAGCAAGAGTCATCCAGCTCATCTAGCCCTAGCGAGCCGACACCGAGCAGTAGCTCTTCAAGTAGCAGCTCTCCTAGTAAAAGCTCATCAAGCAGCAGTCAGAGCGGAGCCCCAAGTAACTCTTCCCCCAGCCAAAGCATGCCATCCGCGTCACCACCAGCGGCCAGATCAAGTACAGGCTCAACCAGCCCCAGCAGCGCAAACCGTTCACGCGACACAAGCCCTTCAAACTCATCCCCCTCGGATGCACGCGCCAAGGGTGAACGGAACCCTGCCAGCCAGGAATCCCAAGACGGGGAACCACCCAGCTCCGACGCTGGCGCAACAGAGAGTACAGATTCAGCACCCGACGCCCAACCGGATACAGCCGAAAGCAGCGCCCAGCCAAGTGATGAAATTGATTTCTCCGAAGAGGAAACCAGTGCCAGTCAGAGTTCACCCAGTACCTCAAGTAGCGCCAGTAGCGCCGGGAATACTTCAGCGGCGAGCTCCAACCAACCTAGCCGAGCACAATCATCACCGAGCAACAGTGGTCCAACACTCACCGCCTACGAACAAGCCGCTATATTAGAGGGGCGTCTTGAGGCTTCCATCGCCGACTATGACGGCATGATCCTTCGCGAGCGTGAATATATTCTAAATCGAGGCAACCAAAAAGGCAGCGAAGAAGACCTAGCCAATGCCCCCTCTGGCCGTCCTTACGATGAAGCCGGAGAAGAGACAGAGGGCGCGGCGGGCAGCCCTTACGACGAACCGGGTGAGCCAGGTACCGAAGACGCCATGGAGGGCACAGCGCCCAACAGCCCCACGGGTGAAGGCAAACAAAATGGTGGTCGTAAGGGCAGCCCAACACAAAGAGCCGCCGCCGCACCGCCAGCTGATATCCCAGATGGATCTGATGACGATGTCGTGGCCCGCCAAATACGCGAAGCGGCAACGCAAGAAACAGACCCAGACCTGCGCGAGAAGCTCTGGGCAGAGTATCGCAAGTACAAACAGAGCATCTAACAGAAAGCGGGTTATTGCAGGGAGCGATCCACCGGAGTGATAACCAACAGTACTGATCCAAGAACTCAGTGGGCAGGCGATCATACCCACAATAAATGCACCTCCGACGATAACGGGTAAACACCATTATGACACTTGCCAGCCGCCGCCCACTGAGCGCCTCACTCTTAATCACAGCCCTACTTACCTTGAGCCTGCTCATCTCTGCCTGCGCAACCCACACCGTACGCACCACACAGGCAACGCCATTGCTCCAAGAGCAAAATGCCATTGCCGAAGATGAGTTGCTGGATGTCGGTATACACCTCTTTAACCCAGGTCTTGATGACGATGACCTTGAGGACAAAGATTCAATTATATTCCCTGAAATTCGTAAAGCTGAGGCGCGCTTCATGCCTTACCACCTAATGGAGACCCTGCAATCAAGCGCCGCTTGGGGTGCCGTGCGTGTAATTCCTAGCACACAAAGCAGCGTTGATCTCGTAGTGGAAGGCGAGATCCTGCTCTCTGACGGTGAACGACTTGAGCTCATGATCACCATTACAGATGCGACGGGCCTGCGTTGGTATCAAAAAAACTACGAAGGCATTGCCAGTCGATACGCTTATAGTAAGCACCGCGCCAGCAACGTACCCGCTGAACCCTTTCAAAACCTCTATACCGACATTGCTAACGACCTATTAACTTTTCGTCGTCAAGAAATGCAGGCGGCGCAACTGCGAAGAATTCGTACCATCGCCGAGCTGAAGTTTGCCCAGAGCTTTTCCCCCGATGCGTTTTCCAAACACATCACCAAAACGCCTGCAGGCGATTATGAAATTCAGCAACTGCCAGCAACCAACGACCCGATGATGCAACGTATTCGATTAATACGTGAGCGCGACTACTTATTCGTCGATACATTGCAGGACTACTACGCCAGTTTCATTAAAGACATGGAAAAGCCTTACCGTCAGTGGCGTCAAATGAGTTATGACGAATCTGTGGCCCTGCGCGAAATGGAGCGTGAAGCGCTGGGACGTAAACTGGTCGGTATGGCAGCGATCGTTGGCGGCATTATGGCCGCAGGCAGCAACAGCAGTTCAGGCCGCTCCGCTGCCAATATTGGTATCGCCAGCGGCGCCTACATAGTGAAAAGTGGATTTGATAAAAGTGCTGAGTCGGCCATGCACGTCGAGGCACTGCAAGAGCTGGGGGACTCACTGGAAGCTGCAATTGAGCCGCAGGTGATTGAACTTGAAGACCGAACCATCACCCTATCCGGCTCAGTTGAAAATCAATACGGTCAATGGCGCGATCTGCTGCGAGACATTTATAAAATTGATACCGGCCTCTAACTTCCGACTAAACAGCCAAAAGGAAAGCGGCTACACTTAATACAGCGCCAACGCGGAGGTGTGCTCGTCACACGCAGTCTCTTTAAAACCCAACAACCCCTGGCCCACGATTAACCTATGCCTGTAGACGACACCAAGCACAACATGCAAGACACGCGGCCGACACCATCAGCCGACGTCCCCAACAGCAAGTGGGATGACAGTGAATTCCACCAGCCGTCACAACTCTCTTGGTGGGCTGCGCATCGCCGCGAAAGTATCATTTCCCTAGTGCTGCTGTGCGCCTTGGCGCTCGTGGTTTTTGGTCTACCCAGAACCGTTGAACTCACAACGCCGGAGTCCTCGGCCAGATCATTGCCGCTAGAGGGTTCCTCCGCCCCACCAATCATCGGTCAACAACAGCCTTCAGGTACCACTGAATTAAGTGAGTCACCTTGGCAAGACGCACAATTGAGCAAAGCCCGCCGCGCCGCGCAGGAAGTACTCGCCAAGTTACTCGACAAACAAAAACAACTAGAAACACTGCAAGTCCAACTCTGGGGCGCAGACGCCTTTAGCCAAGCGATGAATCTCGCCAGCGAAGGTGATCAGCTTTATCGACAGAGACAATTCAGTCTTGCGCAAACGAACTACAACCAAACACTGCTGAAATTTGAAGCGTTAATACGGCAGGCGGAGGAACTGTTTGAGCGTAGCCTCAATGATGGTTTTAACGCCCTTGACCAACAGGATTTGCAGACAGCACTCGACACTTTCGCACTTGCCACCACTATGCGCCCCCACAACGAAAAAGCGCAGCAAGGGTTCAAACGCGCCAGTACACTAGAACAGGTGATCATTCATTTAGAAAACGCCAACAACCTTGAACAGCAACTGCAACTCGACCAAGCCAAGCAGGCCATCGAGCAAGCCCTTGACATGGACGCCGAATCCAAAGCCGCTCAAGCGCAGCTCACGCATATAAAAGCAGCCATAAATAATCGTGATTACGCTCGTAGGATGGGACAGGGGTTCGATCACCTATACCAACAACAGCTGCAGTCTGCGATCGACTCATTTCAACAAGCTCTCGCACTAAAACCGACTGACAACGCCGCTCAGCAAGCCCTGATTCAAGCGAAAAACCAGCAAACACAAACCAATATAAAGCAGCTCCTGCAGTCAGCCTCTGAGGCCGAAACCCAAGAGTCGTGGAGCAAAGCTAACCAACGCTACCAATCGGCCTTAGCGCTGGATAAGAGTCTAATCAAAGCCCGCGTCGGTGAAATTCGTAGCCAGGCACGCCTGACACTAGAGCAGACGTTGAGACAAACAAGCGCCAGCCCTTTGCGACTTGCCGACCCCCAAGCCCTGAGTCATGCCAAGCAGTTGCTCAATGATGCTCTTGCGGTAAAACCCCAGGGCCAAAAACTGGTCCTGCAAACTCAATTGCTGCAAGAGACTCTGAGCAAAGCGCAGCAGCCCATCTCCATTGTATTGCGCTCAGACAACAGCACTCAGGTCACACTCTATAAAGTGGGTGCGCTGGGTAATTTTTCGGAGCATCAGATTGAGCTGACCCCTGGGCACTACACCGCGGTCGGTCATCGTGCCGGCTATCGAGATGTACGCGAAGAATTTACCGTCAAGCCCAGCACCGCCAACCTAACCATTGTCATCCAATGCTTAGATAAAATTTCGCGGGAAGGATAAATCACACAGCTATGACCCACATGGAAGACATTACCTCTCAGCAAGGTCAAACATTAGTCGAGCCGGCCAAGTTTGAACCGCTTAAAGACGATACGCCCAGCAGCGCAATGCAATCAAGGCTTAACAGTCCGCTGCTAAAAGTGACGGCCATAGCACTGACCCTAGCTCTGGGGCTGCTTAGCTACCTCATGTCCGCCATCAGTGCACATATTGAAACCACACCCCGCTCGGGAGAAGTAAAGCAATTGAAGGTGGAGGTCGACGGGCTGCTGACATTAAAAACTGGCGAGCGCTTTTTGCTACTGCCTGGTGAACACACCATTCATCTTAGTGCGACGGGCTACCATGATCACACCGAAAGCCTGACGATCCCAAGCGGCGCGAGCTTTCTGCATTCCGTCACCCTAACGCCCTTGCCCGGTCACCTCACGGTAAACGTTCAAACCGTGAACCAAGAGAACCAAGAGAACCAAGAGAACATTAACACCACCGTATACATTGATGACAAACCGATCGGCAAAGCCGGCGCCGAAATTCGAGACATCAGCGCCGGCGCACATCAACTGAGCGTCCAATCCCCACGCTATCAACAGCATTCACAGCCTATCGAGATTCTCGGCCGAGACCAGCGCCAACAACTGGACGTCAGCCTAAAGCCCAACTGGGCTAATGTTCAAGTCAGCAGTACGCCTCCAGGCGCTCTCGTTTTTTCCAACCAGCAACTGCTCGGGACAACCCCCCTCAAAGCTGAGTTACTGGCTGGCAAACATCAACTGTTAGTAAAACTCGAGGGACACAAAAGTTGGCAGCAAACCCTGCGGGTTAGCGCAGGACAAGCGCTCACTCTGCCGCCCGTTGAACTAAGCCCCGCCGACGGCCTCGTCGAAGTGAGCTCTAACCCCAGCGGGGCAAGCGTGACCGTGGATGGACAATACCAAGGACAAACACCGCTAAGCATTAGTTTGGCGCCTGCCCAAACCTATCGTTTTACGTTGTTCAAAGACGGCTTTGAAGCCCAACACCGAAGTTTCATGGTAGACAGGGCTAGCACTGGAGAAAAACCGCAAACTCTAGCCGTCACGCTAGGGGCGAGTTTGGGCGACATTATTATTCAAGCGACGCCCCGTGACGCACTGCTGTACGTCGACGGACGTTTAATGGGGCGTGCTAACCGACAACTGACACTGCCAGCACGGCAACACACCATTAGCATTCGCAAAGACGGTTACGCGAATCACGACACACAGATAATACCGCGCCAAGAGCTGGCCCAAACTCTTAATGTGTCGTTGCTCACAACGGAGCAGGACCGCTGGAAAAAAATTCCCCGCCGCTATACCAGTAACGCAGGGCAAACCTTGATGCTGTTTCGCCCCGATGCCAATTTCACTATGGGCGCCTCGCGCCGCCAACAGGGTCGTAGATCCAACGAAGTTCAACGCCAAGTGAAGCTCGAGCGCGGTTTTTATCTCGGTGAGACCCCCGTCAGCAATGCTCAATACCGACAGTTCGAGCGCTTTCACTCGTCAGGTCATGTGAAAGGCAATAGCCTTAACGGCGACTACTACCCCGTGGTGAGCGTCACATGGGAAAAAGCGGCGGCTTATTGCAACTGGTTGTCACTACAAGAAAAACTGACACCGTTTTACCATGAGGAAAAAGGCGTTATTACTGGTTTTAATAACGAGGCCAACGGTTATCGCCTGCCAACCGAGGCCGAGTGGGCCTGGGCCGCACGCTATGAAAACAGTGTGATGATCACCTTTCCCTGGGGTAAAACCCTTCCCCCCAGCCCCAAGAGTGGCAACTATGGTGACCGCAGCGCCGCCAAGCTGCTGGGCAATATTTTGATAAACTTTGACGACGGTTATAAAGTCACCGCGCCGCTGAAAAAGTTTCCACCAAACAGCAAAAAACTCTACGGTTTTGGAGGCAATAGCGCTGAGTGGGTGCACGACTTCTACGCAATAAAAACAGGTTTGTCGCTTGCCACAGAGGTCGACCCCAGCGGGCCAGAGAAAGGCGACTACCATGTCATTCGCGGATCCAGCTGGGCCCACTCAACCATGACAGAGTTACGTTTAGCCTTTCGCGACTACCACAATCAAAGCCGCAACGATGTCGGTTTCCGCGTGGCACGCTATGCACAATAATGGCCAGACAAATACGCGCCGCGTCTCACGGACATTCAATACTCATCATCGAGAAAAAAGAATGCCAAAGGTTTCGTTACTACAACACAGCCAACGCTTGCTCCAATACGCGGGCTGGTTACTGATCGCCGCTCTACCCGCGACCGGTTTGGCCCAGCAAGCCGCGACCACAGAGCAAAGCAGTGAAGTGAAGAGCCCTAAAGCAACAACAATTGTCGTGCCCAAAACGACTGAGAAAGTAAACGAGAAGATAACAACTTCGTCCCAACAAAAAAAGACAGCCGCTAGCAACAAACGTTTTAAACCATCAGAAAAAATATCAGAGGATCTATCCGTCGCCTTCCCTGTTGACATATAACTGTTGATACACAAACAAGCGATAAATAACGAAATAAATATAGCATCAGCCACCGCTCGTGAAATCCGTGAAAATGAGCAATTTTATTAAGTAACAGGACGTTCATATGCAGCGCAACGCCGGATCCGAATTTTTCTTTCAACTTTTCGCCTTATTGACGGCCGTGATTATTGTGCACAGTATTTACGTTGCCAACATTCGCCCCAACGCGGACGCGATCTTACTGGAACAGATGGCACGTCAAGCCGCGGGCGAATCCTACATCGTGCAACGCAGCCTCTATGTGGTCATGAAAGACTACGAACAAGAAGCCTGTTTTATTCTTATGCTATGGGCTCTGGCGATCATGGGGTTGAAAGCCAATCGCGCCATCAACGAGGGGCGCCTACTCAATATGCCGCTGCTGCGTGTTCGCGAGGGCACCAGCATATTGCCCGAGGACACCATTGAATTTTCTCGACCCATACAAGCACTGCCGGAGGCACAACAACATTTCCTGATACCCCGCACACTGTTGACCGCACTGCAGCGCTTTAAATCAACACACAATGTGGCCGCCGCCAGCACCGCGATTAAAGAAAGCTGCGACACCGAAGCCGATCGACTCGACAGTGAACTGTCCATGGTGCGCTACATCGCTTGGGCGATACCATCGATCGGTTTCATCGGCACAGTGCGTGGTATTGGCGAAGCATTGGGGCAGGCACACAAAGCGGTCGAAGGTGATATCGCCGGTGTCACGGTCAGTTTAGGCGTGGCATTCAACTCAACGTTTATCGCTTTGGTCATCAGCATTATCGTCATGTTTTTCAGTTATCAATTACAGCTACTACAAGAGCGCTTAGTACTCGACACACAACGCTACTGCGACGACAAACTCATTCGCCACCTCAACACGCCGTTCGAAAACAAGTGATCAAAAAGATAAGCAAGACATTGAATCAACCACGACTCATCTTACGGCGCACAACCTTATGGCGTTACTGATAGACATCAACGACCTCGCAGTACGCTGCTACCATAACGGGGAGCTCATCAGTTCCGCGCCCGGCTACGCACTGCTCGAGGCTAAAAAACTGACACTAGGCGAACCTGCACGCCAGCAGTCGAGGCTCAACCCGCTAATCCTACACCATGAGTTTTGGCAGAAACTCAGTGTACAAACATTACAAAACAACACCTCACGCTTGCGTCACAATGCCGACATTGCCCACAGCCAACTGCAACAACTGCTAAAAGACCTACCCAGTGAGCTACAATCCGCGCCGCTCATTTTTTGCCTGCCAAGTAGCTGGGATGCTGCGCAACTAAGCCTTTTTCTTGGTTTAGCACAAACCTTCAATCACCCCGTCATTGGGTTGGTCGATTCTGCGGTCGCCGCTCTTGCCCATCACCCTCATAGCCACAATCAGCTGTACTTAGAATGGCACCTGCACGAAGTGGTCATAAGCCGGGTGCAACAAACCGGACATGAACTACAACGCCACGAAGTCGAAACACTTGCCAATCAAGGTTGGCAGAGCCTGCTTGAGCATTTATTACGTAATATTGCCCAACTGTTCATCCAAAAATTGCGTTTCGACCCACGCCAAAATGCACAGACCGAACAAGTACTGTTTAACAAACTGCCCGACTGGATTCGAATCGCCAGTCAAGGTAAGGAGCAGGAACTTTCCCTTGCTGGTCAGCGTATCAGCGTCAGCGCCGAAGAATTACTGCAACACCTACGCAGCTTTTTATCCCCACTGACGCAGCGTCTGCAAAAAGCCGAGCAGGACAACAACATTCAGCAGTTGGTATTCAGCGATCACTTTAATCCCATTGCTCCACTGCTACAGCGCTTTAATAAAAGCGCCATTATCAACGAACACCATCTGGCCCATAGCTTTGATAATCTAAGCCAACAGCTGCAACAACACCCCGATGGCGTCCACTACCTCATGAAGCTGCCCGCCAGTAGCCCAAAGGTAAAAAACACGGAGAGTATGCAAAGCCGGGGCACACACCTACTCTGTGATGGCCACGCCTACCCTCTGTCGCCTTCACTTTACTGGACTTCCAACCGCCAAGATCACGGTTTACAAACGCCTCCAACGGCGCTCGACGATTTTATTGCTCACTTTGATAGTCATGAACTAATCCCCGGTTCCACAGGGCACCTGACCCTCAACGGCCAGCCAATATCGACGCCAACAACACTGCTGTGCGGGGACATAATCAGCAGTGACCAGCAGCAAAAACGCCTACAGGTCATTCACGTTCACACATCTATGGGTGTTTCTCACTGATGGCCCGCAAGCGCGGCTTTTCAACGTTCAGCCTGTCATTTTTGGACATTATGTCCTGTGGCTTTGGCGCGGTGGCACTGGTTTTTTTAATCATCAAACACGATGTTGATAACAACACTCAAACCGAGAACCTAGACCTGCACGCTGAAGTCCAGCTGCTCGAAGAAGACGTGCGCGACGGTGAAGAAGGTAAGGTGCGAGCGAGAAATACCCTATCAGCGCTAGACCAGCGTTTAGTGGATGCTCAGGGTTTAGCATCGCGTATCCAACAGAAAATATTCAATACTCGCGACCAACTCAACACCCTAGAAGCCGACAAGCAGCAAGAGAGCATCAGCGAACTGGAAAAGAAAGTTCAGCAACTGCAACAGGAAAAAGAGCAGCTCGAGGCGCAACAACAGCAACGCGGCAATGACGTGCGACGCTTTATTGGTCAGGGTAATCGTCAGTACCTAACTGGCCTTAAGTTTGGCGGTGCACGCATTCTAATTTTGCTCGACGCCTCATCTAGTATGCTCGACGAACGTATCGTCAATATCATACGGCGCCGCAACATGAGCGATGACATCAAGCGCAGTGCCGACAAATGGCAACGCGCACTCGCCACCGTTGATTGGCTGAGCGCCCAACTGCCTGAACAGAGCCGCTACCAAATATACACATTCAACACCGACATAGAGGCAGCTACCAGCAACAGTGAAAACACATGGCTCGACGTAAGCGACCGCGCGCAGTTAGAGCAGGGCATGCTCAACCTGCGTCAGCGTGTACCCGCAGGAGGCACCAGCTTAGAGCGAACCTTCGCCGCCGTAAATTTACTGCCGGAGTTACCCGATAACATTTACCTCATTACTGACGGTTTACCGACCCAAGGGCTAACAAAACCAAAATCTGCAACCATATCGGGTCCTGAGCGGGTCCAACTTTTTAATAAAGCCATTGAGTTACTGCCCGCAGGCGTGTCGGTTAACGTCATCCTCGCACCGATGGAGGGAGACCCCATGGCGGCGGCGGCATTCTGGCAGCTGGCACAAATAACCGAGGGCTCCTTCATGAGCCCATCGAGGGATTGGCCATGAGCAGACGTCAGCGGAAAAATTCCGAAGATTTCAACATGTCCTTCCTCGACGTAATTTGCTGTGGTTTTGGCGCCATCGTGCTGCTGCTGATGATCACCAAAACCGTCGCACCAGCGGTTATCGAAAGCCAAGTTATCGACCTCCAAGGTCAACTGAAAAATTTGCAGCAACAGTTATTCAGCCTGCGCGGGGAAACCACCGCTCTCAATCGAGACCTGGACGCTAAACATGAACAACTGAGTGACGAAAACAAGCGTATCGCTTTACTAACAAGCCAGCTCCAACAAGTACAGGCCGATCACGCACGACTAGCGTCAGCCAATGCAAATGAAGACACCGAACGCGGAAAGCTCTATCGAGCGCAGCAGTCGCTGAGCAAAGAGATGGAACGCTTGCTGGGCTTGAACCACCAGCGCCGCAATAGCGTCATAGGCGGTATCCCCGTCGACAGCGAGTACATTATTTTCATCATCGACACCTCCGGCAGTATGTTCAACTATGGCTGGCAACGCATGATGAATGAATTAATCGCCACTCTGGAGATTTACCCGCAGGTTAAAGGCATACAGATCATGAATGATATGGGCGACTACATGTTTTCCAACTACCGCGATAAATGGATACCCGATACCCCGGGGCGTCGCGACATTATGATCAAGCGCTTGCGCAACTGGAATCCATTCAGTAACTCCAGCCCTGTCGAAGGTATTCAGCGAGCGGTGCGACGCTTTTACGATCCCGATAAAAAAATAAGCTTATACGTGTTTGGTGACGAATTTACTGGACGCTCGATTCAAAACGTTGTGCAAACGGTCGACAAGCTCAATCGCCGGAAAAAGTCAGGTGAGCGCATGGTGCGTATCCACGCCGTCGGGTTCCCCGTGCAGTTCTCGCGCCCCACGCACCTGCAAACCACCGGTATTCGCTTTGCGGCCTTGATGCGTGAGCTGACCTACCGCAATGGTGGCACCTTTGTCGGACTCAACGACTTTAGGCCCTAGCCAAACGCTTAGGTACTCGTTGAAGGTATATGTCGAAACAGAAACCAATTTCATTGAGCCACTGGCAGAACCTGTCAATGGACTAAACTCACAGTAACCCACCGTTAGAACTGCCCTCAGACCGATACTGGGCAGTACCTCACAGGACAGCACTATGCGCTACGGCTTGATACTGATCTCTATATTCGCATGCGTACTCAGCAGTGGCTGCAGTAATAACTTACTGGTTTCCGGCTCTTTCCCCAGCCCTCTGATTGACAGTGACCCGCACACACTCGGCGTGTTTTATGACGAAGAGTTCCGCAGTTACACCTATACCGAGGCGAGTGAAGATCGCAGCAAATGGACGATTGAACAGGGCGCTGCCCAACGCCAACTGTTTAACACCATATTGAGCAAACTCTTCAGCGGCTCGGTGGAACTGCCGCAGTGGCCATTAACAGAAGGAAGCGATCTTGACCCCACGGTGGACCTTGTCCTTCAGCCTCAAGTCAGTGCGTTTCAATACTCCACGCCCCGTGAAACCAAATTCAAAATTTATGAAGTGTGGATAAAATATAATCTCAGTGCTTTTGACCGCGAAGGGCAATTGGTCGCCGACTGGCTTGTAACCGCCTATGGCAAGACCCCTACCGCCTTCATGAAGTCCGATGAAGACGCCATGAACGCGGCAATCATCGTCGCGCTACGGGATCTAGGTGCAAACCTGTCACTGGGAACCTTGCGCGTGCCCGAATTAAAAGCCTGGCTGGAAAATAACCCCGCACACGCACAAATTATGGCTAGCCGTGCACCGTGACCGCACTCAGCATAACCGGTCACATGCGCCACCGAGTGTATCCCTACCTAGCCCCCTAACCAACCGAGGCGCCCATGCTCACTAACATGTTTACTAAAAATAGCCCTAAGCACCGACGTGTGTTAATCAGTATTCTGGCCAGCGCCCTCATCACGTTATCAGCGTGCACGTCGGTGAATATCGACGAATACAAATCCCAACAGGATCTCAGCATCACCCAAGACGAGAGCGTCGTCATACTCGGCCGTCGTCACTCTAGTAACTATGAAACAGAGCCAGACCTGATCAGCTGCATTGGGGATGTTCTCAAAGAGGGTGACAGCATAAAAGTGATCCCCGAGGCACTTTTTGTCGATGACCTTTACCCTTGGTTAGAGCCTCGTACGGCCCCGCTGAAGGTCAAGGACATGCCGAGAATCCTCAAACAACCTCTAGTACAACAGGCATTTGAACGACATAAGGTCCGCTATATAATTTGGGTCGACGGTAAAACAGAAACCACCGACAGCAGCGGCTCTATTGGCTGTTCCATTGGCGCTGGCGGCGCTGGCTGTTTCGGTTTTGGTACGTGGGAAAAAGAGTCCGATTATGTCGCCAAACTTTGGGATTTTCAGCGTTTAGAAAACATGGGTGAAATCAGCGCAGATGCATCGGGTACGTCTTATATGCCCGCCATTATTGTTCCTATCCCGATCATTGCACGGGTACAAAATAGTGCCTGTAAAGCCGTGGGCCTGCAGCTTCGAAACTTTTTAATGCCCATCAATGACAAAATTCTAGCCATCTAAAAACAACGCAACACCGGCACCTCGACACGGCCAAAAAGTAGCCGTTTAATTATCAACTCAAAGCAGGGCACTATTATGTTCGCGGTTAACCATCTACCAGCGGCCACTCAAGTACAGGCATTCCCACTCGGCCTGTTCCACAGCGACCTAGGACGCCGGCTGGCCATAGTGGCGATTGCGAGTTTACTTGTACTGATGGCCGGCTGTTCGGTCAACCCTGCAACCGGCACCCCAGACCTTGTCTTTAAAAGCGAGTCCAAAGAAATAGAGCTCGGCAAAGAACTGCACGAAAAAATAATCGAAACGACACCGATTTACACGCACACCGAACTGCAAGAATACGTTGATGCCATCGGCCAGAAGGTCGTGAAAAACAGCCATCGCCCCGAGCTAAGCTATACCTTCACGGTGATCGACGCCCCGGACATCAACGCCTTCGCACTACCCGGAGGTTACATCTATATCAACCGCGGGTTGATCGGCTACCTTAACTCCGAAGCTCAGTTGGCCGCCGTATTGGCCCACGAGGTCGGGCATGTGACCGCGCGCCATGCGATTCGCCAAGACACCGCTAAGGCAGGTGCCAAGGCCAGTACCGCTGTCGTCTCGATACTCTCTATTTTAACCACAGGCACCAGTGTTCTTGGTGATGTCACCGACCTCTGGAGCAGCGCTGCGGTCATGGGTTACGGCCGCGAAATGGAGCTCGAGGCTGACGGCCTCGGCGCAGAGTATTTGTTCAACAGCGGATACAACCCTAAGGCCATGATTGAAGTCATCGCCCTGCTCAAAGACCAAGAACGCTTTTCACGTTTACTGGCTAGGGAGTCCGGCCAAAAAGCCAGCAGCTACCACGGCCTTTTCTCCAGTCACCCGCGCAATGACACCCGACTACAGGAAGTGGTCGGCAAGGCTAATGCCCTAGCGAAGGCTCAGGCCGGTACCGACAACGTCGATACGTTTCGTGATAAAACGGAGGGTTTAGTCTTCGGTATTAACTTCCAAGCACAAAGCAAAAAGAGTAAGGAAAAAAATACCTATAGCCATGCCCGCCTTGGCTTTAGCATCGACTTCCCCCTTAACTGGAGCGTCGAGAACCAACGCAGCAACATCATCGCCAACGCCGCTGATCAGCACGCGCAAATCAAACTGGCAATCGACCTGCTCAAAAGCCCCAAAGCACCCAATGAATACATTCGCGATCAACTCAAAATACCCTTTCTAAAGCAGTCCGAAGCCATCGGCCAATTTGGCTTGATCGGGCACATGGGCATAGCCCCAGAGGGCACAGTTATTAATGGGGTGCCGAGCTCACACCCCAGCCGTATTGCCGTGCTCTATCAGGGGCGTCGCGCATACGTACTTCACGGTTTGGTGAGCAACACCGTTGAAGGCATCGACGATGACGAATTGTTTGTTAAAGCCATACGCAGCTTCCGCCCGAGTCGCACCGCGCGCATCAAAGCCGTGAAATCGAAAACCATTCACTATGTAAAAGCCAACCAAGACACCAACTTCAAACGCCTCGCCCAACATATAAAGCTGGGCAAATACACAGAGCAGCAATTACGCCTGCTCAACGGCTACTACCCCAAGGGCGAACCGAAACCTGGAGACTGGCTCAAGATCGTTCGCTAACGCCCCCCCCCAACGCACCGACCACAACCTCTGTGACAAGCCGCTGACGTGGCCTGTCATAGGGCTCCAGTGCCCAAAAAACAGAAACAAGAAGCCAGGTACTCAAAATCGTAAATATGTGTAATTTCTGATTGGGTTCCCCGAACGCTTTCCATATAATCGAGCCACAATAATACTGAGGGCCACCCTCAGGTATTCGCAAAAAACCCCAAACACAGCCGTTCGTGGCCTGAGACAGTGGTCACAAGCGACGGTGGCGTAGACAGCTCATAACTCAGCCGTGTTTGAATCAGATTGATAGCACCGAATAAGCGGGCTTACTAAGCCCAAAGGAGAGACGCATGCTCAGCACCATGATGAATACGCCACTGACGATCACCAGTGTGATGGAATACGCCGAAAAGGTTCACGGCGACGTGGAACTGGTTTCTGTGACCGCAGACAACCCACGCCACCGCACCACCTACCGCGAAGCGTTTGTGCGTATACGTAAGTTGGCTAACGCGCTGCAGCAACTGGGCCTCAAGGATGGAGACTGTATTGGTACCCTCGCTTGGAACGACTACCGCCACTTTGAGCTTTATTACGCCATCTCTTGCTCCGGTATGGTCTGCCACACCGTCAACCCGCGCCTGTTTCCAGAACAGCTTGAGTACATTATCAATCACGCTGACGACCAGTGGCTGTTTATCGATGTGGATTTCGTCAAGCTCGTCGAGTCGATCCAAGACAAGCTTCCGAACGTCAAGGGCTATGTAATCCTCACCACTGAAGAACACATGCCAGCCACGACGCTGCCCAATGCGCACTGCTACGAAGCATTGCTAAAAGATCAGCCTGAGACCTTCGACTGGCCACAACTGGACGAAACCAAGGCGTCCAGCATGTGTTACACATCGGGCACCACCGGTGACCCCAAGGGCGTCGTTTACAGCCACCGCTCCACCATACTGCACTGCTACGCCAGCGCCCTACCGGACAACTACAACCTGTCCAGTATGGATACGCTGATGCCTATCGTTCCTATGTTTCACGTTAACGGCTGGGGCATTGTCTACACCGCGCCAATGATCGGTGCCAAACTGGTATTACCTGGCGCCAAGATGGGCGACGGTGCATTACTGAGTGAGCTGATCAACACTGAAAAAGTAACCCTGTCAGCCGGTGTTCCCACTATCTGGCTGGCTCTGTTGCAACATCTGGAAAAAACCGGCGGCAAGCTCGAAACCCTCAAAACAGCACTCACCGGCGGCGCCGCCTGCCCCCAGACCATCATGGAGACCCTCGAGAAGGACTACAACGTCACCACTAAACACGCTTGGGGCATGACAGAGATGAGCCCCATGGGCACATCAAACGCCCCTCGCCCCGCTGAGTATGACCTGCCCCGCGACGAGTTCATGAAACTGCGCTTAAAGCAGGGACGCCCAATCTTCGGCGTCGACATGAAAATTGTTGACGAGGATGGCCACGAGCTGCCTTGGGATGGCAAGAGCTCAGGCTCCGTGCTGGTCAAAGGCCCCTGGATCACCGAAAGCTACTACGGCCAAGAAGGCACTGCGGTGGACGCCGATGGCTGGTTTGAAACCGGCGATGTCGCCTTCCTGATGCCGGACGGCAACATGCAAATCACCGACCGCACCAAGGATGTGATCAAGTCAGGCGGCGAGTGGATCTCCTCAATCGACCTTGAGAATTGCGCCGTAGGCCACCCAGACGTGATAGAGGCCGCCGTCATTGGTGCCGCGCACCCCAAGTGGACAGAGCGCCCACTGTTGCTCGCCATCATCAAGGAGGGCTCCACCCTGACACAGGTTGAACTGCTGCAGTACTTCGAAGGTAAGGTTGCCAAGTGGTGGATTCCGGGCGACTGTGAGTTCGTCACAGAATTACCGCACACGGCAACGGGCAAGCTCAGTAAGAAAGACCTGCGTGATCAATATAAAGATTACGCATGGAGCGACATGCAATAACAGCGGCCACCCCAAAGCCCCCGTATTAGCGCATGCAATTAGAAGCCCCGCCCTGATTGTTCAGCGCGGGTTTTTTTATTCCCTAGGTCACCCCCCCTATAAAAAGAACGCGATGGCGGTAAGACCCTCTTACCCAAGAGGATTTACGCGACAAAAACTTCAATTTAGTGCTGGTAAAGAGCCAAGCTTAACTACACTCATGGGGCAGGATTAAGTCGCGACCGCTGCGGTAACCTAACCGCGATAAGGATATACCCTCTAAGATATGAACCGCTGGTTTACCATCGCCATGCTCATCACACTAGTGCTCACTCCACAGGAGCGACCACAGGCCCAAGCTGTCCATCACATCATCAGTAACTCGAACCTCGGTCTGACACACCTCCCCCTGAATAAAGCCCGCAGTATTTTTTCAATGCGCCTGCACAAGTGGCCCGACGGCAGCCCAATTCGCGTGTATGTGCTGCCTGATGATAACGCCACCCACCGACAATTTGTGCAATCGGTATTACACATGTTTCCCCATCAGCTACGCCGAAATTGGGACAGATACATCTACACAGGTACAGGCCAAGCGCCCATCGAAGTCGATAGTGAAGAAGAGATGATTAAAAAAGTCAGCACCACCCCTGGGGCCATCGGCTATACCCAAAAGGAGCTTGTGAGTAATGACATCCACAAAATCCAACTGCGCTGAATTAAGCGGCGCAAACATCATTCGCAGCCAAGCGGCATTATGGCGCAGAGCCCTGCTCGGGCTATTGCTCAGCAGTATGTCCTGCCTAGCCCAAACCCAAGCAGCACCGCGTGAACCTCTCAACATGCAGTTGCATGGTTTTGCGAATCAAGGCTACATAAAAACCGATGAAAATCAGTTCTTCGGAAACAGTGAAGAAGGCAGCTGGGAGTTCACCGATATAGGCGTCGGCGCTTCCAGCAAGCTCACCAACAGCCTTCAAGTATCGGCTCAAGTCCTTTATCGACGTGCAGGGAAAACATCGCCGGACGGCATCAAGGTCGACTACGCACTAGCAGACTGGAGCCTAATAAATAACGCGGACTTTGGCTTAGGCGTTCGCGCGGGACGGATCAAAAACCCCTTTGGTTTTCATAACGAAACAAGAGACATTGCATCCAGCCGGCCCAGTATTTTATTACCTGAATCCATCTACGTAGACGCACTGCGTGAGTTATTTCACACCGTCGACGGCCTAGGTTTCTACGCCTACAAAAGCTGGGGTAATACTTTACTTACCTTCGACACAGCCTTCGGCGACCCAACTATTAGTCGCTCGACACAGGACGTCATATTAACCGTTACGGCACCAGGTACACTGACGAATGAGCAACTCAACGCCTCACGCTTAATGCTGGAAGACCACGCTGGACGTTGGCGTATCGCATACAGCCACGCCGAGGCCGAGGCTGACTACCAGCCAGCCGAGATTGATTTCGGCGTGGACGGCGTCGCAGCCATCGAACTGGATGTCGTATCCTTGGAATACAACTGGAGTAATTGGCAACTCAGCGGAGAACACCAACGCCGAGATGTCACCTATAAAGGTATTTTCCTTGATGGATTCGACTACACCATAAGCTCAGACGCGTATTACATCCAGACCAGTTACCGCATTAATCAAAGGTGGCAGTGGTTACTGCGCTACGACCGTTTATACATGGACAAAACGGACAAAGCTGGGGAGAACTTCAGCGTTGCCTCTGACGCATACGCCAAAGATTGGACCACAGGGTTACGCTTTCAGCCTAACAGCCAATGGTTAATCAGTGCAGAACTGCATCAAATAAAGGGCACCGCTTGGCTGCCAAGAATTGAGAACCCAGTAGCCAGTGAGCAAAGCAATGATTGGTTGCTGTTCACCGCACAAGTTAGCTGGCGCTTTTGAACAGTCATCACCCTCCAAAGACCTAAAAGCTCTATTAAGGTGTCACGCCGATGTTTGTAAGCTTGAAAGTCAAAGTAATTAGCCTCGCTAGTCTTTTGGTTATAGGTCTGAGCTTGTTCTTTGCACAGCTGAGCAATCAACAACTCAATCAGTTATTTCTTTCACAACAAGAATCCAACCAGACCCGTCACGAGAAAGAGCTCAACGGACTACTACTACAATCCTACCAACATTTATTACAGCTCAGTGAATTATTGCCTCGTTTGAAAGTAACCAACCAAAAAAGCTATACCAGTACGGATATCATCAATGAGCACTGGGGTTACATTCAGATCAATTGGGGCATCGACAGTATGTCGCTCCATGACAGCAGCGGCCGCCCCCTAAAGAACTGGGGAGACAACCTATCGGTAAGCCCCGCCCCGAAAATGATTACCCATGTACTCATCAACGGCGCACCTAACTTCACCATCGCCTGC
>Ga0209826_1000720_pt1 | contig 23625 bp, 19 predicted proteins | sample GOMGulsemesocosm_5_FD_184637 | JGI IMG/M metagenome (GOLD analysis project Ga0209826, IMG submission 184637) | Methane-oxidizing microbial communities from mesocosms in the Gulf of Mexico - GOM15C Gulf of Mexico (SPAdes) (version 2) | ecosystem: Environmental > Aquatic > Marine > Cold seeps... | reverse complement strand
ATATGCAATCTAAAGTCTTTGAAATTTTGGGGATTGGTGAAGAAGAAGCTCAAGATAAATTTGGTTTCTTATTAGATGCATTGAAGTACGGTTGTCCTCCTCATGGCGGTGTTGCTTTTGGTTTAGATCGTTTAGTGATGTTAATGACTAATTCTGCTTCAATCAGAGATGTGATTGCTTTCCCTAAAACACAAACTGCAGCATGTCCTTTAATGGATTCACCTGCAGTTGTAAGTGACCTGCAATTACGTGAATTAGGTATTAAATTACGCCAGCCCGCTGGAAAGAAAGAAGAAGCTAAATAATAGCTGTCATTTCGTAGGGTGGATTAGCGATAGCGTAATCCACCTTTTTTAAGCATGTCGGATTACGCTATCGCTAATCCAACCTACATTTCCTCTATAGGACAGCTCTATTAATTCTGGCTGAGTAGGTATGCGTTTAAGCTGTTTGAGAATAAGGCGAAGATCGCAGTTAATAGTAAGCTATTAACAAGATTTTCAACGAAGTTATCAAGTAGCTTAAACGTATAGATGCCAGTTATTAATTAATAGAGATGCCCTATAGTATATGAGGGATAAAAAATTATGACTTCTACATCACTACCCATTCAAAACTACGCATTACTTGACGATGAAGAGTGCGAAACTCGTATTATTGCTGCCAAAGAAAAACTTGGTAAGCGTTGTATTGTTTTAGGCCATCATTACCAAAGAAATGAAGTGTTTAAGCATGCAGATATAACAGGTGATTCATTAAAATTGTCACGAGAAGCGGCAGAATCTGAAGCTGAATATATCGTTTTTTGTGGTGTACACTTTATGGCCGAAGTGGCTGATATTCTGTCTCGCCCTGAACAAATTGCTATATTGCCTGATTTGGCAGCGGGTTGTTCAATGGCTGATATGGCCAATGCGACCAATGTACAAAAGTGTTGGGATGAATTATCACAAGTGATTGATGCTGACAATACGGTAACACCTGTCACTTATATTAATTCAGCTGCTGATTTAAAAGCATTTTGTGGGAAGCATGATGGGATTGTTTGTACCTCATCTAATGCTCAAAAAGTATTGCAATGGAGTTTTGCAAAGAAAGAGAAAATTTTATTTTTTCCTGATCAACATTTAGGCAGAACAACAGGGTTTTTAATGGGGATTCCATTAGAACAAATTGTAGTGTGGGAGTTTGGTAAGCTAAATGGTGGCTTAACAGAGCAACAAATTAAAGATGCTAAGATTATTCTATGGAATGGTTTTTGTTCTGTACACCAAGTATTTCAACCTGAGTATATTGATGAATTTAAAGCTAAACACCCAGAAACAAAAGTTATAGCACATCCTGAAGCCTGTTTTGAAGTGTGTCAAAAAGCAGATTATATCGGTTCTACAGAGAATATTCTTAAAGTGGTAAGGGAGGCAGAGCCTAATACACGATGGTTAGTAGCAACAGAGCTTAATTTGGTTAATCGCTTACATGAAGAGTGTAAGGATCAAGGCAAAAATGTTCATTTTATGTCTTCAACCTTAAGTATGTGTTCAACTATGTTTAGAACAGATCCTCAACATTTGGCCTGGGTTTTAGAAAATTTGGTTGCAGGTCATGTCGTTAATCAAATCACAGTGGAAGCTAACGAAGCAATATTAGCTAAAAAATCATTAGATAATATGTTGTCTATTTAAGCTAAATTTGGCATTAAATGTTAAAGGGTGTCGAGAGTAAAGATCATGTGCACTTGTTAGATTCAGTACCACCCAATTTCACACCTAGTGAAATAATGTGACGAATAAAAGGAAGAAGGGCTTCAAATGTATTTGAAAGTTTTTCTGGTTTAAAAAGAGGTATTGGTGATAATAATTTCAAGAATGAGTCATGAACAGTTTTTTTGACCCATATCTGGACTTTAATCACCTGCTGTAGCTGGTGGTTGTTTAGTTGGCGAAGACTTGCTCCAACAGCTGGATTTAAAAGAGCCCTTGCTTCACTTGTTGCTATCATTCCCTAGTCAGAATTTTTAATAAGGACTATTTGCAATTTTACATACCAAACATAGGATGCATAGCTAAACCGATTCTCTTAATGGTTGGGTTATGCCCCCCATAAATCTACCATAATACGCGTGGTGGCCAGGCCTGACTATTTGGGGTATTATAAAATTGCTAAGGTATCTTGCTTAAAAATAGTTGATCGGCACAAGTTGTCCTGATGCAGATCACAGCAAGTTATATTAGTGTAAGGTAGCATACGCCCGCCGTCTAGTATAATATTTCGTAATAAATAGGGCGTGGAGAAATGATATGTGTAAATTTTTATTAGCTCTAATACCCAGAATAGTTTCGCTATTAGTACTCTTATTTCTATCAAGTGTTGCGAATGCAAATCTAGTCTTAAATGGTGACTTTGAAAACGGTGACCAAAACTTTATCACTGACTATACATTAGGAATTGGTGCTGGTGTTCAACGGTACAACGTAACAACTGATCCCAGGCTTCATCACGGATCTGCTGCTTCCTATGGTGACCATACATCTGGGGCAGGGAATATGATAGCATTCAATGCCGCAACCGCCGCTAATCAACTTGTTTGGGGGCAGGAAATTTCTCTTGCCGCGAATACAAGCTATAAATTTTCGGTTTGGGTCTCTTCTTGGTACCCTCTTAGACCTGCAAATATAAAGTTTAACATTGGTGGGATTTCTCTTGGTTCAGTCGTCGCTTCTTCGGATACAGGCATTTGGGAGCAATATTCGTTCGCCTTTAATTCTGGTGCCACATCGGGACCAAGCCTCCTTAGTATTGTTGATACGACACGAGTGTCTATAGGGGATGATTTTGCGCTCGACGACATATCAGTGAGTACTGTACCTTTGCCAGCAGCAGCTTGGTTATTTTTATCTAGCTTAGTAATATTTCGTTTTAAAAAAATGGCAATTGCTTTAGGCAACTTCTTCTAATAAAAAGATATTTCTGATTTGTTCAAAGGCCTTTTAACAAGACTAAGAGGCCTTTCCTAAAAAGGAAAAAGAATGAGCTTTAATCAAACAATGAATTTCATCTCCTTGGTTCAACGCTAATTCAGAAAAAGCTTTGGGAGTAATATCAACAACGAGTGATGTTCCAATATCAATTTGAACAGCAATGCTTGATGATTTTTTTGTATAATTTAAAATTTTTCCCTTAATCTGATTTTGAATAGAGATATGAGAAATATAATGTTTAGCAATGGCAATTTCACTGGAACGAATTGAGATGTAACATAAATCGCCTATTGAAAACTTATCTGTTAAGGGAAGTAATAGGGTATTTCCCTGGATATTAGCAATCGTATGACCTGATTCAACGTCATGCCCAATAATGTTCACAGCAATAACATTTTCTAGCCCCATAGAATGAGCGACACCTTGTGTCGAATCAGCCTTAATCACATCATAAAAATGACCATCGCCTAAAATGCGTCCTTTATTAATGACAACCAGGTGATCAGTTAAATGTAGGATTTCTTCCATTGAATGGCTGATATACACCATGGGCAATTCTAGCTCATCTTTTACCCGTTTTAAAAAAGGTAAAATTTGTCCTTTGAGTCCCTGATCTAAAGAAGCTAGCGGTTCATCTAGCAATAAGAATTTAGGTGATGCTAATAGAGCCCTTCCTAATCCAACGCGTTGTTTCTCTCCACCCGAAAGTTGAATGGGCCGTTTTTTTAATAAATGACCTATTTCAAGTAAATCAACAATTTCTGCCACTTCAAAACGACGATGCTTTTTTTCTGTGCGTTTAAAGCCGTAATGTAAGTTTTGATTAATGGCCAGATGAGGAAAAAGCTGACTGTCTTGAAAAACAACACCAATTTGACGTTTAGCCGGTGAGAGATTAATATTTTTTTTACTATGATACAAATGCTGGTTACCTAATTTTAACCAGCCTTCATCTGGGTGAGCTAAACCAGCTATTAAATTAAGTAAGGTGCTTTTTCCTGAGCCTGAAGAGCCAAATAATCCAGTGACAGGTTTGTCTAAAGAAAATTGCGCCTCAAGATCGAAAGTACCACGCTGTAATTGTACATCAAGAGATAACATTATTTTCCTCCTAGTAAGGGTGCAATACGTTTTTCAATATAACTGCTGAATAATAAAGCACTAAGTGCAAGAATAACTGAAATGATAAGCAACCTTTGAGCCGAATCTTCACCGTCAGGTACTTGAATATAGGTATAAATAGCTAAGGGTAGGGTGCGTGTTTCACCTTCTATATTACCCACAAAAGTGATCGTTGCTCCAAACTCGCCCAGACTTCGGGCAAACGCAAGAATTGATCCTGTAATAATACCTGGAATAGCTAAAGGTAGAGTAATAGTAAAAAAACAATTTAATGCACTGGCGCCCAAGCTTTTAGATGCTTGTTCTAGTTTGACATCAATATTAGAGATTGATAGGCGAATAGAACGAACCATTAACGGGAAACTCATCAGGGCTGTTGCTAAAACAGCACCTTTCCAATTAAATGCGAGGGTGATATCAAATTGCTGATAAAGCCATTGACCAATAAAGCCTTGACGGCCTAAGGCCAGGAGTAATAAATAACCAGTCACAACAGGAGGTAAGACCAAAGGTAAATGTAACATGCCGTCGAGTAGCGACTTTCCTATAAAATCTCTACGCGCCAGTAACCATCCCATGTAAATACCTGGGACTAGAATAATACCTACACTCCATAAACTAATTTTTATAGAGAGCATCATTGCAGAGTATTCTTCTGGGGAAAGATCGAACATAAATTTACCTATTGTTTTGTGCTAAAGCCATATTTCTTAAAAATTTCCTGTGCTTGAGCAGAGCTTAAGTATTGTACAAAAGTGGTTGCAGCTTTAGGGGCAGAGGCTAATGTTGAAATAGGGTAAATAATAGGTTTATGGGTATCTTCTGAAAAATTAGCAAGTATCTTAATTTTTTTGGATACACTGGCATCAGTAGAATAGACAATCCCCGCATCACATTCACCTCTCTCAACAAATACCAAGGCCGCACGGACATCCTTGGTACCTACAATTTGAGATTTAATATTTTGCCACCAGCCTAATGAAATTAATGCCTGTTTAGCATATATTCCTACGGGAACATGGCTAGGTTCTCCTAAACAAAGTTTACCTTTTAATTTTTTAGAAAGGTCAAATTCTTTAGTCATTTCCACAGTCATCAGACTGTCTGAAGGTGCTATTAATACAATTTTGTTTTGCAGAAGATCATGTCGAGATTCATTAATGATTAGATGTCGCTTTTGTAAATAATCCATCCATTTGGGATTGGCTGAAATATAAACATGGGCAGGTGCTCCAGCATTAATTTGTGTTGCTAAAGTCGAGGATGATGCAAATGACACTTTAACTTTAATAGCTGGGTTTTCTTTATTAAAAAGATTGGTTACTTCTGTTATCGCATTTCTAGTACTGGCTGCAGCGTAGAGCAATACATTTTCTACAGCGACAACTGGTTGAGAAAATAGAATTAAAATAATTAAAAATTTAAATAAGTAATTTTTCATTTTTGTTAAATTAGTCCAATTTAGTAGAGCGAAGTGTGAGTGCTGCTAGTAAAAAAATAAGTGTAGCTATTAATACTAGAGGCAATAGGCTTGTTTTAAATAAAGGACTTTCTGCAAACAGCATGGCATCCCTACTGATATTGACGACTAAGGAAAGCGGGTTGTATTGGGCAATAGTCGCCAACCAATCGGGCATTTGTTTGCTAGGAACCAGTGCCGTACTGGTAAATAACATGGGCATATTAATTATATGCACAAAAGTTGCCATGTTTTCTTGTGAACGTGCTTTTAAGGCAATCCAGCAGGACAGACTGCAAAATGCTACACCAAATAATAATAAACTAGCAATCATATAGGCCAAAGGCCAAATGGCAGTATTTAATTTAGCACCAAGCGCTAAGCCCAAAAGAAGGACTAAAACAGCTTGAATAATAAGTCGAGAGACATCGGCACTAATTTTTCCAGCCATAACCATGGGTTTAGAGGCTGGAGTAGATAAAATTCTATTTAAAAACTGGTTCTGCATATCTCTAATCAATTCAATACCAGATTGCGAGGCACCAAATAAAACTGTCATAGCACAGACACCTGGCACTAAAAAATCAAGGTATTGTATACCCGTGGGTAAATCATCTAATGCATAACGCTGAAATAAAAAACCAAAAAATAGCATCCACATCAAAGGTTGTACCAATGAGAATGTGAGTGCTACAGGGCGTCTTAATGTTTTTAACCAAGTGCGTTTAAAGACGGCATAGCTGATAGCAAAATGAGGATAATTCAACGACATTTCCTTTGGCCTTTTTTGTTGTTTTTTGCACCTGATGGAGGGCTGATTGATTGGCCTGTCATTTTAAAATAAGCATTTTCTAGGCCAGCGTTTTCCCAGCGACATTCAACAATGGCTACGTGCTGTTCTTGGCAAATTTGTAACACACTCGCTAATACCTCTGGCTTGTCATCATCTGAAATTTTGTTTATTTCTAACTGAATTGATTGACCTTTCAACTGAATATTTGCGGAAGGAATAGCTTGTTGTAAAGGCTGCTGTAAATCTTGTTTATTAGAAATTTTATGAGCCGTTTTAATGTGTAATATGGGTAAGGCGTGGCTTTGGATAATGAGATCGGGTGATTCATCAGCAATGAGTTTGCCTTTATCCAGAAGTAAAACACGGGAACAGCAATGATGAATTTTATCTAATTCATGACTAATGATAATAACGGTATTACCTAGCTGTTGGTAGCTGCGGATAAAGTCCCAAAAGAAAGCTTTGCCTTGTGGGTCTAAAGCACTGGTGGGTTCATCTAATAAGAGTAATTTAGGCTGATGTATTAGTCCAATGGCCAAATGTAGGCGTTGCGCCTGACCACCTGAATAACTATTAACTCGCCGATCGATAAATTCAGTTAATTCAAAGGTTTTAACAAGCTCTGTATATCGATTTTTACTTGTCTGGTGAGAGAGCCCGTATAAGGCAGAAAAATAGCCTAATAACTCCTTTCCCGTCATTTCTGGGTCTAATGCTCTATCTTGACTGATATAACTTATTTTCTTTTTCAGTTGTGCCGAATTGTTTTTGACTTCTGACTGAAAAACCTTAATAGAGCCTTGTTCTGGCAGAAGGTTTCCTGCCAGCAGCTTTAACAGGGTTGATTTTCCAGAACCATTTGCACCTACAATACCAATGATCTCATTCTGATCAATCTCTAGATTAATGTGTTTGAGAGCAACAATACCTTTAGGGTAGGTTTTGTTAATTTTTTGTAAATTAACAATGGATGCTGAGGCTGTGGTTGTCATTTTATGCGGGATGAAAACTAGGAAAAGAAAGGGTAGGTTTCGTGCACTTCGACTGTATTAATCGGAAATAGTTGGTATCTATTTGAACTGTTGTATTCATAGTGATTTTTTATCTGGTGATTTAATGGCACCTTCATACAAGTAGTCTAATATTCTGCGGTGGAAGGCAACAAAAAAAACACTCAAAAAATATGTAAATATTCCACAACCACCGAGCAATATGATGGTTCTCAATCCATTAATTCCGATAGGTGATTCTTTGTTAACGAGATCTACAACTTCCATAAAGATAGGAAATAAGTAAGCTGCAAAATACAGCGATGATACGCAAAAAAACATGGCACAAAATATTGCAATAGAGATATTTATATTTTTTATTCCTTTATTTAAAATCATTTGCATTATTTATGGATCTTTATAGTATTAATCGTTCCAAAAGTTCTGTCAGTCTATTTCACCCTGATCCCAGCCTTCTCCCTTGAGGGAGAATGAGCTACATGCGAAAACTTTTGGAACGATTAATAATTAAATTAAATTAAATTAAAATGAATAGGGGAATTGTTTAAGCGTGTGGATATTCATTTCCACACGCTTAAACCATGGTATAGGAAAGTGGGTTGAGCAAAATAAATAAGCAAACCAAAAAAGCACTAAAATATTAGTTTTAACCCCTCAAAACTAAGCTGCTTTTTATAGAAATATCTTCATTTATAAACTTTCCTATGGCCTCCTATTGTTTAATCATCAGCACGAACAATGGTTCCAACATGTTCGCCATTAATGGCTGCTTTAATCAATTCAGGGTTGTTACCATTGATAACTTGAAATTGTTTGACCAATCTTGATGTTCTTAAGATATCTGGAAGTACCTCATCAAAAGGTAGTGTTTCAAATTTACGTTCTTCCATTTCTGAAACGGTAATTTCAGGAATAAAAGTAGCATCTGAATGTTTTTTAGGGTCTTTATCATATAAACCATCAACATCTTTTACTAATGTAACAGTTTTACAACCAAAACATTCGCCTAGAATTAAACACCCAGCATCTGTTCTGTGAGGAGGAATACGGCCAATTTCTGGTGGATGTTCCCATAATGAATATGGAGGTACACCATTAAAAATTACACCAGGTGCAGAACGGATAAATAGAGGTAATAAATGACCAAAAATTTCTGGTGGAATAGCAACTACACCATAAGGTGAAAGTAGTGCGCCCAGCATGTGAGCATTACCTAAAGCATCTGTGACAGATATTTGAGCAAGTGCTCCAGTCGGTAAACCTAAATCACAACCGATAGAGAATACGTGTTTACTACGTAAGCCACCACCGACACCAAGGATTAATTTTTCAGTTTCAAGTAACTCGCCTAAAGCGTCAACAATAGGGTATGTTAAATCTTTACCATGATCTAGAATTGAGCTTGCACCAATTTTAACCACATGAGTATCAGGTAGCATGCGAATAACGGGTGTTTCTACTTCAGTAGACGCCATTACTTTTTTATCAATTAAGCTTTCGCGCATCAAAACGGAATTGAGATGATGGCGTTTATCAGATTTTGTAGTCATATTTTTTGTTTTTAAATTTATTTAATACCATTGTTTCTATTTTCTATCGATAGAAACGCAATAAAGAAGCAATTAGTCAGCGCTAATAATGGTTCCTACTTGCTCACCATTTAATGCTTTAGTGATATTGCCTGGAACAAGACCATTAATGATCTGAATATCACGTCTAACTTCAGCATTTTTCATAAACTCAAGTACAGGTGGCTCAACGACTGAGTCTGGTAAATCCATTTCGATTAATTCATCTACAGTAATTTTAGGGATAAATTTAGCATGCTTATCCTTTTTAGGGTCCGCAGTATATAAGCCGTTTTCATCCTTAATATAAATCATAGAACGTGTACCAAACATTTCACTGATTAGGTATGAACCACTATCAGTTCTATGTGCAGGTAAACGACCAATTTCTGGGTTACGCTGCCAGAAAACATATGGAGGCATACCAAAAAAGATAACCGCCTGACGTTCTGCAAGATATAAAGGTAATTGAGGAAACTGAATAGGCTCAATAAAAGGAATACCATGCTTTGCCATCAAGAAGTGAATCATTCTTGCATTCTGCATACTAACAAAAGTACCTAAAACACTAAGAACACCTGTTGGCATACCTAAATCAACACCTACACTGTATGCGTGTCTTGCTCTCGTCCCAGCTCCCGTACCAATAATCATTTTATGATGAGGTAGGTTTTCTACCAATTCATCTAAAATGGGTATTACAGCAGCGCGACCACGGTCAATAATACTTTGGCCACCAATTTTAATCACATTGGCATGTGGAAGTACTTTAAAAACGGGTTGTTCTGCTGTTTTCTCTAAAAGAGCTTTATCTGTCAGACTGCCACTAATTAAAGAAGCGCCAAGTTCTGTTAATAGTTCATTACTCATATTTGTTATTGATTTAGTAGTTGTAATTATTGATTATAAGGAAGTTTTATTGCATTTAACTCGTAGGTTTCTTCAGCCTCCAATGCTTGATTTAAGTCGTTAAATTGTTCTTTAGCTCTAACAATAAGAGTTTCTAGAATTTGTGTTTTTAATGCCTGATCGACGCTTTGTCCTGCAATACCATCGACATTTTGCCAGGAATTAATTGAATCAATCGGAGCATGGCTGACTTTCCAGCGAGAAGTTATGACAGGGTCAAGTCTTTCTCCTCCATGTTGCTCGATGATCTCAAATAGTTGATCGCGATTACTTTGGCCGCTTTTTTCTTTTAATCCAAATTCATTTAAAACCTGATGCATTTGCTTGCGCATTATGGTTTTTACTGATTTCTTATTTCGTTTGACATTACCTAAAATCAGTATTGAACCTGATGGCGAAGATAGTCTTTCTAATTGCTTAAGAACATTCTGTTGATTAAGTTGATGCATGGCTCTAGAGCTAAAGAATACGGAAACTGTACCCTGTTCAAATGGCCATTGTTCATTGCCATCAGTTTGGATTAAATGTGGCATATTCTGTTGTTGATCAAACCTTTTACGGTATACATCTAGCATGCCAGCAGAGAGGTCTATCCCCACATAAGGAATGGGTAGGTTTTGTAAAAAAAATCCAATTTCACCTGTTCCCGCACCAATTTCCAGAAATTGTCCTGCTAAATGAGGTTGAATCATTTGGTCGAGTGAAGCAGCAATACTTTGAGCTGTTTTTTCACCTAATCCAGTTCGTTTATCGTAAATGTCAGCTTGATCGTCAAATTGCATATGTCATTAAAAGTTGGGTGAATTAAATTATTTTTTTATATCGTTTTCTGCTATGCAGAGCGCAGCATTATTATTGTTTTTTATATCAATGAGTAGCCATGTGGAATCAGCATTTTCTTCTGCTGTCGAAATGCGTTTTTGTAATTCCTTTATATCGACCCAGTCTACGCTAGGGTTTGAGCGTAAATGATCAAACCCTTCTCCATAAAATTTTATCCAGTTATGAACAATGACGTGACTACAATGCAAAATACGTCCAATTGAGCGGTAATCAAGTCCTTGCAGATAAAGAATCATCGCCTGTCTTTTAACATCCGAACCAAAACCTCTTCGATTAACTGTGTATCGATAATGACACGATTTACATTTATATCGCTGTCTTCCGCCCACAATCCCATCCTTAGTGGATTCGGAAGATAAACATTTTGGGCAAGATTTCATTTATTCCCTTTTTTGTTCCTTCAAAGTTTGGTTTGGCCAAATTTTGTAGTTAAACCCACTACCATTCGGCAGGAAACCTATAATTGTTAACAGAAAGCGTATGTTTTCAAATGCTAGTCTAGTTCGCTTTTATTTAAAGCAAAATTGGTGCCAAATATTGTGGGCTTGTCTGTTGATAAGGATTTTTCTACGTAGTTATATGGCTCATCTGTATTCGGGTAGAATATGGAAGCTAATAATAGGGTGTTTTTACTGTGCTACTTTGATAAAAATAATTTTTAGATAGAAAATTGGCGAGGACAATAATTAAAATTGTAAATTGTACTTAATAAAATTCTCGTGACCTTTTTTTAAGTATTTGTAATATAAGAATAGTTTTTTTTATAAAGTAAAAAAAATATAGCTATTTTTTTTAAACAATATGTTTTTTTATGAATAGTAAAATATGTTGATTATATTTGTATAACAGTTGAGCTGATTTTTTATTAGGTTGACCGTTTTATAAAAATTTAGCCACGAATATCCTGATACATCAATATTTTTTAATAGAGTTAAATCTATATGGAATAACGAGCTAAAAAAGGGGAAGAAAGAAAAAACGTTAAAAAAATAATGAGGCATATCCCTCAACTATAGTTTTAGTTGAGGGATATAACACAGGGTTTTGATATTAAAGCTAACAACATTTATAAACTTTAACTGATATCAAGCAGGAAAGAGTTTAGTTGTATTGATATATTCAATATTAAAACTTATTGTCTGGTTAGAGTGATAGGTTTACAACTTTATATCTTACAGCTTCGTCAAAAATTCTTACACCACCACCTTCGGCCACAGTTTGAAATAGGCGTTTATCGTCAACAACGTCGACCCCCACTAAATAATCAATACCAAATTCTGATAACTCGGTTAACCAAGGTGTACTGGGTCCCATTAAAACTGTTTTAGCGTGGCTTGCTAATTCAGCTAATCGTGGAAATGTTTTATTGGCAATTGAAGTTCCTGTTATAAACACCCAGTCAGCTTCAGCCAATAAGAATTCAGCTGCTGAGTCAGGATAATCTTCGTTGACGGGGTGGCGCTCGATAACTTTTAGATTGTACTCAGAATAATATTGCTCAATACCTGGATAGTGGCCAATAACCACAATCTTTTGGTCTTTAATTTGAGGGAAAAAATGCTCAAAAACGGCCAGGTTTGCTTTTCCTGGTTTGGGCGTAAGAATCTCGCCAGAAAGTGGAGCTCGATTATTTAGACTACAGTTTATTGCAGATAAGCCAACCGTTGCTTTAAAAAAATCCCAGTCAGTTACCCATGAGGCAAGTTCAGCCAAAGGTATATCTTGTAATGTGCCAGCCCAAGGTAATGTTCTTGTTGCCATGGGAGGACTCATGGCTAAGCCAGAATGGCTAGATTGACAGAGTGTCCATACTTGGCCAATAACAAGCTGTTCAACTTTTTGAGAATTATTGGAAGCATCTAGCAATAATTCGTAAACTTGGTTGGGGTTGTTCATTCTATTCCTTATATATGATCTATTTTTTTAAATTGCATGTTAAAACTCTCCTCTGTATTATCGCTAATTCAAAATAGAGATATAGTGCTGGTTTTAATTGATTAATTTATCGAGATTGAAAATCTAGTGAACTATTTTTATACAGACTCTCTAAGATCTCTTGGACATGTGTAACTACCAGAATTATAGTACTAGATAGAAGTCTCTCTTATCATTGATTTTTCGCAATTTAAAAGAAATGTTTAAGGCTTATATGCAATAAACTGCAAATTATTACCCTTTATGAATATAAAAAACTTAAAACGGATTTTACCATTTATCATTATAATATTTGGCTTTTTCATATTTTTTGTTCTTAAAATGACTCAGCCCTCAGCCCCTTCAGCTCCTCATAAAGAGCGGGTCTGGAAAGTACATACACTGATTGCTGATCCACAAACTTATTCACCCAGCCTGACACTTTATGGAAAAATTGAAACGCCCGCTTTAATTAATGCCACAGCACCTAAAAATAGTCGCGTGACTGCTATTTTATTTAGGGAAGGGGACTCAATTAAAAAAGACCAAGTGTTATTAACATTAGATGAAAGGGACTTTAAACCGATATTGGCTCAGACACAGGCTAAAGTTGCAGAACTTAGAGCTTTAATCCAAAGTGAGAATTTTCGATATAAAGCAGATAAAGCTGCTTATATTCAAGAGCAGTCCATTCTTAAGTTAGAGCAATCTGCTGTGGAACGGGCCAAAATGCTTAAAAATAAGAATTTAGGCTCAACTGCTGCACTAGAACAAGCTCTGGAAGATTTGGATCGACAAAAATTAGATTTAACAAATCGAAAACTTGCCTTAGATGATCATACTGCTAGATTGCAACAGTTAAAAGCGCGACTTGCCCATGCAAAAGCCGATGTAGAACTTGCTCAGCTTGATGTTGAGCGTAGCCAAGTCATAGCTCCTTTTAATGGCTTTATTGAGAAACTTTCCGTTGCCAGTGGAGACCATGTAAAAGAAAACCAAATATTGATTACTTTTTATTCAACTGAACAACTCGAAATTAGAGCTAAGATTCCTTCTACCTTTCAAGGCGAAATACAAAAAGCACTGTTTAATAAACAAGTGCTTACTGCTTCAGCTGATTACACAGGTTTACCTTTAAAGTTATCTTTAAATCGACTTTCTGGTTTTGCTGATACGCGGGGTATTGATGCTTTATTTGACATCACATCAGGGAGTCAATGGCTTAGGCCTGGAGGTTCAATAAGCCTCTCTTTACTACGACCCAGTCAAGATAATCTGATTGTTTTACCTTATTCTGCACTTTTTGATAACAACCGTATCTATCGAGTTATCAAAAACCGTCTTCAAGTTGTTAGCGTGCAGGTTGTTGGAAATTATCTTGATGATCATACTGAAAAACTGTTGGTCTTTGACGATCAAATACATCGAGGAGATGAGATTTTAATTACTCATTTGCCTAATGCTATTAATGGATTAAAAGTTAAATCAGCGCATAAAAAATGAAACATAAAACAGATTTACTCGGTTTTTTTGCTCACCATAAAGTGGCAGCAAATCTATTGATGCTGATGATGATTTTGGGGGGAGTCTTTGCATTACAGAAACTTAACATTCGTTATTTCCCAAATTTTGATCTGGATTATATTAGAGTCAGCGTGGTATGGAGTGGCGCCAGCGCAGAGGATGTTGAATCATCTATTACCAATCCCTTAGAGCAATCACTCAAATCAACCGATAACTTAAGGAATTTAACATCTACATCTGCGCAAGGCATTTCAACCATTACGCTTGAGTTAGTGGAAGGGACGGACATTATTCTCGCCTTAAATCAAGTTAAACAAAAAGTCGATGAATTTCGTAACTTACCAACTGATGCAGAAGAGCCCAGTGTCATTAATATTGCGCGTTACGAACAAGTCGCTCGTGTATTGATTTATGGGACAGACAATGCAGCAGAACTACGATATCTTGTGGATAGTTATGAGCAACAGTTAATTGATGCGGGTATTGATAAGATTGATCTTACAGGGTTACCTGAACAAGAAATATCTATTCAAATTTCCCGAGAAAACTTACAGCATTTAAACCTTAGTCTAGACCAAATCGGTCAACGTATAAAAGCATTAAGTAAAGATTCACCCGCGGGTACTTTTGGTGAGCAGGATGCAGCAACAGAGCTACGTAGTTTAGGTCAGCGTAGAACAGAACAGGAATTTGCAAAATTACCTATTATCAGTGATTCAACACAGCGAATATATTTAGGCGATATCGCCGTTATCAAACGGCAAAATAAAAAAGGGGGCGTTACACTGAGTGTCGATGGAAAACCAGCTGTAGAAATGATTTTACGCCGGTCAGATTTAGGCGATTCATTTAAGGCAGCGGAAATTTTTCAGACTTGGTATAAGCAAACACTCCCATCGGTACCCGAAGGCATAACGCTACATGTTTATGATGAAACTTGGTCTCTGATAAAAGACCGTATCAATTTATTGATTAAAAATGGGGGGGGAGGCTTAGTCCTAGTTGTTGCTATTTTGTATCTGTTTTTGAGTCCACGTATTGCTTTATGGGTTGCTTTTGGAATACCCGTTTCATTTATGGCGACCTTGCTTATTCTATATTTTGTGGGTGGTAGTATCAACATGATTAGCTTATTTGCCTTAATTATGGCATTAGGTATTATTGTTGATGATGCCATAGTTGTGGGAGAAGATGCACTGTCACATTATCAGGCAGGAGAGCAGCCTTTATTGGCGGCAGAAGGGGGAGCCAGACGCATGTTCGCCCCCGTTATAGCCTCTTCACTGACCACTATAGCCGCCTTTATTCCTTTAATGTTAATCAGCGGGCCGACAGGAAAAATCCTTTTTGCGATTCCCTTGGTCATTGTTGCGGTTATTATTGCTTCAGTGATCGAAAGTTTTTTTGTGTTACCAGGACATTTACGTCATTCATTCCTAAAAATGAATCATGTAGAAACAGATGGATGGCAGCAACGATTTAATACTCGATTTGATTATTGGAAAGATCATTCATTTAAAAAAATCATTACATTAACACTTAATCATAGAGCCATTGCTTTAAGCCTTGTTGTTTCTCTGTTAATTATTACTATGGGTGTTTTTTCTAGTAACCGACTTAAATTTCGCTTCTTTCCATCACCCGAATCACCATTAATTTATGCTAATATTGCTTTTGTGCCAGGTACAGCAAAATCTCAGATTGATCAATTTTTACAACATATGCAGGCCACCTTATTAGAAACAGACACCGCACTTTCAGAAGAAAAATTAGTTTTAACGCATTTTAATCGTCATGGCAGTGGGTTATCGACAAAGGGAAGAATAGAACATACTGGAGATCATTTAGGCTCAATGACGATTGAGTTATTACAGCCTGATGAGCGTGATGTACGTAATAAGCAATTTATTAAAGCCTGGAAAAAAAGAATTAAACGGCCGCCAGGTTTAGACACATTGACTGTCACTAGTCGTATTGTCGGTCCTCCAGGCAGAGATTTGTCAATTCGCTTTAGTGGTGACAATGCGGAGACTTTAAAACAAGCGGCCATAGAATTCGCTGAATCTATTGAAGAAATTCCTGGGGTTAGTGATATAGAAGATGACATGCCTTATGGACGCAACCAATTAATTTATGAATTGAATTCAAAAGGGGAAGCCTTAGGCTTAACAATAACAGAACTTGGGCAGCAGTTACGCACCGCATTTGATGGAAAGTTAATTCAATTATTTCAAGATGGCGTTAATGAAGTAGAAGTTAGAGTGTCTCTACCTGAACAAGAACAGCACTTATTGAGTGCTTTAGATCATTTAGAAATACATCTTGATTCAGAACAAACGGTGCCTTTAAGTAGTGTTACTGAATGGACATCCAGACGTGGATTTGAAGCGTTACGTCATGCTGATGGAAAATTAGCCGTTGAAATTTCAGCAGAAGTAGATGCTAAAGTGAGTAATGCAAACCAGGTTATTTCATCTTTAGAAGAAAATATATTACCTGAGCTGTCTTCAAAATATGGGATTAACTATTCCTTAGAAGGGCGTTCTGCCGAGCAAGCAGAAACCAAGCAAGATATGATGTATGGCTTATTAATTGGCTTAACACTTATTTATTTAGTGCTTGCTTGGGTCTTTGCCTCATACGGCTGGCCTATTGTTGTGATGGCCGCAATTCCTTTTGGTCTTATTGGAGCCTTATTTGGTCATTTAATTTTAGGGATTGATCTCAGTATATTATCGCTATTTGGTTTTTTTGGCTTATCTGGTATCGTGATTAATGACTCTATAATTCTAGTCAGTTTTTATCAAAAATTAATTGCCTCAGGCATGGGAACACATGAAGCACTTGTTGAAGCCTCATGCCAACGATTAAGAGCTGTTATCCTCACTTCATTAACCACTATCGCAGGGCTTGCACCTTTATTATTTGAGACTTCATTACAGGCACAGTTTTTAATTCCTATGGCTGCTTCCATTGCATTTGGCTTATTATTTTCGACTATATTGGTGTTACTTATTATCCCTGTTTTATTGTCTTATCATGAAGACATTCATCATGGGATTTTAAAATGGCTGAAAGCTTATACAGGATAAGGAATAAACATGAAATTGCTCAAGTCATTTGGAATGAGTGGATTTATCCTAACTTTAGAGAGTATGCAAGAGCTAAAATTCATAGTCAGAAGGGTATAAGTAACAATTTCTCTTTTTAGCTGAAAATCAAGTTCAGTGATAGATAATAAAGCTGACAGTAATCAATATTGAAATGCTCAAAAAAGTTAAATTAAGTCTTTACCTTCTTTTTTTGGGAAATCTATTATTGGGTTATATCTATATAATTTCATTAAGCAGTCGTATATTTCAGGTGCTCTTTTATGAAGTTCTTGAGGGTGTTCAAAAAACATTTCTGTTGAAACTGCAAACAATTCAGACACATCTACACAGGAAGTATCGTCAGGGGTAAATTCATTCCAGTTACCTAATTCAAATATTTCCCAAAGCTTTTTTCCGAGTCTGTCTGATTTTGAAAAAATAAAATCAGGATGAAATACTTTTTTCCATTCTTCCTGCTCATTGACCGATAATAAAGCTTCAGGAAATCCATCCATATCTCTATTGAATTGATCAAGAGAATGAGCAAATTCATGTAAGATTGTATTGTTTTTATCTGCAGCAATGGTTGCAGAATCACGTATATCTTCCCATGCAAAATGTATTAAGCAGTAATGACTTGCTGCTGTTATTTGTGCAAGCGTACTTTCAGGGTTAAGCCTTTTACCTGGATAAATTAAAATAGCTTCAACATGTCGATACCAATTAATGCCAAGCGGTCGATTTAAAACTAAAAACACAGCCCACCCAGCTATCGCTATTTTCATTTCATTAGTAATTTGAATACCCACGCCAACAAACGACGTATTTTTAATAAATTTATCGATCAAAGTAAGGAATAGCTTTTTTTGTTTATCTGAAAGAAACCTATAAAACCAGCAATAACACTGGATCCATAACATTTTATCTTTATCTAAATTACTTTCTGCTTCCATATCGTTTGCATCCTGATTGATAATAGTTAATTGAATAGGTTAATTAATGAAACCCTAATAGTTAAATCTACTACAGCCATACTATTTTAGAAGGGAGCGTTTTAAATATGACAAACAATGTAATATTGCTTTTAATCTAAATGACGGTATTCTAATAGTCAAAGTATTATCTCAGTGTCTGTGGAAATTTAGTTAAGCTGAGTGCTATTGTTGATTTATTCAGTGTTGCGAAGATAATTAAAATACATGACTCTATACAAGCCACAGGTTTATAAAAAACCAGTAAATTCCTGAATTATTTTATCGGTAGGAGGGGCCTATGGCCGCGACCAGAACAAGATTAAGTGCTATCGCGGCCATAGGCCCCTCCTACTTTTTGGACAACCTTTTTAACCTGTGGTTTGTTAATAACCATTTTAAAATATGAAATCTATAATCGTTATATTATTTGCAATGCTAATCAATGGCTGCACTTATTATCAACCTGCCCCCGTGGTGTATCCAACAACAGTCACGACCAATAAGTTCAATCAATCCTGGTCAGCGGTGATTGGTGCCTTTGCTGATCAAGGTGTCCAAATAACTACTCAGGATCAAGGAGCTGGGATTATTCAAGGTAATAAAGAAAGTATAAATGTGACAGGAAAAATAAAAAAACAAGCTAACGGCAGTGTGCGGATTCAATTTGATACAGCAGGTGACACTGACAGTGATCCTGCACTTATTAATCGTATCACCAGATCATATAATAGTCGTATGGGACGATAATCATGGAAAGATCGGGTTAAAGGACTCGGTTATGGATATCTAAGGAGTAGATAATGAAGGTACAAAAAAACTATTCTTTGCTTATTATTTCTATATTGATTATTTTAGTTATAGTTTTTGTTGTAAAAAAAGATAGACCCTTCTATTTAATAAGTAATTTTCATTTTAATTTGGTAGAAAATTCAAGGGATATAGATTCAAACCCAAAGGTCAATAAGTTTTTAGAAGCAATTAGTCAGTCTGCCACTAAAAACTAGGCAAGTATTAGTTTTGTTCAAATATTTTTCTCCGTCATTACCGATCCATTTTTCAAATTTTTAGCGGTTGCCTCTGTAAAAAATCTTAAATTTAAAGTTAAGTTTTAAAATACTTATTTTAAAAGATATAAATCATTTTAGAGCCTCAGTTGTACTATGATTAGATTAATCTTGGATAGGTTTAAGAAGGAAGGGCAAAGTCATGGTAAATACAGATAACAAAAAACTATTAAATGATTTGTTTAGCTATATCCGTAAGAAGCTAAAGCCTGACCAGTCAGAAGTTTTAGTGGAATTTGCAAGACAATATTATCAATCAATTGTTTTTAATGATTTAGACAAAGTGGTCGTAGAAGACTTATATGGTGCAGTTTTATCACACTGGAATTTGGCATTAGAGTTTTATTCTGAGCACAAAGTTAAGGTCTATAACCCCACGATAGAAGAGCATGGTTGGCAGTCAAAACATACTATTATTGAGGTGATTGTTGATGATATGCCTTTTTTATTGCAATCTCTTAGCATGGAAGTTAACAGGCATGGTTTTACCAATCACTTGGTCATTCATCCTGTTTATTTAGTTAAAAGGGAATTAAACGGTAAATTTAATTGTTTTGTTGAGCCAAATAGTTCTGAAAAAAATGTATCTGCTGAGTGCTTAGTGCATTTTGAAATTGATCGACAGAGTGATCCCACCGTATTAAATGCATTACAAAAAAGTTTAAGTCGAGTCTTGGTTGATGTAAGAGCAACTTCTGAAGACTGGCAGCCTTGTTTGGGGAAAATGCAAAATGTTATTAATGAATTCCAACAATCACCTGACTTTAAAACACACTATGCTAATGAATTAAAATTTTTACAGTGGTTATATGATAACCATTTTGTATTTCTGGCCTATAGAGAATATAAGGTTGTAAAAGAAGGAAAAAATCTAGGGTTTAAAGCTATTCCAGGGACTGGGTTAGGGCTGTTGAGAGATTCAATCGTCTCCGTTCCTAAAGATTTGATCGCACCTATTTCAGAAAAAACCTTTGAGGTAATTGACACTAAGCAACCTTTAATGATAACTAAGGCAACCTCTAAATCAACGGTTCATCGACCAGTGTTTATGGATTATATTGGTATTAAGCAATATAACGATCAAGGTAACGTGGTTGGCGAAAAACGTTTTTTAGGTTTATACAGTTCAACGGCTTATTTTTGTTTATTGAATGAAATCCCCCTCGTTTCAGAAAAAATCAATAAACTACAACAAAAATTTTCATTCAAACATGGTTCGCATCGAGCACGAACTTTACTTTTTACCTTGCAGTCATTACCCCGAGATGAGGTATTTCAAGCAGATTTTGATTCATTAGTAGACATTACCAAAGGCATGCTTCAATTACAGCAGAGCCAACGTGTAAGAGTCTTTATTCGCTATGATTTATATGGACATTTTGCTTCTTTATTAGTTTTTGTTCCAAGAGAGCGATATTTTACCGAGACACGTAAGAAAATTGAGCTTATTTTACGCAGTATTTTTAAAGCCGAAAATGTAGAATTTAGCGTTCAGTTATCAGAGTCAATATTGGCGCGATTACATTTTATCATTCATAGTGCTAAAGGTTGTTGTGTTGAATATGATGCCGCTGAAATTGAAGAGAAAATTATCGAAGCACTCTCTGACTGGAATGATAGATTAAAACAAGAATTACATGATGCACATGGTGAGGCACAGGGAAATCAATTATTTAATAATTATAATGAAGGATTTTCTGCTGCCTATCGGGAAGATATTTCGAGTCGAACAGCCTTATTGGATATAGACAGAGTTGAAACTTTAATTAACTCTCAGCAGGATGCTGATGGATTACTTTATAGTCCATTAACGGCAGCAGAAGACAAAACTTTGCGTTTTAAACTGTTTAGTAAAGGGCAGGCATCCCTATCAAAAACTTTACCTATGATAGAAAACATGGGGGTAAAAGTTTGTGATGAACGTCCCTATGAAATGATAAAAAAAGATTGTCCTGATGTTTACTGGATGCATGATTTTGGTTTAGTTCTGGATATTAATGTTGAGTCTTTAAATTTACAAATTTTAAAGCCTTGTTTTGAAGAAACCTTTGAGCAATGTTGGTCAGGGAAAATAGAAAATGATGGTTTTAACCAATTAGTGCTTCATACGGGTATTAGCTGGCAAGAGGTTAATATATTTAGAGCTTTTTATTTTTATTTACGTCAGATTGGTATGACTTTTAGCCAATTGTATGTTGAAACAACTTTAAAAAAGAACCCTGAAGTTGTGCGCTTATTAGTCCATTATTTTATTCAGCGATTTGATCCTTCATTACAACAACAAGAGAACAGTAGTGATGAACTATATATTACAATTGAACAAGCCATTGATCAGGTCGAATCACTGGATGAAGATAGAATACTTAGGCGTTATTTAAATTTAGTACAAGCAGCCGTTAGAACGAATTATTTTAAAAATACAAAGGATGAACAAGGCATTCCTTATTTCTCAACAAAGTTTGAGTCGGCAAAAATAACAGATATTCCTTCGCCTATTCCTTATTTTGAAATTTTTGTTTACTCGCCACGTGTTGAAGGAATTCATTTACGGGGTGGTGCTGTTGCTCGCGGGGGATTACGCTGGTCTGATAGACCCGAGGATTTTAGAACAGAAATTTTGGGCTTAATGAAAGCTCAAATGACAAAAAATGCAGTGATTGTACCGACGGGTGCAAAAGGTGGGTTTATTGCCAAACGCTTGCAAGATAAAACTGATTATGAAGAAAGATCTAAAGAAGTGGTGGCTTGTTACCAAATACTGATTAGAGGATTGTTAGATTTAACTGATAATCAAGTTGCAGGAGAGATAATTAAACCCGAAGATTGTGTTAGTTACGATAATGATGATCCTTATCTTGTTGTTGCAGCAGATAAAGGCACAGCTACTTTTTCTGATTATGCTAACGCGCTTTCAATTGAATATGATTTTTGGTTAGGTGATGCTTTTGCCTCGGGAGGCTCGGTAGGTTATGACCATAAAGTGATGGGAATTACTGCACGCGGTGCATGGGAATCAGTTAAACATCACTTCAATCAAATGGACTTTAAATTCTCGGAAACCCCTTTTTCTGTAGTAGGCATTGGTGGCATGATGGGTGATGTGTTTGGTAATGGAATGTTATTATCAAAGCAGATTAAATTAGTCGGTGCATTTGATCATGAATATATCTTTTTAGACCCAAATCCAGACCCAGAACAGAGTTTTAATGAGAGACAGCGGCTGTTTATTATTCCCAAATCTAAATGGTCTGATTATGATGAAAACCTAATTTCTAAAGGCGGAGGGGTTTTTTCTAGAAAGCTTAAATCTATTCCATTAAGCCCACAGGTTAAGCAAAAACTTAATATTAATAATAATCACTTAACACCTCATGAGTTGATTAAAATATTACTTACAGCCCCTGTTGATCTTTTGTGGAATGGAGGTATAGGAACTTATGTTAAAGCAACTGAAGAACATAATCTTGATGTCGGTGACAGAGCCAACGATTCAGTGAGAGTCAATGGAAAACAGTTACGTTGTAAATTAGTGGGTGAAGGAGGAAATCTTGGGTTTACTCAGGCAGGACGTATTGAATATGCCATTAATGGTGGACAAATTAATACCGACTCAATTGATAATTCTGCAGGTGTTGATTGTTCAGATCATGAAGTAAATATTAAGATTTTGCTTAATTCACTGGTTGTACAGGGTGATTTGACAGAAAAACAGCGTAACAAGCTGTTAGAGTCTATGACAGATGAAGTGGCGAAATTAGTCTTAAAACATAACTATTATCAAAACCGTGCTATCACTATGATCGAGCTTAATTCTGTCAATAAGTTAAATGACGTTTTATGGTTGATTGAAATTTTAGAAAAGAAAGGAAATCTTGATAGAGAGCTAGAAGTTATTCCAGATAAAGAGGGATTAAAACAACGCTTCAATAGCAGATTGGGTTTAGCGCGCCCTGAAATATCTGTTTTATTGGCTTATAGTAAACAAGTCCTTAAACAAGAATTGATATTAGAGTTAGATGATTTAGATAAGGTATTATTTCAACAGGAATTAATGCAATATTTCCCTGCACAATTACAAGAAAAATTTCCTGAGGATATTAATAAACACTGTTTAGCATCAGAAATAGTCGTCAATGGATTGGTTAATGGTTTTGTTAACCATATGGGCATGGTTCTGGCCTTTAAATTAATGGAAGAAACAGGGTGTTCTATTGTTTCTGTTTTTAATGTCTATAAGCAAGTCTGCAAGACTTTTGTTGTTACCGATTTATGGTATCAGATTGAATCATCTAAATTATCTTTAGCTGGCGGAGTAGAGGCTGAACTGTTTGCAGAAATAAGAAAAATCATTGAAAGAGCTATGCACTGGTTTTTG
>Ga0209826_1000719_pt1 | contig 23652 bp, 20 predicted proteins | sample GOMGulsemesocosm_5_FD_184637 | JGI IMG/M metagenome (GOLD analysis project Ga0209826, IMG submission 184637) | Methane-oxidizing microbial communities from mesocosms in the Gulf of Mexico - GOM15C Gulf of Mexico (SPAdes) (version 2) | ecosystem: Environmental > Aquatic > Marine > Cold seeps... | reverse complement strand
AACTCGACCTTATTGCACAAACCCCCACCCTCAGCACCCCCCTCAACAACAGCAAACTTGGCGAACTCCTCAGTCTTACAGAATCCGCAAAGGAATTAGGTATACTTGCCGCCAGCAAACTTGGGCAACAACGCCATACACCAGACCTGACACCACTTATTATCGGTTTCCGGTCATTGGTAGAACAGGTGCAAACAGCGTTACTTGAATGGCATGACGCGTGCCCCGGCCTAAAAGAGCTTGCAGCCGACATTCAGATACTCTGCAACATTGGACGACAGGCAACCTCAGCCCGAGCAATCAAATTAGCAGAACGCTTTTTAGACGAACAAAAACAGATAGATTAAGCGACGGATAGATTCGTCACAGCACAGGCAACAAAACCCCTATGAAAGAACTTTATAAAGACAAATTCACATCGGTTGAAGACATTCAGCAGCGCTTTGAAGCGGCTCAGTATATTTGCAGCGAGCAAATTGCCACCTGCGTTTACATCGCCCACAACCTTCAAAAACCGGTCATGGTTGAAGGCCCCGCTGGCGTGGGCAAGACCGAGCTAGCCAAAACCACTGCACAAATTCTCGACGTACCTTTAGTGCGCCTACAGTGCTACGAAGGGCTGGACGAGTCCAAAGCACTGTACGAGTGGAAATATGCCAAGCAGCTGCTTTATACCCAGCTCTTAAAAGACAAGCTCAGCGAGCTATTGGAAGGCGCCACCGGCCTTGAGCAGTCGATGGAGCGCATCCACAGCCACGACGACCTGTTCTTCTCCGAAACCTTCCTCGAACCACGCCCTCTTTATAAGGCGCTACATCAAGAACTCGGCTGCGTCTTACTGATTGATGAAGTCGACAAGTCCGATCCGGAGTTTGAAGCCTTCTTGCTAGAAGTCTTGTCCGAGTTTCAGGTGACGATTCCCGAACTCGGCACCATCAAGGCGAAAATCAAACCCCTGGTTTTCCTCACCAGTAATAATAGTCGCGAACTCAGCGATGCCCTCAAGCGCCGCTGCCTGCATCTCTATGTACCCTACCCCGACGAAAAGCTCGAAAGCCGCATCTTGAGCAGTCGTGTGCCCGAGCTCTCCGACACCCTGCGCAAAGAGGTAGTGAGCTTCGTGCAGCAGGTTCGCGAACTCGATCTCAAGAAGGTGCCGTCGATATCTGAAACCATCGACTGGGCAAAGACCCTGCTCCTCCTCCACAGCGAGCAACTCGATGCCGCCATGGTAAAAAAGACCCTTAACGTGCTGCTCAAGTTTGAGACCGACATCGATGCCATGGGTGACCACCTGCGCACCTTTATTAACAAGGCTCACAAGCGCTCAGGGCGCTAGGCTCATAAGGCGGATGTAGCCATGCAGCAGACTCTCGAAGATTTCTACAAGGTCATTCGTGCGGCCGGTATTAATGTATCGCCGTCAGATACCATTGAAACCAGCCGTACCGTGGCCCTCGTCGGCTATAGCGATCGCAGTATTCTGAAGAATGCCTTTCAGGTCAGCCTGGCAAAATCGGAGACCGAGCAAGCCCTGGTGGCTGAGTGTTTCGAACAGTTCTTCAGCTTTGACACCTTCAGTGCGGCCAACGACACTAACAGCAGCAACACCACCGCCGCCGGTAGCGATGAGGCAGACGAGCAGCAGCCCCTTAAGAGCGAGCAAAACGAAGCACCCCAGGCCGAATCACAACTCGCCAAAATGTTGATGGAGGGCGATACCGCCAGCCTCGCCACCGAAATGAAAAAGGCCGCTCGGGAAGTCGGTCTCACCGACATCTGGTTCTTCACCCAAAAGAGCCTCTACGCGCAGAAAATCATGCAGAAGATGGGCTTGCGTGACCTGCAAAATGACATCGCCGCCATGGGCAAAGGCGACTGCCCTTCCAGTATCGCCCAGGCGGGTGAGCTGAGAAATGCCAAAGAGTATCTCGCCGAAAGCGTGAAAGACTTCGTCGAACAGCAGCTTTCCATGTACGGCCGCAATGCCACCCGCAACCTGCGCGAAGACCATCTGAAAAGCAGCAAGCTCTCGAATATCGAACAACGCGATTTTCACGTTATGCACGATCTGGTGCGCAAAATGGCGAAACGCCTGAGCACCCAGTATTCGAAAAAGAAGAAACAGGATAAACGCGGCCAGCTCGACTTTCGCAAAACCCTGCGCCGCAATGTCGCCTACGACGGCGTGATGTTTGAAACCTACTGGAAGACCAAGTACATCGACAAACCCCGCCTGCTGGTGATGTGCGATATCAGCGGCTCGGTGCAAGCCTATGCGCGTTTTCTACTGCTGTTTTTACACAGCCTCAACGACGTGATGCAGCGCATCGACAGTTATGTATTTACCGGCAATCTAATCCCGGTAAAAGATATCTTCGAGAAGTACCCCGTTGAACAGGCGATTGACAAAATCATGTCCGATCACGGCATGGGCGGCTCCGACTACGGCACCACCCTGCTCGATCTTGACGATCAATGCATGGATGACATCGACAACAAAACTACCGTGCTCATCCTCGGCGATGCCCGCAACAACTTCCTCGCCCCGCGCACCGAAGTGATGCAAACCCTGCACTTGCGCGCCAAACGCGTTATCTGGCTCAACCCCGAGCCGACGACCTTCTGGAATGCCGGCGATTCGGTAATGTATAAATACAAGCCCTACTGCCACATGGCCAAAACCTGTAACACCCTCGACCATCTTGAACGGATGCTCGATGACCTTCTTAAAGCGGCGACAAGCTGAACTTAGCCAACCTTAAACTACGCCGAACAAACAAAACCCATAAAAAAACACCGGCGCAAAGGCCGGTGTTTTTTTGTAGCACTACTGTAACCGTTTCTTATAAGAAGAACGGCTCAACAGCAATAATTACAAACTTTTGCTAACTGCAAAAACGACGGTGCTATCAGCCCAGTTCTCATTAAATATTTCAGACTGACTCAGATCCGTATCAACCCAGCTCAAGCTCACATCAACGCCAGAAAATGCCTTGGTCAAAGTAATCGAGTAGTCGGAATAGCTGTCCTGATCACCTGACAAGAAAGCCTGCCCGCCATCTCGACCGGCATCAGAAGAGGCGTTTTCAAAATCATTGTAGCCGTAGTGCAAGTCCAGGCTTACGTCATGGGGCAGAGCAAAAGAGTAATCGCCATAGACATAATAGAAATTGCCACTCTCTAACCAATAGTCATCGGAGTAAGCCGCACCCAAGGTAAAGTCTTTATAGGAAACACTGGCATAAACTTCTTCGTAGTCATAATCAATTGACCCAACGACCACGTCTTGTACAGTTGCGTTTTGTGCAGTTGCGCCAGGGTAATCGTAATAGATATAACCAAGGTCGAAGCTAATGTCTTCGCTGATGCTGCCGCTATAACCAACGTAGTAATCAAGCTCCATGCTCACCGAAGAGAACTCTACATTTGAGCCCCACATTCCGATGTAAACACCATTATCATAAGCGACATCGAAACCACCCTGAATAGCAGGCTGGGTATCGGTTTGAGAAATACCACGAAAGCGATAGTCAGAGGTCATGCTGACATTTCCACTCACCTCTGCAGCAATAGCGGCAACGGGTGATGCCGCAATAACAGCCGTTAACAGGATATTTTTTTTAATATTTTTCATAGAGTTCCACCTATATCATGATAATTTAGATTGTCATATTACTATAACAAATGAATAAAGCAGTACAAATCCATTTTACTGGCTTAACTCAGTCATAAGCAGAAAACGTACCAAGTCCTAGAAAACAGTGTTATCTAAAATAAACAGCAGAAGCACAACGCTATCAAACAATTCTGGCCTGCAGAACAAAACACAAGGGTCTGTTTTGGTGCGATAATTTTCTGGCCTATTGTCAGCGCGCTTTTTTAGTGCGTGCTTGTCAGTCGCGGGGTGATACAGGCATTACCTAGCAGGCTGCGGATAAGGAAGCCGCGGCCAGAACAATATTGGCTGCTACAATAGCCCCCAACATTTCCATCACCACTTAACGGCCAATCAATGAACCCGAGCCAAGCCTATCGAAACACGATCCCTACCCTCACCTGCCTCCTTGGGCTGCTGTTTTCAACCAGCTCTATTGCCAGTATCGACGCCCAATGCGAGCAAGTAACAAACGCATTCATTCAACAGATAAATGCAGAAAACCTTGTTCGTCAAAGCTCTGGAGGACAAGAGAGAATTAAAGAAATTGCCCTGAGTTTATGCACCGAAACGGAAAAGCGGGTGCAGGAACAGCACATTACGGACAAAGAAAAAGCCCTCGAGAACTGGTTTTTTGAATCCCACCCCGAGAAAGCCGGCAATCGCCGACTCAAGACCAAGCGCTAGCCCCCGGAACCACCCGCTACAACCTAACGTCGACGGGTATTACGACGAGGTTTTCTATTGTGCTTAGTCGCGAATTTCTTGAACTTCTCCCGACCCGTACTGGCCTTTTGTACGTCCTCATAAGGGATTAAACAAGCCTCGCCATCACCGATAAGGTCTGCCCGCCCCGCCGTTTTCAAATACTCGCGAATCAAGGGCCAGTTGGCCGGGTCGTGATAGCGCAACAGAGCCTTGTGCAAACGACGCTTATTAAGGTCCCGCACCGGGCTAATTTTCTCACCACGTTTATAGCTGATGCGACGCAGGGGATTGCGCCCGGAGTGATACATCGCTGTAGCCGTGGCCATCGGCGAGGGGTAATAGGTCTGCACCTGGTCGGCACGGAAGCGATGGCGCTTCAACCACAGTGCCAACTCCACCATATCGTTCTCGGTAGTGCCGGGGTGGGCGGCAATAAAGTAGGGGATTAAGTACTGCTTTTTACCGGCCTTTTTGGTGTACTTTTCAAACATGGCGCTGAAGCGCTCATAGGTGCCGATGCCGGGTTTCATCATCTTCGACAACGGCCCGTTTTCGGTGTGCTCGGGGGCGATTTTCAAATAACCACCGACATGGTGAGTCACCAGCTCTTCAACATATTCCGGCGATTCCACCGCCAGGTCGTAACGCAGGCCGGAGGCGATCAACACCTTCTTAATACCCGGCAAGTCGCGCGCGCGGCGATATAAATTAATCAGCGGATTGTGGTCGGTGTTGAGATTGGAGCAAATACCGGGGTAGACACAGGACAAGCGACGGCAGGCGGACTCAATTTCCGAGGTCTTACAGGCGAGTCGATACATATTTGCCGTCGGGCCGCCGAGGTCGGAGATCACCCCAGTAAAGCCCGGGGTCATGTCTCGGATGTTTTCAATCTCGGCAATAATCGAGTCTTCCGAGCGGCTTTGAATAATGCGCCCCTCGTGCTCAGTGATCGAACAAAAGGTACAGCCGCCAAAACAGCCGCGCATAATATTCACCGAGAAGCGGATCATTTCGTAGGCGGGTATGCGTCGCCCCTCGTACTTCGGGTGGGGCACCCGCGCAAAGGGCAGCGCAAAGACCTCATCGATCTCATCCGTCGTCAAAGGTATCGGTGGTGGGTTGAGCCACACCTCAACATCTTCATGGCGCTGCACCAATGCGCGGGCATTGCCGGGATTGGTTTCCAGATGCAGCACCCGCGAGGCATGGGCATAGAGTACCGAGTCACTCTTTACTTTGTGATAGGCCGGCAGGCGAATCACCGATTTAGCGCGATCGACTTTCTCTCGATAGGGCACAAAATGCAGTACCTGTTCGCCGCTATCCTCATCGCGGCCAACCGCACACTTACCCCCCGTCGCCGCGGCCTGCTCCTCAACATTGTCGTAGGGGTTGAGCAGAGTATCGACTCTACCGGGGGTATCGACGCGAGTGGAGTCGATCAGCGTCCAGCCCTCGGGCAGATCTTTGCGCAACACGGCGGTGCCGCGAATATCCGTCACCTGGGTAATATCCTGACCACGGGACAGGCGCTGAGCGACCTCGGCAATGGCTCGCTCGGCATTACCGTAAAGCAGGATATCGGCCTGGGCATCGACCAGAATGGAGCGTCGTACTTCGTCCGACCAGTAGTCGTAGTGGGCGATGCGGCGCAGGCTGGCCTCGATACTGCCGAGCACAATGGGCACGTCTTTCCAGGCTTCACGGCAGCGCTGACTGTAGACAATCACCGCCCGGTCGGGGCGCTTGCCGCCCTCGTCATCGGGGGAATAGGCGTCGTCACTACGCACCCGCTTATCGGCGGTGTAGCGATTGATCATCGAATCCATATTGCCGGCGGCAACACCGAAGAACAGATTCGGCTTGCCGAGGCGCATAAAGTCCTGCTTATTACGCCAGTCGGGCTGGTCGATAATGCCAACGCGAAAGCCCTGGGCTTCCAGCAGCCGGCCGATGACCGCCATACCAAAGCTCGGGTGGTCGACATAAGCGTCGCCCGTCACCACGACAATATCGCAGCTGTCCCAGCCGAGCTGATCCATTTCCTCGCGAGTAGTCGGTAGAAAAGGCGCGGTGCCGAAGCATTCGGCCCAGTATTTGGAATAAGAGAAAAGAGAAGTGACTGGAGGCATAGCAAAAGGATCAGCATTCTAAAATCGTATTTTAACAGCCGAGCGATAATTAATCAGCGCCACCGACCCGTTATCCTTTATATCTCCCTGAATTCAGCCTCCATTAAGAACGGTAAGCTTAAAAGCTGTATTTGAAATCGATCCTGTTCTCCCAGGAAATATTATCCGCCTCCGGGTAATAGTCCCCGGATTCAAGAAACTCCGTGCGCACCGTCACCGACAACTTCTCTCCAAACTGGTGCTTGTACAACATAATCAACAAATCACCCCTGTCGTGACCGCCACCGGGGCCTTTCTCCGGCGCCTTCACCGGGCCAAAGCTGATTTCAAAGCTACTCGCCGGATCGGGATAAAAACGAGCACCGACTCGCGACCAGTTAAGATTACTCCACTCACCGATTTTGGGGATAAATGACCATACCAGCAGATACGAATATTGCGGCCAGCGCGACCACAGCCCATGCCAGCCCTCTTCTGTCTGGGTTGAGGGGTCATCGCCAGACAAATAATAGTGACTGGCAAACAACTCTGGCCGCCAGGCTAGATCCTTCCAGGCATAGGTGAAATTAACATCACTCAACCAACCCTTGGTATCCCCACCGCCACTGCGATGGCCGCTCTGCCCCGCCAACTCCCAATAGGCGGTAAAAGAATCGCTGAGCACCTCTTCAACAATAAAACCGAGGGTGTGAAAGTAAACATCACTTTTTCCAAAACGCGGCTCTTCGTGCTTGTACATGTAGTACACATCTTTCGGCAACCAAGCTTGTGATTTGTTGGTCAAATAAGCAACAAATCCCTCTTCATCACTTTCGAGCAGTTTAATTTTTTTATGCTTGTCATTAATTAACAAGGGATCATCATCGGGCAAATAAATACCAATTAAATCAAGATTAAAGCCATCGAATTTAAAACGCGTTTTAATGCCATTAAAGCCATAGCTACGCTCTGCATCTAAAGGGCTACTTTCCAGAATCAACAAACCGTGACCGTAGTAGAGAGGAAAGCGACCCACGGTGATATCGACAAAACCATCAAATAAATTACTGTACTCCACCGACAATTCATGAAAAATAAATTCATCGACAAAACGATAACGGTTGGCGTCCTTATTTGTCGCAAAATTTCGAAACTCAGTTTTAATCCAGGCTTTGTAGCGAATATTCTCAGACTGCTGCCAGGTTCCCCAAAGGCCCAATATCGTTTCAGAGTAATTTAATTCTGGCAGTTTAGTGCCTGTTTCGAGGGGCAGCTCATCAATAGCAATCAGCTTAAGTCGCGCATCGCCGTCAATGTTTAGCCTGCCCCCTTCATAAAGATCAGCGTAGAGCGGAAAACACAAACTAGAAAGCAATAGCGTCAAACGCAGGGCCAGATCTCGCCAAAACAACGATTTGTTTTTCCTCATCGTATTTTTATTATTACGCACCTTACCACCGGAAAAATCGGGAAGCAGGCGCTAATACCTTCGTTAAATTATTATAATCCCCGTTATAAACCCTGGCCCAGCCGCGACACCGGCGGAAAATAATCAGGGGCAAGTGCCTTTAGCGGGTGCGAACCTGAAACCTGTCCCATAAAGGGCGAGAGCACTGAATAGCCCAGCAAGGACTGTAGCTTAGGGCTCATTTCACGCACCAGCTCACGGGGCACCGACAAAAAGAAGTTTTCTATAGTGCGCGCCCAGGGCTGGCAATATTGATTCGATAAAGCCTGACGGGGCCCGTTACTGTTATTTTCACCACCACGGTGCAGTGTATTCCCAGCAAAAATCACACAGGCACCAGCAGGCATTTCCAGGGCGACGGACTGGCTCTTCATACGCTTAGCGAAGGCCAAATCACGCTCACTACCACCTTCGCGATAATCGCCACCAATCTCATCATCACTCCACAAATGGCTACCGGGAACAATTTCAGTACCGCCGTTTTCAAGGGTAAACGCATCAACAGCAACCACTGTCGATAAACCTACCATCGGCCGAGGGCGGGGAATACTGTAAAAAATATCATCCGCATGCCAGGGCTGGGGCGTTTCTCCGGGGTGAATACAAATCGACTGGCTCGTCGTGAGTAAATAGTTCGCTTCGAGAAACTCATCGCAGATAGCCATAATTCGCTTATCTTCAACAATATCTTGAATCACTTTATCGTAGGCAAGCAGGGAATAAATGCGCTCGGTTTTATCGCCCTCAAAATTATTACGACCCAAAAACTGCCCATCAATACTCAGTAGTAAAGCTTTGATGGACTGTCGTTGTGCGGGCTGTAAGAAATCAGGAATGACCGTGTAGCCCTGGGTTTTAATTTCTTCAATCGCAGTAGCGAGATCGTTGTTATTTATTTTCATTTCACATGCGCCTTGCTTATGAGTTATTGCGCATCCTGCAGGGTCGAGTCCTATACTTATTCTCGCGACAAAATGCCGAGGCTATTTTCCAGCCCCGGCAGACATAGCCGCTAGTTTTTTTCTTGTTTGAAGATGGGTAGCCAGTAGAAAAAACCCACCAGAATCACCATCACCGCATCCATGATTCCCGCTTTATCGTGAGCGCGTAATTTACCCTGCACCATGATCAGCTCACCAAGGTGAGCGAAGAAAACAAATACACCTGCCCACAGCATATGGTCATTCCAATCCCCAGGTAGGGCACCAAACAATGCCAACAAGGGTAAGACCCAAAAGCCTAAAGTGAGGTATTTACCGAGGGTAAGAAAGGTTTGCATATGTATTCTCCTATAATTTTTATGGCTGGCATTAAGAAAGTGATACACGGGGAAATTAACGCAATAACACGTATCGCTCCCAAGGTACGGCTTCCCAACATTACGAAATAAATCGAGGAGAAGTGTAGCAATACCCTCCATACCCGACAATCATACTTACCACTAACGGCGGTGATAAAGGCAAAGTCAGTCAGTATTCGATTTTGCCTTTTCCAGCATTGACCGCGACCAAGCAATAAAACACAGGGTCGAAATCCCCGAGGCACCAAAGATCATACACATCACCAATATTTGATAACGCGCCGCCACCAGCGGTGAAACCCCCGACAGAATTTGCCCGGTCATCATGCCCGGCAGTGATACCAAGCCGACGGCGAACAAGGAATTAATGATGGGAATAAACGCTGCTCGACAGGCGATATTGCGCGCCTCCAGCCATTCGACACCGCGCCCGGTCTCGGCGTACAAACGCTCTGCCGCCAAACTGACAGCGTTCATGGCGTTAGCAAAAATCATCCCCGCCAGCGGTATGAAATAACGCGCCTCATACCACGGGTCGAGCCGCAGTACACCCTGGGTAATAAGTATCAACACCAGACCCCCGCCCAGGCCGATAGCGAGTAGAGCCCGCTTATAGAGCAAATGCCGATGTTCTTTAATACTGCCCAGGCCTATCCAGCTAGAGGCGAAGACCATGACCGCCAGTACGGCCAACACAACCGCACTGCTATCAGATTCGAAAATAAAGCTGAGGAAATAACCCACTAACAGCAGTTGCCCGAGCATGCGAATAACGGCATAGAGGGCATTGCCCGGCCCCAGCGACCACCTGAACATCATCACCAGCACCACCACGACGGGGATAAATGCCAGTGACAGGCTTGCTAGCGACAGGGTTTCCACACTGTTATTCATGTTTTTTTATTTCCACAGGGAATACCATCAGCCTTAGAAAACTACTTATCAAGTAACTCAGTCTCCTGAATATTAACCACGGCTATCTTTTCAAAACCAACAGGCTCATAACTAACAGTCTTATCACCCACAGGTTCGCCATTGAACTGCTTCATTAACCCCACCCCCCGGCGCTGGGCAGTCGCGATATTGGCTTCTTTAACATGGCCAAAACCGCGCATAAAATAGGGCAAGCCCGCTATTTCAACTGCCAATACCAACTTCTCTGACGACGGGCTTGTCCCTGACAGGCCCGACAATAACTGGTCGATTTTCTGTTCGTAATCGGTAATTAACGAACGCTCCAGCTGGCGCTCCTCGCTACGACCAAAGACGTCCAATGCCGTACCGCGCAGGAATTTGAATTTCGCTAGTACACGGAAGGCTGGCAGCATCCACGGGCCAAACTCCCTTTTAATCAGCTGCCCAGTCTCAGAGTCACGTTTTGAAAGCAGGGGCGGTGCCAAATGAAAGGTCAGTTTATAGTCGCCATCAAATTGTTGCTTTAAAGACTCCGCAAACTCACCATCGGTGTAGAGTCGCGCTACTTCGTACTCATCTTTGTAAGCCAGCAACTTGTAGTAATTGCGCGCCACATTTTTGGTCAGCGCCAAATCAGCAGCGCCGAACTTTTGCTCTACCGCTTTTACTTTATCGACCAGGGCTTGATAACGCCGGGCATAAAATCGGTTTTGATACTGGCGCAATTGAGTGCTGCGATAGGCAACAATGTCTTCCAGAGTTTCAGTTGCAGGACTTTTCTCAGAGGCAGAGGCTGAATCTAATCCAGCCAGGTCTTTCACTTTTGCAGGCTGCTCGGCCAAACGCCGACCCCAAAGAAAGGCCTGTAAATTCGCCGCAACGGCCACGCCGTTCAAAGTAATCGCCTGCTCCAGAGCCTCTTTACCGAGGGGCAATAAGCCCTTCTGCCAGGCAAAGCCCAATAAAATCAGATTGCTTGTCATGGCATCACCCAGCAAAGCCGTACCCAGTACCGAGGCATCAAAAAAGTGGGCGGCGTTAGTTGCGCCGCCAATCACTTGCTCCATGGCCTGTTCGGGAAAGGGCGCATCGGGATCTTGGGTAAAATCCGCCGTGGGCGAACCGTGATTGTTAACAATCGCCACGGCTGTCGAATGATCGAGACAACTCAAAGAGGCCTGCGCAGACGACACCACCATATCGGCACCGAGCATTAACTGGCCCTTGCCTGCGGGTACTCTCACGCCGTGAATATCGGACTGTTTTTTGGCGATGCGCACATGGCTGCTTACCGCGCCAAACTTTTGCGCCAGCCCAGTTTGGGTCAGCACCGCGACACCCTTGCCTTCGATATGGGCCGCCATGCCAATGATGGAGCCGATGGTTAACACGCCCATACCGCCAACGCCGGTGAGCAGTATGTTGTAGGGCTCACTGAGTTCATCGCCAGAGATAGACGGCGCCGGCAGATCGGGGAAGTTTTGCTCGGTCGATACGGCCAGAGCCTTATGTAAGGTCGCGCCCGTGACGGTAACAAAGCTCGGGCAAAAGCCTTTCAAACAGGAGTAATCCTTATTGCAGGCATTTTGATCAATCACCCGCTTGCGGCCGAGCGTCGTCTCTTTCGGTGCCACGGCGAGGCAGTTCGACTGCACACCGCAATCGCCGCAACCCTCACAGACACCGGCATTAATAAACACCCGTTTATCGGGATCTTCCAACAGACCGCGCTTACGACGGCGGCGCTTTTCGGTAGCACAGGTTTGTTCGTAAATAATCACACTGGTGCCATCCAGCTTGCGCAGGTCTTTTTGTATGCCCGTAAAATTGTCGCGATGGTCGACACTCAGCCCCTCAAATTTGGGGAAGTCGCTGCTGTATTTTTCCGGCAGATCACTGACCACAGCAATGCGCTTAACGCCTTCGCCCTTTAGCTGATACACCATCTGCTCAACGGTCAAACTGCCATCGATATGCTGACCGCCAGTCATTGCTACGGCGTCGTTATAGAGAATTTTATAGGTGATATTGGCACCGGAGGCGATGACTGCGCGAATGGCGAGAATGCCCGAGTGGAAATAGGTGCCGTCGCCAATGTTCTGAAACACGTGACGGGTGTTGGTGAAAGGCGCCTGGCCTATCCATGATGCCCCTTCGCCACCCATCTGGGTGAAGGTTTCGGTATCGCGATCCATCCAGGTGACCATAAAGTGGCAGCCGATACCGGCCAGTGCGCGACTGCCTTCGGGTACTTTGGTCGAGGTATTGTGGGGACAACCGGCGCAAAACCAGGGCTTGCGCTGAGGTAATGTGGCGGCGGGCACCACTAATGAACCAGTATTTGTTGGCGCTGGGCCCGGTAGCGCCAGTGCGACCGTTGACGATAGTTTTTCCAGCCTCGAAGCAATCGCAGCCGCGACATCACGGGCACTCAATTCGGCGATAGTACTCAGTAGTGCAGCACCGCTTTCATCCATCTTGCCGGCAACACGTGGGCGCTGATCATCGGCCAGTGAATAGAGCAAGCTTTTCAGCTGATCTTCAACCAGCGGCCGCTTTTCTTCCACCACCAGAATTTCTTCCAAACCGGTGGCGAACTCAGTCATACCCTGGGGCTCGAGGGGCCAGCTCATGGCGACTTTGTAAACCTGTAAACCAATCGCCTCGCGCTTTTCTTCATCAATGCCAAGGTCGGCGAGAGCATGAAGCACTTCAAAATAGGCCTTGCCGGTGGCGACGATACCAAAGCGTGGCTGACCGCAATCGAGTGTCACTCTGTCAATGCGATTAGCACGAGCGAAAGCCACAGCTGCATGAATTTTGTGTTGCTGCAGGCGCTCTTCCTGCTCCAGAAAAGGGTCTGGCCAGCGGCTGTGAACACCGCTTTCAGGCATCGTAAAGTCGTTCGGTTCAACCAGCTCCAAACGCTCGGGATTCATATCAGCCGCTATCGCCGCATCCATATTTTCGGCGGTAACTTTCATGCCCACCCAGCAGCCGCTGTAACGGGACATGGCCCAACCAATCAGCCCGAAGTCGAGCACATCCTGCACCCCCGCCGGATTCAACACCGGCACCGAGGCACCGATAAACATCGGTTCACTTTGATAAGCCAGAGTCGACGACTTGGCCATGTGGTCGTCACCCACCACCGCCAGCACGCCACCGAATTGGCTAGCGCCGGTGTTATTGGCGTGTTTAATGGCATCCATCGCTCGATCGAGGCCCGGCCCCTTGCCGTACCAAAGACCGAACACACCGTCGTATTTTGCCTCGGGGAACAGATTTACCTGCTGGCTGCCCATCAACGCCGTGGCGGCTAACTCTTCGTTAACGCCGGGCTGGAAATGGATATTGTGTTCTTTAAGGAAACTATCAGCCCGCCACAGTGCGTTGTCATAACCGCCAATCGGCGAGCCGCGATAACCGGAGATAAAGCCCGCCGTTGCCAGGCCTTTGGCCTTATCTCGCTGGCTCTGCAAAATCGGCAGGCGCACCAGGGCTTCAATGCCGGTTAGATAAGCCCTGCCCGTGGTGCAGGTATATTTGTCATCTAGCGCTACAGGCAAGATCACTCGCTCCTCTTTATTTTTTTACAACAAGCAGTTCGCAGCGACGTTTAGGGTCAGGCGCGAAACAGCCGGTAATTAATTCGAGTATTAATAGGAGGAAGTATAGCAAGTGACTTACATAGCATTGGCATTGCGCCGTTGATTAATTGCAGGTAAATACACTCGCCGAAACGGGCTGCCCTCGCCAAGAGAGCCTATCGACAAAACAACTAAAACAGTTGTCTTAAATAGATGGGGGAAACACGCAAGGGTTAACTGGGAGGAAGCACTTCAAGATGAGAGGTATCAACCTGCGTTGCCTCTACAGACTGCTTTTCATCGGCGTGCAAAATCTCACCCCCACCAGGCTCCAGAGCCAGCGCACTGACATCAACCTCTGTCGCTGTGACACTGGAACGCTCGTCGGGGCGCAACACATCACTACCCACCGGAGCCAATGACATATCGCCCCCATCCGCAGTCGGCTGTTCGGCCGGCTCTGGCGTCGCAACAGGGGCTTGTTCTGCGGGTTCTAAAAAAGGGTTCGGCTTGGCGACAGGGGCTGACGTAACGGCCTCCGCAGGTGGAGCATCGACCTTCACCGGACGTAGCTCGGCTATCGCGCCAATTTTTAACAGGGCCTGTTCGTATTTTTTCGCCCCGGCTTCATCTAAATTGCGACGAATAGCCGCCGGACGTCCCGAAAAAAGCTGATCAACCTTCGCGGCCTCTAGCTTAAACAGGCCTGCCAGACGCTCTTTCACGTCGCCCACGGACTGCCCGGCAACGATGTCACCGCGAAAAAGAACATCAAACTGTTGATCACTCACTTTTAGTACTCCGCACTAAGCCAACCATCGTCGCATTATTGATGAGCGCAAGCCGCATTTCAGCCACGCGGTTCTCACTTCCCGGCCACACCGGCGAAAAATTGCCAGCCGATCGCAGCCCAAACCGCTACAAACAGCAACATACTGAGCATCACAGCTGCCGACGCCTGATCTTTTGCCCGCCCCGCCAGCTCGGCTTTTTCAGGTGACACCAGATCCACTACCGCCTCAACAGCGGAGTTGAGCAGCTCCACTATCAAGACGATCAACATCGCCGCAAATAGAAGGGCCAAATCCTGTGCTGAGTCGGCGATATAAAAGCCCAGTGGTGACAGTACAACCACCAGAAACACTTCAACGCGAAAAGCTTCTTCATAACGAAAACAGGACTTTAAGCCCTGTATAGAAAACCCTGTTGCACCGACCAGGCGTCGATACAACAAAGACATCAGCCCACCTTCTGTTTTATGCATAAAAAACTTACTCGCGTGTTTAAAGCCTGTTAGGAAACTGAGTTAATACGCTGATCCATCTCCAGCGCGGGTGCGGCTTCTCGCGGCCGACCGACCACTCGTGCCGGCACCCCCGCTACGGTGGTATGGGGGCTAACCGACTCCAGCACCAATGTACCGGCCCCAATTTTTGCGCCCTCGCCCACTTCGATATTACCAAGGATTTTTGCCCCCGCAGCAATCAGTACGCCGCTGCGAATTTTCGGATGGCGATCACCACTCTCGCTGCCAATACCCCCCAGGGTCACTGCGTGCAGCATGGACACATTGTCTTCAACAACGGCAGTTTCGCCGATCACCAGTCCCGTCGCGTGATCGACCATAACCCCACCCCCAATTTGTGCACCGGGATGAATATCGACAGAAAACACCTCTGCACAAAGGCTTTGCAGGTGTACAGCCAGGGCCTGGCGCTGGTTTAACCACAGATAATGGGCGACACGGTGCACCTGCAGGGCGTGAAAACCTTTGAAATACAACAGTGGCATTGCATATTTATCACAGGCCGGGTCGCGCTCTCGGTAGGCGACGAGGTCACGCTGCATTTTTTCGCCGATACGGGTATCGTTTTCAAACGCTTCGGCAAAAACCTGGCGAATCGCCAGTTTCGACACGGCCATATTACCGAGCATTTCAGCCAGGTTGTAAGCAAGGGCCGTTTCGAGAGAGTCGTGACTTAATATCGCGGAATGAAAGAAGCTCGCCAATACTGGCTCGTCTTTGGAAAAGTCACCGGCTTCGGCGAGGATTTCCTGCCATAGGGTATTGGACTCGGGAGGCATAAGAGAGGTATCGCTCGGGGTATTAATATCAATCGTTATAGGAGGCGAATATGGCCGAAAGGCGCTGTAGATTCAACACTACAAGCGAATAAAGCGTGAATAAATCTCATCGAGGTTTTCGAGAATCGCTCCCTGCAGGCAGATATCGGTATTTTCGATGAGCTTACGCAATACAGCGGGCGTCAAAGCCCTTTCGCAAACAGTGGCCAGCGGGCGAAAACTCAGATGCCATGGCTCGGCGGCTACTCCCTCTTTTTTAGCGCCCTTGTAGGGGCAGAAAAACGCCGCATGACCACTACTTATTAGCGCATCAAGCCAGTGAGAACAATGTTCAAAAGGCCCGCCCGATGCGTACTCATCCGGGGTCAACTGTAGCTGATAATCGTCACCGACTGCCGCACTATCCCAAATATCCACATCGCTGCCCCAGTGATGACGGGATGCCCCCGGCAAGGCTGACCAACGCAAAATTGAGAACACCTGCTCACGTTCACTCAGCGTCGCTATTGCCAGAGGCTTACCTTCACTATCCACAACCGGCCGCTCACCTCTGGCCTTTGCATTCCAGATAGCAAGTTGCCGGTCAAATGAGCGGAAACCGCTGGCCATGCGCAGTGCGATTCCCTCTTCAGCTGATCTTTCAACAAGTGCTAGATAAGCTGCCACCACATCGCGATGGAGGAAATGGCCGGGGAAAACCTCCTGTAAATGGCTTTGCGACTGACCCGTTAACTGCGCGATTGTTAGCGGCGCAATTTTTAGCGGCACTGGCTTTAATGGGGGAGAACTCATTGATGCTCATAACTCTGTGGCAGTACAGACTTGAGAATACCGTAATACTCCGTTAATCACCCACCGACATACTATCAACCACCTGCTCAGGCCTACATCGACAAGCCAAGAATAGTTGCTAGAATCTATGACCGGTAAAAACGGACACTTTAATGTTTCAATTCTGGCAGTTGCTCGCAGGGCTCGGCATTTTTATTTTCGCCATGAAAATTCTCGAGCAGGGTTTACGTGGTTTAAGCACTCGCCAGCTACGCAGCCTGTTACGCAACCACACCCACTCGCCTTTGCAAGGTGTACTGGTCGGTACGATTAGCACGGCTTTTCTGCAAAGTAGCTCCCTGGTCGGCCTGTTCGTACTCGCCTTTGTAGGTTCTGGCATTTTGCCCCTGCGCAATGCCCTGGGCATTATTTTTGGTGCCAACCTGGGTACGACGCTCACGGGCTGGCTGGTCACGGCCATCGGCTTCAAGCTGAATATGAGTGACTATGCGCTGGTATTAATTGCCCTTGGCTCACTTGCTTACGTCACCTTTAAAAGTGAATCTTCTCGCTACCACCAGGCCTCAATAATATTTGGCCTTGGTCTATTGTTGTTGGGACTCACCTGGATGAAAGACAGCATGTCTTTTCTCGGGGCGCAGGTCGATGACACCTGGTTTCGCGATTATCCCTTAGTGATCTACTTTATTGGCGGCATCGTCTTCACCGCACTGGTGCAATCCAGTTCCGCCACCATGGTGATCATTCTCAGTGCTGTACATGCTGAAATCATACCGTTGTCGAGTGCAGTAGCCATCATCATCGGTTCCGACCTGGGCACGACGAGCACGGTACTACTAGGTTCGTTAAGAAGCTCCACAAACGCAAAGCGTGTGGCCCTGAGTCATTTTATTTTCAACCTGGGCACTGATATCACTGCCTTTTTGTTACTCACGCCCCTGCTGGCGTTTATCACCGTAACGCTCACTATCGACGACCCCATGTATGCGCTGGTGTGCTTTCACTCGCTCTTTAATTTACTCGGCATCGTGTTGTTTCTGCCCTTCACAAAACCCTTTGCCCACTGGCTTGAACAGCGCTTTGCCTCAACCGACACCCTCGGCTGCAATCATATTAATCTAGTCCCACCCACCGTACCGGAGGCGGCACTGCGCGCCATTGAACAAGACACTCGCGATCTCATCACTAAAGCCTTGCTGATTAACCTGCGTATTTTTAAGTTGCCATCCGACTCCCTGCTAAACGGCGATGAGATAAAACCTATTAAGCTTCGACTAAGCAGTAAACCTCTTTCTTTCGATGAGCAATACGCAGACATCAAAAGGCACGAAGAACAACTGCAAAACTACAGCCACAAACTACCTGCTGCCAGCCTCAGCGAAGCAGAAGAAAAAACGCTGTCAGAGTTACTTGATACCGCACGCGATGCGACGTACAGCACGAAAAGCCTGAAAGACATCAGAGACAACTTAATCCAGCTTCGCCACCAATCGGGCAGCCAACAGCTCCTCGGGGCAATCAGCGCCGATATATTAGCCATTTACCCGCATATTATTGCGTTTCTGGAAAAACCTGAAAGCGACTGGGCGGATGACGCTGTTAGTACCATCAAAGAATCTATAGCGCACTCCCATGACCAGCTTCACCAGCAAATGATCGACTATTCGCACAATCGACACACTGAAATAAACCTGCCAACTTTACTGAATATCAATCGCGAAATTTATGTGTCAAATCAGAATTTACTGGATGCAGCGCTCGAACTAAGCACCTGTAGACATGCCCTGGAGACCAACAGCAATAACCAACACAAGCCTTAAAGAGCAATTAGCTTTATACTTGACGTTGGAAATCAGCTGACATACTAAAATTCTATGAAAGAAGAAATCGACCAGTTCAAAGCAGTCTACGATCTTATCGTTACTTTTTTTGTCACTTACAGCTTTCAATTAGTCGGCGCGCTGATTATTTTACTGATCGGCCTGCTGATCTCTAACCGGGTTGCACGACTAGTCGCTCGTACCTGCGACAAACACGGGCTTGATGTCACGTTAAGTCGCTTTCTCGCCAGTTGTACAAAAATCATCATTATTGTTGTTGTTGCGGTGATTTGCCTGGGTAAAATTGGCATTAGCGTGACGCCTTTTGTTGCCGCTATCGGCGCACTCTCTTTGGGCGCAGGTTTGGCCATGCAAGGTCTGTTAGCCAACTACGGTGCTGGTTTTAATATTATTATTACTCGCCCTTTTGTCGTCGGCGACACCATTACCGTGCAGGGCGTCACGGGTATTGTTAAAGAAGTGCGGCTGGCACAAACCATTCTTAGCGATGAGGATGACGTTAGCATTCTGATTCCCAACCGTCATATCGTTGGCGAAATCATCCACAATTCAAACGCTTTTAAAGTCGTAGAAAGCACTCTGGGTGTTGCCTACACTAGCGACATTGACCAGGTTACTGCCACCATTAAAACGGTGCTTCACGAACTTGGTGTCGATACCAATCGGCCGCCACAGGTTGGTATCGATGAGTTCGGTGACAGCAGTATTAATTTCGGCATTCGCTATTGGGTGCCAACCGACAAATACCACCAGCTACGCTTTAGCGTCAACGACCAACTCTTCAAGGCCTTGCACCTTGCGGGTATTGAAATACCTTTCCCACAACGGGAAATACGCCTGCTGAATTCCGGCACAAATGAGCCCCTCAAATAAAAAACTAACCTATGAATATGAAAATAAATTCAAGCTCAGAATCACGACGTTCTTCCCACCGCAGATCTTCCTCCCGAGTTAGTGGATCCCATCACGGTAGAACTCGCTTAATTCAAATACTGGGTGTCGCGCTCGCTCTGTCTCTGTTAATCAATTTGTTTATCGCTATTGCTCTTGGTAGCTACATCCGCAAAGCAGGTCTTTTATCGGGAGTCAGTGCTAGCTTACGACTGCAACTTACCGACATGACAGAACAGCTAGAAGCCAACGTTAGGAAAACCCGAATACTCAAAGGTGAAATACAAGAACTGACACTTAACCGATTACCCGGGCTCATAGAGCTGAACTATGATGAAGTTATCAAGATTGATAAGCGCTATGTGAAGAATATCGTCTTCACCCGCACAGGTAAAAATGGCGCCCACTTATATGAATACAAGATAGTACTAGAGAATCATGACCCCGCTTTACAGCCCGCGTTAAAGATTGTTTTATTTGATCGCAATGGTGTGCAAGTTGGCATGTCTGAGCTGAGAAAGGATACCGAACACGGAGGAATAATTCGCCTCGATCAAGACGAGGTGCGCGCCCACTACTCCGTTGTTCAACTACCCGACAACGCTGAGCCGGAATACTTTCAGGTTATTTTTCTCTAGACATTATGTTGTATGAAACCTGAGCATCGATAGCGCCAGAAACAAACTTACGTCGGTTTGTAATTTCTCTCTATTGCCTGTTTTAACGCATCCGCTCCAAACGGCTTACCAATAACTTCGCTAACACCCGCAGCTAAAGCATCATCTTTAGAATCACTCTCGCTCTGGGTTGTCACCATCACAATGGGCAGTTCCTCAGCAGAGTGGGTTTCACGTATTTTCCGAGTAAGGTCTATACCGGAAATCAACGGCATATTCATATCAGTAAAAACAAACTCAGGCTTATCTTCCTCAATATTTTTTAATGCCGTTTCAGGAAACTCAAACAGTTTAAATTCATAACCGAGCTTGTGTAAGGCACTGCGATAAATATTCAAAACCATCCGCGAATCATCGATCGCATAGATTAGAATTTTAGCCTTTTTCTCAGGCTGCTGCTCGGGTTGAATAAAGCTCAGCAAATCCCCTCTATCATTCTTCGCCAAAATAACATTGAAGAACTTGACGACATCGCTATGTGCTTGCTCTCGAATATAGGTAAACAAGGCATTCCTAACCTCCTCTTCACCCAAGAGATCAAGGAAAATATTATCTGACTCCGACTCTACAATCGCCGCAATAATTTTTTCACTATCAAACACCGCCGAGCGAAGCAGGTTTTTTACACCCACACCCAGCATCCTCGAATAATTATTATTAATGGCCCGAGATGCTGCCAGACGAACATTATCGTCTTTATCATTCAGTCCCTCGGCAAGGGCAAGGGCAACTTTTTGGCTGGGCAATCTGCCCAGAGATTCATAAGCCGCAAAACGAATATTGGCATCAGCGGGATGATTATGGAGTAGGTTTTTTATCGGTTTTACCGCACTTTCATCAAAGATATCACCGAGAACATTCAAGGTGTGGACAACCAGATCCGGATCATCACTCCCTAAGTTTTCAATAATGACCGGTATCGCTTTTGCACCCATTTCAGCGAGCTTTGCTTTGCCATAGTTTCTAACATGGGTAATGTGTGAGGCCAGTGTTTCACTAAGTTTTTCTATACAGAACTGGTCCTGAATTCCGGCAAACTGGTCGAGAATCAAGCGATCAAGCTCACTGTCAGTGCCCATTCTATCGCTCAATAACTGCACCGCATCGTGCGAACCGATACTGCCCAGCGCACCTATTGCTGCTGCAATAATATCTCGGTTAGAGGCGTAGAGGTAATCCGCAAGATTTTGTGAATTATGACAAAAACCAATTTTATTGATCGCACCCAGCATGGCGATCAACAAGCCTTCATCTGACACCTCTGCCAGCTTAGTCTCCAGGCCCAGAGTCGCAGACTCCATAGCCAGAGCCTCAATGCAATGAACGTAATAGGCGATTTCATTAACATCGCTACTGCTGGACAGTATTTCTACCAGCATATCTGGGCTCGCTAGTATCTGTTCAAAAAGTAGGTCTTCGAGCAAAGGATATTGAGTCGCAGCAGCTCTGTTGTAAGCAATAAAATGCGTCAGGTACATAATTAAATTGGCGTCGATGCGGCCCAATTCACGAATCGCATCGTTAACAGCCTCTTTGCCAGGCTCATTGACCAGGTCGGTAAGCCAAACGCCCACGCCTTCACTATCACCATTCGCAATCACACCACGCAGCTGATTGAGAATTGCTTCTACATTGTTTGACATTTATACCCCGTAGACAATCAAGTCATCTATTTAATGAAACACTACGTCCCTTATTTATTAGTATCAGACAGCAGAATAATCCCAATCCGCCGAAAGCTCTCAGGCGCCTAGATTAGTAGTAAAACCTATTTATATCAGTGCTCTAGTTCACAGTCGTATCAGGGATGATGAGCTCGATGCTTACAACAAAGTTTTCAGGTGATAATGAAGTTCAGCCGTACGATTCAGGCACTCTAACCACTTAGATGAAACAATCATCAATAATGGGGCGGCTTTTCCTGTTCCGAAACATCAACCAGGGAGGTCTGTGTGGTTTCCTGTAAACGTTGCATCAAATAACGGCAGGTCTGTTCAAGTCTGTCGATACTCGCTTGCTGTCGGAATACCACATCATTGAGAGCCTTAATCGTATCCTCTTGATAGGCAAGTTTAATTTCTATTTCTGTACAACGTTGATCAGTCATAAAATCGCTCTTTATGGAGGGCCCGTTATTGCGGCAGGGTAATATCGCCATCTTCAACGATGTTAATGGGCACTGGCCACCAGCCAGAACGTAATTTCGTTTCCAGCTCGTAGTGTAGTTTACGACCCGGCTTATCAAGCAAAGAAGAAATCAAGCGCAGGCCGGCAAGAATGTTCGTCGATGCATCAACCTGAACAGTGGTTTCAGAATAAGGGGGAATCTCAGGTATTTGCCCCGCAACACCCTTAACAACCTTTTCACCGTTCAGCTTCAGGGTATACGACATTCCTGAAATACTGAGCCCCGAATGGTTGGGGTTGATGATTTTAAGATCGACGCGAAAACGCTGCTCAAGCCCATGGGAGGACAGGGGTTCTATTTTTACCAAATGCACGGCGGGCTTTTCATAGGCGGGATCAAGCAGCGCACAGGACGACAGCAATGCAGCCAACAATGCCATTGCGCTAAATTGGGCAAACTTTCTGTTTAAAAGCGTCACGGATTAATCCTCCACATCAGGCTCAAAGAAAAGCCATTGCACCTGGGGAAAACGCTGTCGAAATAGGGCCTCGGTACGATTGATGTCTGCCACCAACTCATTAGCACCATCCATCACAGCCATTTTTGCCTTCACAGCCACCATGACATCATTGCCCATCTGCAGAGTCAGTAGATTAAACACCCTATCGATACTGGATTCATTTTCGAGAAAGGCAATCATCTCCGCTCGCGTATGAGCTTCAACACCCTGCCCCACCAGCAGGGCCTTGATTTCTACACCTATAAGCACAGCAACGATTATTAGCAACAGGCCAATAGCAATACTGCCCCAGGCATCGTAAATGGGATTACCCGTCACGATAGCTGCCAACAACGCCGCTGTTGCCAAACTAAGCCCCAATAAAGCGGCCAAATCTTCACCAAACACCACCATTAGCTCACTCTGGCGGGTCTCACGAAACCAGCGCCAGTAACTCTGGTTCGCCGGGCGAACTTTATTAATCTCCCGCATACAACCCAGCAGTGACAGACCTTCAGCCACCATGGCAAAGACCAGAACACCGACAGCGAGCCAGGGTGACTTCAAGGCCTCTGGCTGATGTAGCTTGTGCCAGCCCTCGTAAATTGAAAACACGCCACCCAAAGTGAACAACATCAAGGCCACTAAAAATGACCAAAAATAGATCTCTTTACCGTAGCCCAATGGGTAATCGGATGAAGGGGGCTTTTTGGCCCTTTTAATACCGAGTAACAGCAGCAGCTGATTGCTACAATCGGCCACGGAGTGAATGGCTTCTGCCAGCATCGCCCCGGAGCCGGTGACCCACGCGGCAAAGCCTTTGGCTATCGCGATGGCGCCATTGGCAAACAGCGCATAAAAAATACTTTTTAGCGGATCAGCACCCTGAGACATATTTTCATTAACCATTGAATTTTTGACAACAGGGCGCATCTTAATAGACTCAAGCCTTGTCACGCCATCATCAAAAGGAGTTTTACGTGTTA
>Ga0209826_1000718_pt1 | contig 23655 bp, 19 predicted proteins | sample GOMGulsemesocosm_5_FD_184637 | JGI IMG/M metagenome (GOLD analysis project Ga0209826, IMG submission 184637) | Methane-oxidizing microbial communities from mesocosms in the Gulf of Mexico - GOM15C Gulf of Mexico (SPAdes) (version 2) | ecosystem: Environmental > Aquatic > Marine > Cold seeps... | reverse complement strand
AAAAAAAGTTCCTATTAATTAACAGGGAAAAGGGCTTGGAATTCGACATTTCCGTTGTCGGTGAAATTAATGATGCGCGTCCCAACCTCTCGTTTCGCCCAACCAAGATCATAGAACCTATCGAGGATTTTGGTCCCCAATGTGCCGGCCATATGACTTCTCCTTGCGCTCCAATCTAGGCAAGATTTGCAAATGGGTCGTTTTGTTTTACCAAATGAGGCTGTATCAATACCGAATTCTTCCATAAAGGATAAACCATCCTCAGTGAGAGACAGGTCCATTTCATTGGTCGTTATAAGGCCTTGAATAGTGAGGCTATCATATAACTGGACGCCCATTTCACCTGCCAAATGATTGTAACAGATGCGAGCCTTTCTCAATGCGGGGTCTTTGGGACCTGTTCGGACACGCATATGTCCTTTCTTCGCGGCAAGACCCATCATAGTTTCCAGTAAACTACCGACATCATCATCCGATAGGGAGAAATAGCGGTGGCGGCCTTGTTTCCGTTGATAAATAAGTCGGCCAGATTCAAGTTTCTTTAAATGCGCACTTGCCGTTTGCATTGTGATGCCGGAGACAACGGCCATTTCGCTCGCCGTAAGCGCCTTGCCGCTCATAAGCGCTGTCAGCATATTGGCGCGGGCTGGGTCCCCGATCAGGGAACCTAGCAGTGCGATATCGGGTCCTTCTTTCATACTTCGATCATAGACGAAGCATTAAATTTTAACAATGTGTAAAATCGAGGCATACCACTGAAGGAGTTTCTAATGATTACCTGTTTTATTCGTTACCAAATTGATCCAACTAAAAAAGAACAATTCAACCAATATGCCAGAAATTGGGGGCAAGCTATCCCCAGATGTGGTGCTGATCTTATCGGATATTTTGCTCCCCATGAAGGATCGAGCACGTTGGCTTATGGTGTTTATTCAATAGAAAATTTAGCGGAATATGAAGCATACCGGGCCCGGCTTGCAGCAGATCCCTTAGGACAGGAAAATTACGAATTTGCACAAAAAGAGAAATTCTTGTTGCGAGAGGACAGGACGTTTCTAAAATTGGCTTCCGGACCACATTCATCTAAAATTATCGTATAAATCGAACCTGATTTAACGCCTAGAAAGCTGAATAAATGAAAAACAAGAAAATGCCAATTCAGTATGGTGAGATAGGGCTTCTGGCCCTTCTTGCTCTCCTTTGGGGATCCTCATATTTTTTGACCAAGATTGCGGTTGAGACGATCCCTCCCATTACCTTGATTGCTGTGCGTGTGAGTATTGCAGCATTGTTTTTAAGTGCAGTCGTGTTGTGGCGGAGAGAAACATTTCCCTCCGATTTAAAAAGTTGGCGAATGCTTTTTGTTCAAGCCTTGTTCAATAGTATCGGAGCATGGACTGTTCTCGCTTGGGGCCAGCAATTTGTGGATAGTGGCCTTGCAAGTGTTTTGAATTCGACGTCTCCCATTTTTGTTTTTTTTATTACCTTATTCATAACGCGCCATGAGAGCGCCAATGTTACGAAACTATTTGGCGCGTGCCTTGGTGTTGCTGGTGTCGTGGGCATAGTGGGGATCGATGTTTTTCAAGATATGGGTGGGCAAGGACTTGCGCTGGGTGCTGTCCTTTTTGGTGCGTTACTTTATGCATGTGCCGCTATCTATGGGAGACGTTTTGCATATCTACCGTCGACTGTCACCGCTGCAGGAACAATGATCTGGGCTTCTGTTTGTCTCGTTCCAATAAGTCTTTATTTTGAGAAGCCTTGGACAATTATGCCAACTTTCACCGCACTCATTGCAACGGCTATTTTGTCGGTTTTTTGTACCGCCTTTGCTCTATTGCTCTATTTCCGCCTTGTCAGAACACTTGGCTCCATGGGGGTCGCTAGTCAAAGTTATTTGAGAGCGGGCGTCGGTGTACTCCTTGGGGTTTTTGTGCTTGGGGAGCAAATGACAATTAATCTTGCCTTTGGATTGATGGCAGTAATTTTAGGTGTTGCCGTTATAAACTTACCGGTTCGCACCAATCGTTAGGCATGACAAATATCCTTTGGGTTTCCAAAATTTTCTGGTTTTTTGTTTTTGCCAGAGCAACAATAACTGGGAGTGAGTTACGATCAATAATCGATTTTAAATCTAACAAAATTTGATCTTCGCTGTTTCGCTGAATCCAATCATTCTTATTTAATGTACTAATCCAATGTTGTTTGGAAAGGGCGCAATAGTGAGATGTTTGAGCTGTGAGTTGTAGTGGTAGGTCATCAAGCATGCACCAAAAACTTAATAGGCATTTTGTCGATATGCGTTTGGGCAAATGAGATGTTTTATGCCTTTTTTCAGCATGATCAAAAAGCATGCCCTTAACAAAAGGGTAGGATTTAACATCGTTGGATTTTAGTGTTGTTAAAAGGTTGGTAGCGTACTCACTGTGACAAAGGGGAAGCTGGTGATTAAAAAGACGGCTAAGCTTTCTTTCTAAATTATCTTTTTTTAAGGGACCAACCCATTTGTCTTCCACAAAACCTGATCCAATATTAGCGTAAAATTTAACGGATAATTCCCAATGATAAACTTGGTTTTTGTAATCAAAGAGAACGTCTATTTCGCCAATTGTCTCTTTCCCGGAAAAGATTTGCATATTGGTGCCAATGACGTGAACATCGTCTAGGCACTCTAGCCAATAAAACACGAGATGTTCGAAGTAGGTCCCGAGATTTTGACGTTTCATTGTCTTTATGAAATTGAGAAGGTTTTCCGGGTTCCGGTGGGCATCTTCAACAATTTTACGACTTTGAGCATGCAGAGCTAAATTTGGGGTGATCTCTTTTTTGAGTAGACTTGGTGAAAAAATAACCCACTCCAAATCGCTGGCAATATGAGCGCCGTAAGCGTTATGGGGTGGGAGTGATGCCATGAGGCTGCTTTTTTCCTATTGTTAGATTAACCCGTAAAACATTCGTAGCGACGTCAAAAACAAGAAAAGTGCAAAAGCTTTTTTAAGCAAGCCCGTGTTAATGCTATGGGCCAGATGAGCACCGAAGGGGGCACATAAGACTGTCATGGGAACAATAACTATAAACCCTAACATGTTCACATATCCAATATTTCCCGGAGGCAGTTCGCTAACGGTAAGCCCTGATAGTAAAAAACCAAGTGTGCCGGGAATTGAAATGATTAGGCCAATGGCGGCGGCGGTACCAACTGCTTTTCGAATTGGATAGCTGAACAAAGTTAGGATAGGCACTGTAAATGTGCCGCCACCAATTCCCATCATGGCAGAGAAAGATCCTATGAACAGAGCGATAAGTTCTTTGAAAGGGCTACCGGGAAGTTTGTCCGACAGATGAACATTTTCTGGTCTGAACGCCATGTTGGCGGCAACAAATAGCGCCAGAACCGCAAATATTCCTGTGAGAATGGTTGCATCTGTTTTGCTCGCAAACCAGGTACCAAATAAAACCCCAATAAAAATAATTGGGCCCCATCGTTTAAGAAGTTGGGTGTCAATTGCGCCTTTTTTATAGTGGGATCTGGCAGAGGATATCGAGGTGAGAATAATGGTCGCAAGAGATGTTCCTACTGCCACATGCATACGAATATCGTCGCCAACACCAAAATAGGGAAGGATATGAAATAAAACAGGGACAATAACGATGCCACCGCCAACCCCTAACAATCCTGCAAGAATACCACCAACAATACCAGTGGCAGCAAGAGCGATAATGAGGCCGATTAAGAGGGGGAGATCTAACGATTCAAACATAAGGGGATGCAAACTCAATGTTTTAGTGGTTTCAAATAGGTAATTCCCTGTTAGCATTTATTATCGCGCTTTAGATAGGGAAATCAGTACTAGTCATTTGGCAAGTGATATAGGGGAGACGGTCGAGAGAATCTTGATGGTGCTTTTGGATAGAGTTTACGCGGGCGCTGAGGTAGCGTAGATCCGCGGCTGAGAGGGCGCCTTTTGAATTGACTATTCTCCGCACGGATAGGCCCTTGATAATTGTTGGGATGGATTGGAGCAAGTTGTCCTTTATCTTTGTGACGCTGGTAAATCTCCCTATTGCGAATTTGTTTAGAGGCAGAAGGCATTGGTGTTGGATCGTCAAAAACGCCGAACTCATCTTGTAATACAGAGTCGGCCATGACGGTTATTGCTGCTATTGCAAAAATGGATGCAACATCCAAAACAATCTCCTTTCGATTTATTATGAGGTCTTCAAAAGATCTCTTATCACTAATTCCAATTTAGTCAGGGAATTGCATACTTCAGCCTTAGTACAATATGGTGCAATTTTCAGCATTTCAGAGTCACCAGAACCCCATACTGATTTTCGCTCAGGGTTTAGCCAGATCACTCGTTTCGCGCGGGATTTAATTTCCTTCAAGATATCTGTTCGTGGATCGGCACCATTGGAGCGGCCGTCTCCAAGAAATATAATTGTCGTTCGGCTATCGATTTCGTTGAAGGCCAATTCCTTGAAATCTTCCATGGAACGTCCATAATCAGTTGACCGTCCGCCATATTCTTCAATCACTTGTGGGATGGCTTCCTCTGGTCCGTGGCGATTAAGCAAATCGGTTATCTCTCCAAGCTCGCCTGAGAATGCAAAAGAGCGGACGTTAGGGAGCACTTCATTCATGCTGTGAAGGAATAGAAGTAAAAAACGGGCGACAGATGCCACCGATCCACTTACGTCACATACCGCCATTACTTTTGGGCGATCTTTTTCTTTTTGTTTCCAGTGGGTCTCAAAAAGAATACCGTCATAAGCCACATTGCGGCGCATGGTTTTACGGATATCGAGATGACCTCGGTTCTTTACCTTTTTAACCCGAGAATTCATATCTGTCAGGCGCTTAGCCATACGACGAACCATTTCACGCAACACTCGGAAATCTCGCGTTTCTATATTTGAGAGCCTAACCTTTTTTAAAATATCCTGCCGAAACTGGTTGTTTTTACCATCACTGGTAAGGGCAAGTTGTCTCTCGACCATGTCCCTTACCGCATCGAACAATATACTGAGGCGATTGCCAAGATCTTCAGCGCCGGCTTCGTCATCTTCAGCTTTGCGGTCAGAAATTTCTTGATTGACCTCGTTGAGTCCCATTTCTTCTAATATCCGACGGGTAAACAGGCCGCGCTGGGTCATCAAAATAATGTTACCGAGGTTCGATCTGTCGGCTGCCGCTGTCATCGCAAGAGTAAGCTCTGTGCGATCTCCTTGCTCTAACAGATCAGTAAGAGAGCGAGGAGCGCTTTCACCAGGCATTTGTTGCTCACCTGATTGTTGTTCACCTCCACCGCCTCCACCGCCTTCTCCATTTCCACTCATGGCAGGAGGCGGGGCACCTTTTTCATCAACCGGGTCTAATTCTACCTCTACATCGGTTTCGTCTGGCTTTTGCTCATTCTCTGAGTTGTCTTTGAAGTTCAAAGATGTCTCACTGGTGAAAAATTGATCAAAACACCGATCAAAATTCTCCATTTCATCAATGGTTTTTGCCATTACTTGTGACAAAGCTGACTTCAGAAGACCTCTGTCTTCAAATCCGAGCAGTTCCATAGTGCGAGCGGCATCCAATGCTTCGCCAATAGAGACGGGGACATCGGAGTAGCGCAGCATATCAACAAATTCTGCAAGGGGTCGATCCATTAGCGTGTTTCCTTAACCGCAGCAGCAACTAGTTTAGGAATTTCAATGTCCATATTATCAATATCATCTTCAAATTTTAGAAGCATGTTCAGCGTGTTACGGACAAGATCAGTATCAAGTTTTTCAGCATGAAGGAGCATTAAAGTCCGAGCCCAGTCAATGGTTTCACTGACTGCGGGTAGTTTTTTCAAATCCTGAGTTCGAAGTTGTTGGACAAAGGATACCAGTTGAACCAGGAGCTTTTCATCAAGATCGGGGACGCGCGCTTTGATAATCTTTCTTTCACGATCTCCATCTGGAAACGGGATATACAAATGCAGGCAACGGCGTTTCAGGGCATCGCCCAACTCACGGCTGTTATTACTCGTCAGAAAGACCATGGGTTTTGTCCGGGCTTTGATCGTGCCTATTTCCGGAACTGTTATTTGGTAATCTGACAATATTTCTAAAAGATAGGCTTCAAATTCATGGTCTGACTTGTCAATTTCATCAATTAGCAGGACAGATTGTTTTTCTGATTTCAACGCTTGCAGCAGTGGACGGGCTTCCAGAAAATGCTCAGAAAAGAAATGGTCTCCAAATTGATGGAGTTTGTCCATAGAGGCATCTAGCCCTTGGGCATCTTCCAATAAATCGCCTAATTTTTCTTTTAGGATTTGAGTATAAAGAAGCTGTTTTCCGTACTTCCATTCGTACAATGCCTTGGACTCATCCAAACCTTCGTAACATTGTAATCTTATGAGATCTGCGCCCATGAATTCGGCTGTGGCTTTGGCAAGCTCCGTTTTACCAACCCCCGGAGGTCCTTCAACCAAAATTGGCTTATCCAGTTTCTGGGAGAGATAAATTGAGGTGGCAATGTGGCGATCACATATATAGCCGGCAGCCGCAAATCCTGACTGGATCTTATCAATGGCCGATTTTGGGTCTTGGTCAATAAAAGTCACTTGGATATTTCCGTTACTCAGGCGGGCTTCAGGCGCACCGCGATTTGTTTTTCATTATTATTGTGTTCAATTTTATATATTTAATAACAGGATTAAGAGGCGATTGCCAGCTTCAGAATGGTGTGCTGAACGTATCCATCTGGACAGAAGAGGCGCATCACGGTAAAAGGCGAGGCAGCTTATAGCTTTCGGCCCAGTATTCGGTTCCAGTAATAACAATTGTGTCTGCCGCTATGGCGACGGAGTTTTGAAGATGACATCGACAAAAGAAATTCGCGCGTCCTTTTTGGATTTTTTCGCCAAAAATGGTCATGAAGTTGTAGATAGTTCTCCGCTTATACCGCGGAATGACCCGACTTTGATGTTTACGGCCGCGGGTATGGTGCAATTCAAAAACCTGTTCACCGGCCAAGAAAAACGCCCCTACACACGGGCGACGACAAGCCAAAAATGTGTTCGTGCAGGCGGTAAGCATAATGATTTGGAAAATGTCGGTTATACGGCTCGCCATCATACTTTCTTCGAAATGCTGGGTAACTTTTCCTTTGGTGATTATTTCAAGGAAAATGCGATTGAGCTTGCCTGGAAATTGCTGACAAAAGAGTTTGAACTTCCGCAAGAGAAACTTCTGGTTACTGTTTATCATGATGATGAAGAGGCCGTGAATCTTTGGAAGAAAATTGCAGGCCTAAAGGATGATCGTATTATCCGCATTGCAACATCAGACAATTTTTGGTCCATGGGCGATACAGGCCCTTGCGGTCCTTGTTCCGAAATTTTCTTCGATCACGGCGACCATATTGCCGGTGGCCCTCCAGGCTCTCCTGATGAAGATGGTGATCGATTTGTCGAAATCTGGAATCTCGTCTTTATGCAGTATGAACAGCAGGCGGGTGGAAACCGTTTGAACCTGCCAAGTCCGTCTATTGACACTGGTATGGGGCTGGAGCGACTGACAGCTGTTTTGCAAGGTAAACACGACAATTACGATATTGATTTGATGCGCCGTTTGATTGAAGCCTCTGCTGAGGCATCAAATGTGTCTGCTGATGGAGATATGGCCGTCTCTCATCGTGTGATCGCAGATCATTTGCGCTCTTCTTCCTTTTTGATTGCAGATGGTGTGTTACCGTCCAATGAAGGTCGCGGATATGTACTGCGCCGGATTATGCGCCGTGCTATGCGCCACGCCCACATTCTGGGCGCAAAAGACCCTATGGTCTGGAAGTTGGTGCCCTCTCTTGTTGATGAAATGGGGGCAGCATTTCCAGAATTAGAGCGGGCGCAGTCTCTTATTAGCGAAACACTGAAACTGGAAGAAACCCGTTTTAAGGAAACATTGGGACGCGGCTTGAAACTTCTTGGTGATGCCACAGAAAAATTGGGCGATACAGAAGCCTTATCAGGGGATGTTGCTTTCAAGCTCTATGATACATTCGGTTTCCCAATTGATTTGACGAAAGATATTTTGCGCGGCCAAGGCCGTAATCTTGATGAAGCCGGTTTTGATGCCGCCATGAAGAAACAAAAAGATGCAGCGCGGGCTGCTTGGCGCGGAACAGGCGAGACCGCGACCGATCAAGTTTGGTTTGATCTTCATGAACGTGAGGGCGCTACCGAATTTTTGGGGTATCATACTGAAAAAGCCGAAGGGCAAGTTCAAGCAATACTTGTTGACGGATCAGAAGTACACGAAGCCGCCATCGGTACTGAAGTCATGGTTGTTTTGAACCAGACTTCCTTTTATGGAGAGTCTGGTGGACAAGAAGGGGACCGTGGCTCCCTGTCGTCAGATAGCGGCCTGAATATAGACATTACAAATACCCTGAAAAAAGAAAACCTCTTCATTCATGTAGGCAAGGTCGTTGCAGGTACATTAACGGTTGGTGCCGCAGTTGAAACCCTTGTGAACAGTGAACGACGCTCACGTTTGCAGGCCCATCATTCCGCTACACATTTACTCCATGAAGCATTACGTCGTCGCCTTGGTGATCATGTGACACAAAAAGGATCTTTGGTTGCTGAAGATCGTTTACGCTTTGACGTGGCCCATCCAAAACCCATTACACCAGAAGACATTCGCTGGGTAGAGAAAGATGTGAATGATCGCATTCGCCTTAATGCTGCTGTTGATGTCCATCTCACAACCCCTGAAGATGCCATTAAAGCCGGTGCTATGGCCCTGTTTGGGGAGAAGTATGGGGATGAAGTCCGTGTCGTCTCTATGGGCGGTGCTGATGAAGATAAAGGACAAGATATGTCTTATTCGACAGAGCTTTGTGGTGGCACCCATGTTAAACGGACTGGCGATATAGGATTTGTCAAAGTGGTTAGTGAAGGCGGTTTGGCTGCTGGTGTCCGCCGAATTGAGGCCGTCGCGGGAGCTGCTGCCCTTGATTATGTGACTGAGCGGGAGCAAATGCTTTCTGACGCCGCTAACGTTTTGAAATCAACCCCGGCAGAGCTTTCCTTGCGCATTAACGGATTAATGGATGAGCGTAAAAAACTTGAAAAAGAGTTGAAAGACACTCGTAAAAAACTTGCTGCTGGTGGCGGCGGATCTGATCAACCAATTGAGAAGATTGGAGATGTTGAATTTGTCTCTCGTCTTTTGGAGGATGTACCTCCAAAAGACCTCAAGCCAATGGCGGATGAAGTCAAGAAACAGCTTAAGAGCGGTGTTATTGTGCTGATTGCCGCAAATGAAGGTAAAGCCTCCATTGTTGTGAGTGTGACCAGTGATTTGACAGCAACAATCAGTGCGGTTGATTTGGTGAAGGTTGGATCTGAAGCGCTTGGTGGTAAAGGCGGCGGTGGTCGTCCTGATATGGCGCAAGCTGGTGGTCCTGATGCCTCAAAGGGAAATGCTGCTGTCGACGCTATTAAAGCCGCTTTAGCAGGAAAATAAACTTAAGCGTTGTAGTTGAAAAGAAAAACGGCAGGATTCCCTGCCGTTTTTCAAATCTGCAAAAATCACAGATATCTCCCAGTGACTTGCCTTTTGTATATTCTGTACACTTAATCAGTAATATCAGTATGTTGCTGAATATTCTTTATGAATAAGATTAAGCTAGGGCAGTAAATCAGAGTATCAAGAGTTATTTTCCAAAACCTGACTTGCGTTAATGTATAACTCACCGCCACTTTCTCTGAATTTGTTTTTCATAGTGGCAAGTCCTTGCTCTTTGTCATTCAATCGAGAGGCATAATCATTGACCTCTCGCGAGATTTTCATTGAACAAAATTTGGGTCCGCACATAGAACAGAAGTGAGCAATTTTATGACCTTCTTTTGGCAAAGTCTGATCGTGGTAATCCTGAGCGGTTTCAGGATCAAGTGATAGATTGAACTGATCTTGCCAGCGGAAATCGAAGCGGGCGCGAGACAAAGCATCATCCCGATGACGGGCCGCAGGATGTCCTTTAGCAAGGTCCGCTGCGTGAGCTGCAATCTTGTAAGTGATAACACCAACCTTCACATCATTCCTGTCTGGAAGACCGAGATGTTCTTTTGGGGTGACATAACAAAGCATGGCGCAGCCATACCAGCCAATAATCGCAGCCCCAATGCCTGACGTGATATGATCATACCCAGGGGCGATATCAGTTGTGAGGGGACCAAGGGTATAGAAGGGCGCTTCTCCGCATTCTTTAAGCTGCTTTTCCATATTTACTTTGATTTTATGCATGGGAACGTGACCCGGGCCTTCAATCATCACCTGACAACCTTTTGCCCAAGCAACCTGTGTTAGCTCACCCAATGTTTCTAGTTCAGCAAACTGAGCGCGATCATTACCGTCGGCAATTGATCCGGGGCGTAATCCATCTCCCAGAGAAAAACTGACATCATAGCGGGCGCATATATCGCAGATTTCTTCGAAATGTTCGTAGAGAAAGCTTTCTTTGTGATGATGTAGGCACCACTTGGCCATGATGGCGCCACCGCGGGATACAATCCCTGTGACGCGATCTACAGTTAAATGGATGTAGCCTAATCGTACGCCGGCATGAATGGTGAAATAATCGACGCCTTGTTCTGCTTGTTCAATTAAAGTGTCGCGAAACACTTCCCAAGTAAGATCTTCTGCAATGCCACCTACTTTTTCGAGGGCTTGATAGATTGGGACGGATCCAACAGGAACAGGGCTGTTCCGAATATTCCATTCCCGTGTGTTATGAATGTTTTTGCCGGTGGATAAATCCATGATGGTATCGGCACCCCAGCGGATGGCCCAAACCATTTTATCCACTTCTTCTGCGACGGAAGATGTAACAGCTGAATTGCCGATATTGGCGTTTATCTTAACAAGGAAGTTGCGCCCAATAATCATCGGCTCTAATTCCGGGTGGTTAATGTTTGCGGGAATGATGGCGCGCCCCTTAGCGATTTCCTGCCTCACAAATTCAGGAGTTACGTGAGCCGGGATTTCCGCCCCAAAATTCTCTCCCTCTGTAAGATTTTGTTCCGCGTCATCTGCCATGACCTTGCGACCGAGATTTTCGCGTTCTGCTACATAAATCATCTCTTCGGTGATGATACCAGCACAAGCGGCTTGATATTGGGTAAGCGGATTGTTCCCTACACCACGCATGGGTTGGTACTTTTCGGGGAACTCGTTCGCAAGCCTTGTCCCTGTAGCGCCGCCGTTATCAATGCTTTGAATTTCCCTACCTTTATATGTCTCAACCGACCTGTTTTTATACCAATCAAGACGAGTTCGGGGTAATCCTTTAGCAAGGTCAATGGTCACATCTTTATCTGAATAGGGTCCCGACGTATCGTAAACGCGAACAGTCGGCTCTTTTGTATCAAGAGTAAAAATGTCGCGAAAGGGAACTCGCAGATTAGAGGCTGTGTCTGGGGTCGTGTATATTTTGGTGGAGGCAGGCAACGGACCTGTGGTGACAGTCGTCGGTTGGTTGGTATCTTTAGTCAATTTCTTCACTCCGATAGCTAAATGCTTTTTAGGAGATCAGAGAAATGGGGCATGAGATATGTTACGGAGACGTAGCTATAACTACGTCCGTGTTCCACTCCCTTCGCCAGCATTACCCGGATCAGGTTCAAAGGGTTTAGCGAAAACGCAGTCTCAGCCCCTTGATCGGAGCTCCCCTAGGAAGTTTCTCTATAACCTGAAATTCGTTGCAAGTAAGCTGAAAAATGAATTCCGGGCTCTTTATACGGAAACTCGGAAATTAGAAGATGTAGCAACTCCGAAAGGGCCTTGGAGGTGATTTTTTTAGCCAGCTGTATCTTTAGGGCTTTTGACCATGGCCCGACTTAAGAAAGTAGCCATTAGTTTAACAAATTCCTCACGACTTTTCCCCATGCGATAGGATTGTGGCGCAGTAGATTGGATGAGGCCGATCATTGCATGGCCCATCAACTCAGGGTCTACATCGTCATACAGTTCGCCCCTTACTTTGGCTTTCATCAAGACCTTGATAAAGCCTGAGGCGAATTTACTTCTAACCATTTTGCTGGTGCTATCAGTCGGATCCAACACCTTGGTGTCGACCAAGGCTGAGCGCAAGAGGCCAGGGTTTTGTTCCGAAAACTCCTGAATAGCGTTTAGAGCAAAGTGTAAATATTCCTCATATCCCTCAACTTCAGGGATTCGCGTTGCAACGAAGTCATGGAGATCTTCTTGGGCTTCATTAGCGAATGCGAGGAAAATTTCTTTTTTGTCATTGAAATGACTATAAAAAGTTCCGTGGGCAACATCTGCTTCCCGCGCGATGTCTTGTGGTCGAGTTTCGTGATATCCGCGTTGGATAAACAGTAGACGGGCAGCCGCGAGCAGCCGATCGCGTTTTTCAGCTTTTCGCTTTCCCGCGCGATCAACTGTTACTTTTCCTTCTGAGACGTCCGTCATTTCTCGCTTATCCTTAATCATTTTTATTTTTTTGCGGCTGACGCTGGAATTCTTTGTGACAATTTGTCAATATCCGTCAGAATAACAGTCTGCCCGAAAAAACTGAAACAAAAATTAAGGGAGTGGTTCGCTGGCATGTCGCAGAAAGTTCCGTTTAGAAAATTAAATCGTCCGTTGCCTGACATATCTGTACGAGGCAGAGAGGACGGCTCATATCTGATTGAGAGTAATATTGCAATTGGAGAGTATGAAAAGAACGCAGCAGCTAATTTACGCCAATCCGCTGAAAATTTCCCCGATCGTGCGTTTTTAGTGAAATGTGGCCCCGATGACCATTGGCCTGAATTAAGTTATAGGGAGACACGGACAAAGGCAGATCAAGTTAGCTCTTGGCTCTTAAGTCATGGATATAGTGCAGACACGCCTATACTGATTCTGTCCAGTAACAGTTTTGCCCATGCGATTCTAACGCTTGGAGCGGTACAGGTTGGTATTCCTGTTGTGCCAGTATCACCCTCTTACTCGCTTATGAGTGGCGACTATGAAAAACTCAAATATGCAGCGGAACTCGTTGAAGCAAAAATGATTTTTGCGGAAGACGGAACTCTATACGCAAAAGCTATAGGGAAAATTCAGGCTGATGGGATTGAGGTTGTTACTGTACAAGGGGATACCCATAACGGTATTCGCTTCGATGATATGCTGGTTGATGTAGACCGAGAATTAGTCGATACGGCTTTCTCAAATGTTAGTGAAGATACACTGGCGAAAATTCTGTTTACTTCTGGCTCTACTGGAATGCCAAAAGCGGTTCCAAATACGCATCGGATGATTTGTTCGTCACAAAAAATGCATACGTTAGTGTCAGAACCAAATGATCCTGTGGATAATCCCACAATCGTTTTGGACTGGTTGCCTTGGCACCATACGTTCGGGGGAAATGTAAATTTTTTCAGAATTATTCGTGTCTCAGGCACTATGTATATTGACGATGGAAAACCCGTGCCAGGGTTATTCCAACGGACTTTCGATAACATAAAACGTGTCCGTCCGACGCGCTTTAGTAGTGTTCCAACAGCCTATAGTTTTCTTCTGGATCAAATGGAGAAAGATGAAGATCTCGCCCGAGCGTTCTTTGACAGAGTTGCGGCCTGCTTGTATGGCGGAGCTGCGTTGTCTCAAGAATTGTTTGAGCGGATGCAAGTGATGTCTATAAAATATACGGGCCTTAGAATTCCATTTGGCACAGGCTGGGGATCTACCGAGACAACGGGCACAGGAACAGCCGTTTATTGGGAAACAGATAAGGTTGGATTGATTGGTGTCCCGCCTGCTGGGGGGCAAATCAAATTAGTGCCGGTGAGTGATAAATATGAAATCCGCATTAAAGGCCCTCATGTTCATGAAGGGTATTTTAAGCGCCCTGATTTGACAGCAGAATATTTTGATGATGAAGGCTTTTATTGCATGGGGGACGCGGTCAACTTTGAAGACCCTGCTAATCTCGAACAAGGGCTCGTTTTTAAAGGACGGGTTACAGAAGACTTTAAACTTTCAAATGGGAGCTGGGTAAGCACCGGACCGCTTCGTCTCACATTAATCGATGCTTTAAACCCTCTTGCACGGGATGTAGTCATTGCAGGGCATGATAAAGAAGAATTAGCAATATTAATTGTACCAAGTGAAGGAATGTATCAACAAGCGATACAAGCAGGGCACACAGTTGAAAATTCTCTGTCCGTTATTGAAAATATAGAAATTTTGGAAAGTTTCAGATCGAAACTTGAAGAATACAATCAGAATAATAAGACGAAAAGTCGTTTTATTAGAAGTGCCGTATTGCTCGGGGCTCCGTTATCAGTGGATAATAACGAGATAACCGACAAGCAATATATCAACCAATCTGCCGTTCTCGAAAACAGGGCGCAACTTGTGGAGCGGCTTTACGAAGATATGTCCAGTACGGCCATATTGAACTTAAAATAAAAATAGAAAATGGAAAACAGGATAGTTTTATGACTGAAATGAATAAGCAATGGCTTCTTAAATCTCGCCCAACTGGAGAGCCTACATCTGACAATTTTGAATTGGCTGAAACACCAATCCCAGCGCCGGGTGATGGCGAATTTGTAATGAAAACAATTTACATGTCACTCGACCCTTATATGCGGGGCCGGATGAACGCGAGTAAAAGCTATTCTGCTAGTGCTGAAATTGGAGAGCCAATGCTCGGTAGTGGCGTGGCCGTTGTTACGAAATCTAATAACGCTGCCTTCAAAGAAGGCGATTACGTTATGGGGATGACTAAATGGCAAGCATATAGCGTCTCTGACGGAGCTGGCATCATGAAGCTTGATCCAAAAGCTGCGCCAATCTCAACAGCTGTCGGTGTTTTAGGAATGCCGGGCCTTACAGCCTATGTTGGTTTACTGGAAATTGGTCAACCAAAAGAAGGTGAAACGGTTGTCGTCGCTGCAGCATCTGGTGCGGTTGGTAGTGTTGTCGGGCAGATTGCAAAAATTAAGGGTGCTCGTGCCATTGGTATCGCGGGCTCAGCTGATAAATGTGCTTATGTTGAAAATGAACTCGGTTTTGATATTTGCTTGAATTACAAAGAGCCAGATTTCATTGAAAAGCTGCAAGCAGCATGCCCTGACGGGATTGATGTTTACTACGAAAATGTTGGCGGAGATGTTTTCGATGCGGTACTACCACTACTAAATGATTTTGCACGTATTCCTCTGTGTGGTCGTATCGCAAACTATAATATGGTCGGCAATCCTGAGGGACCAAATATGCTCCCTGCATTCTTTGGGGATATGCTGGTCAAAAGAATGACTTTGAAAGGCTTTATTATTTCAGATCACTATGATCGCCTTCCTGATTTCCTCCGCGACATGGGAAGCTGGATTGGCAGTGGTCAGCTTAAGTACAAGGAAGATATTGTACAAGGAATTGAAAATGCGCCAGAAGCATTCATGGGTTTGCTTAAAGGCAAAAACTTCGGAAAACTTTTGGTACAAGTGTCAGAAGATCCAACACGCGGTTGAGTAAACCGCTAACAGTCAAAAGAACCTTTGAAAGGAAAAATAATTCATGACTGCAATTACAGATTTTGTTAGCTACCAGGCCGAAGGGTCTGTCGGCGTTGTTACCATTAATAATCCGCCCGTAAATGCGTTAAGTGTTGGTGTTCGCGTCGGTATTAAGGGCGGCATTGAAGCTGCTAATGCGGATGCAAGTGTTACATCCATTGTCATCGTTTGTGCCGGCCGGACCTTTATCGCCGGTGCTGATATTAAGGAATTTGGTAAGCCACCTCAGTCTCCAAGTCTTCATGAAGTCATCGGAGCTATCGAGATTTCTAGTAAGCCAGTTGTCGCGGCCATCCATGGTACGGCACTTGGTGGTGGTTTGGAGACAGCTCTTGGGTGTCACTATCGCGTTGCTGATAAAGGCGCGAAAGTTGGTCTGCCTGAAGTGAAACTGGGTATCTTGCCCGGCGCTGGTGGCACGCAACGTCTTCCGCGTGTTGTTGGTGTTCCTATGGCATTACAAATGATTACATCTGGTGCGCCAATCGGTGCGAAGAAAGCGCTGGAAGTTGGTCTTGTTGATGAGATTGCAGGTGATGACCTCAAAGCCTCCGCAATGGCATTTGCGCAAAAAGTCGTTGATGAGAAACGTCCGTTGGTTAAAATCAGTGACCGGGACGATAAATTGCAAGAAGCACGCGATAATCCAGCAATGTTCGATGAGTTCCGTAAATCTATTGCGCGGAAAACGCGGAATTTTGAAGCGCCGGAAAATTGCATCAAGGCTGTTCAAGCATCCGTTGATCTTCCTTTCCCTGAAGGGATCAAGCGTGAACGTGAATTGTTTATGGAATTGATGACTGGTGAACAATCTATCAGTCAGCGTTACTTCTTCTTCGCTGAAAGACAAGCCGCTAAAATTCCCGACGTTCCAAAAGATACACCCTTAATTGATATTAATACCGCTGGTATTATTGGTGCGGGAACTATGGGCGGCGGTATCGCCATGAATTTCCTTCAAGCAGGTATCCCTGTTAAAATGGTTGAAACGAGCCAAGAAGGATTGGACAAAGGCATTGAAATTATCCGCACAAATTATGCGGCAACAGTTTCAAAAGGCCGTATGTCACAAGATGCTATGGATAAGTGTATGTCCATATTGTCAGGCACCATAAATCTTGAAGACATCAAAGACGTGGATATCGTCATTGAAGCCATCTTCGAGAATATGGAAGTGAAGAAAGAAATCTTCGGAAAACTGGATAAAATTTGTAAGCCAGGTGCAATCCTTGCCACAAATACGTCAACGCTTGATATCGATGAAATCGGGGAAGCGACAAGCCGTCCAGAATCTGTCATCGGTTTGCATTTCTTCAGTCCAGCAAATGTTATGAAATTGCTTGAAGAAGTCCGCACAAAGAAAACAAGCAAGACTGTAATGGCATCTTGTATGGCGCTTGCAAAACGTATTGGTAAAATTCCGGCCATGGTTGGCGTTTGCGAAGGTTTCGTTGGAAACCGTATCCTTCACCGCAGAAGTGAGCAATCAACTAACTTGATTATGGAAGGTGCATTGCCACAAGACGTGGATCGCGTCCTCTTTGACTTTGGGTTACCAATGGGTCCTTTTGCCATGTCTGATTTGGCAGGTAACGATGTTGGTTGGCGTATTCGCCAAGGTAAGGGTACAACGAGCCCTGTTGCCGATGCGATTTGTGAACTTGGCCGTTTTGGTCAAAAAACTGGGTCAGGTTATTATCTTTACAAAGAAGGTAGCCGTACACCAACGCCAGATCCAATTGTCGAAGATATCATCATGAAAGCATCCAAGGATGCCGGCATTGAGCGTAGAGAAATCTCCGACGATGAGATTTTGAAACGCTGTATTTACCCAATGATCAATGAAGGCGCAAAGATCCTTGAAGAAGGGATTGCAAGCCGTCCAAGTGACATCGATGTTATCTGGGTTTACGGATATGGTTGGCCAATTTATCGTGGCGGACCAATGCGTTATGCTGATTCCATCGGTCTTGAAAATGTCTACAAGACACTTCTTGAATATCAAGAAAAATTTGGAGATGAATTCAAACCAGCACCATTGCTAGAACGTCTGGTTAAAGAAGGTAAAACTTTCGCAGAAGCTTAAGTTCTATCCGTTTCTTATTAAGGAGCCTCGCCGGTATTCGGCGAGGCTTTTTTTTATGATCTGTAGCTTATTCATCGCTAAATTCTGAGCGAATAGCATCATTATGCTGTCCAAGGGCTGGGATTTCTTTGAAGTCGTCCTTAACGCCAGCAAAACGGATAGGCGAGGCGACCAAATTTACTGGTCCGTTCGGGCTATTCACAACGCTACGTTCAAGTTGCGGATGAGCTGATAAGTCGGCCACTGAATTTAAGGATCCAAATGCAATTCGGGCCGCTTTTAAACGTTTGGCGGCTTCATCTCTGTCCATTGTTTGGAATATGGCACCAATTTCTGAATGGAGCACAACGCGGTTTTCTACTCGGTCCACATTTGTTGCAAATCGCGGATCGTCGGCCATTGTATTTGACCTTAGGGCTTTTTCACAAAAATTCCGCCATTCGGTCTGGTTTTGAATGGATAACACAATTTTTCCATTATCCCCGGTTTCAAACGCCTCATAAGGCGCGATAGAAGGATGGCTGAGGCCAACACGTTCAGGGGCTTTCCCGCCGTATTCTTGATGAAGCAACGGGACTGTCATCCAGTCGGCCATACCGGCAAAAAGAGTAGATTTAATGGATTTACCAACACCCGTCTTGGTACGCTCATATAGCGCTTCTAATACTGCCACAAGTCCATGCATTCCTGCGGCTATATCACAGACAGACACGCCAACACGTCCCGGTGCGTCGGGGGAGCCTGTGACTGTCGCGAGGCCCGTTTCAGACTGAACAAGCATGTCATAAGCTTTCATGTCGGAAAAGGGACCTTCCTCACCATATCCTGAAATATCAACTGTGATTAAGCTGGGCATTTGCGAGCGAAGCGCTTCACTATCCAGCCCATATTTGTTGACCACATTGGGGGCCAAATTTTGAACAAATATATCAGCTTTAGAGATAATGTTTTTTAGGAGCTTAAGGTCTTGAGCATCCTTAATGTTAATTTGAATGGACTCTTTTCCTCTGTTTAGCCAGACGAAATAAGAGCTTTCACCATTAACAACACTGTCATATTGACGGGCAAAATCGCCTTCAGGGCGTTCAATCTTTATAACGCGTGCACCTGCATCGGCAAGACGGGAAGAAAGGTAGGGGGCTGCAACTGCCTGCTCTAAAGAGACAACAAGTATACCGTCTAAAGGTCCATTCATGGGTTTTTCTTTTTAATTTGTATATTCGAAGGAAGTGGGAATTTACTCCTTTTTATATGTGGGACCAAGCTCATTTTAAGCCATGAATAGAAGTGTAGAGGGGATGGCCTAAGCTTTAAGCTTTCCTATTGGGCAAAAAAAAGGCCTGAAAGAAGACTTTCAGGCCCGACTTTTACGGATTTTCGGAAAATTTAGGCCGTATATCCGTGTTTCGACAAAGGCAATTCTCGAATGCGAGTTTTGGTTGCCGCAAAAATTGCGTTCACGACGGCAGGGGCGATGGGAGGTGTTGCCGGCTCACCGACACCACCAAGAGGCCTACCTGAAGGTGCGAGATGAACTTCGATTTCTGGGCAATTGTTTAATCGTACCATGTCGTAATCTGGGAAATTTTCTTGTACGACGCGGCCTTTCTCGATAGTTATTTCACCAAAAAGTGCAGCCGAGAGGCCGAAAATAATCCCGCTTTCCATTTGTGCTTTAACGGTATCAGGATTAACGACAGTACCGCAATCAACCACACAGAAAACTTTGTCTACAGAGATTTCCTTATCTTTATTGACCGTGATCTCAACGACTTGCCCTACAATTGAGCCAAAAGACTCATGAAGTGCAACACCGCGGCCTCGTCCTTCTGGAAGTGGTGTCGACCAGTCGCTGACTTCTTTCAGTTTTTGAAGAACAGCGGAGAAATCCTTATGCTCGGAGATATGGTCAAGTCGGAAGGCGAGAGGATCTTTTTTTGCAGCCCACGCCATTTCATCCATAAAACCTTCGCTGAAGAAAGCATTATATGAATGGCCAACGCTACGCCAATATCCGACGGGAATTTCCAAAGGCGTTGGAACATGTTCCATCAGCATGTTTGAAATCTTATAGGGAATATCTGCAGCGCCTTCCGCTGTTGTGTTGTCCGGCATATCGCTATCAGCCCATGGTAACATGCGCTTAGTGAAGGATCGTGTGACGGAAGGGCTGGCAACTCGGTTTTGCCACGCATCAATATCACCGGAGCTATTGAGGGTTCCTTTGAAGTTGGCGAGAGCTGCCGGTCGATACATGTCATGTTGAACATCATTTTCCCGTGTCCAAATGAGTTTGACGGGACGTCCTTTTAGCTCTTTCGCAATGGATACAGCCATTACCACCAAATCAATTTCAAGCCTACGCCCGAAACCACCGCCTAGATAGGGGGTGTGAAGTTTTACATTTTCAGCAGGTACATCCGCTACTTTTTCAGCAAACCAGGCAATAAGGGTTTGCGCTTGATTGGGCATCCAAACCTCAACATCATTTTCGCCAACCAAAGCCGTACAATTCATAGGCTCCATGCACGCATGAGCTAAAAAGGGTGCCTTATAAGTTGCTGAAACAACAGTGTTCGCTTGCGCGATTTGCTCTAACGCATCCCCTTCATCAATGTAGGAACGCCCTTCATCGCTTGCCAGCTGTTGCTCAAACTTGGCAAATATTGCCTTTGACGAAAGTTCCGCATTAGCCCCTTCATCAAAGGTTACCGGGAGTACTTCTACTGCTTTTTTTGCTCGCCAAAAGCTATCAGCAATTACGGCGACGCCAGTTTCAAACCGAACTGCTTTTATAACGCCGGGCATTTTAAGAACTGCATTTTCGTCCCAACTTGCCACTGTACCGCCAAATACGGGGCAAAGCTTAACTGCTGCATAAGCCATATTTGGTAAATCGATATCGACACCATATACAGCCGATCCGTTTACTTTTTCCGGAATATCTAACCGTGGCTGTGACTTTCCAATCATAGTGCGAGCACTGGCTGCTTTAAGAGGGATGTCATCAGGGATTTCAATACGGGACGCAGTTTCAACAAATTCGCCATATGACGCGCTTTTGCCACTGGATTTGTGAATGATTTTGCCATTGGACGCTGCACAGTCATCGGCAGACACGTTCCACTGGAGAGCTGCTGCCTTAATTAGCATTTCCCGAGCCATAGCCCCTGCTTTTTGCATGGGCTCCCACGCATTTCGAACGCTGGTACTGCCGCCAGTTGCCTGAACGCCTAGCATTCCGGCTACTTTTCTCATACCCCAAGCACCGACAGTCGCTTCTCCGTTGTGATGGCCATCAGAGAAAGGGAGGGAATCCATGAGGGCCGTGGCATTTACATAAACTGGGGCGAGGGGGGCCATTTCAGGTGTGATTGAAGTCAGATCAACTTCCAACTCTTCTGCGACAAGCATGGAAAGGGATGTGTAGACACCTTGGCCCATCTCAGCTTGTGGGATCGCGATTGTAATCGCCCCAGACTGGTTGATTTTAATCCATGCATTTAGCGCAAATTCGCCAGAGGATGTGGTTGCCTGTAAAGCAGCATTTTCCGGTCCGTCATCACCCAAACCAAAACCAATGGCAAGACCACCGCCGACTAATCCGCCAGCGATTAGAAATTTGCGGCGTGTGAGTTTCATTAAAGCCATTTTACGCCTCCGCCATTTGTTTTGCTGCCCGGTGGATTGCTTTTCGGATCCTTGGGTAACTACCACAGCGACATATATTGGTAACCGCTTCGTCAATTCCCTCGTCTGTTGGGCTTGGGTTATCTTTTAGGTAAGCGGTTGCGGCCATAATCATACCAGACTGACAATAGCCACATTGCGGGACTTGCTCGTCTATCCAAGCTTCTTGTACAGCTGTTAATTTGTTGTCTGATATTCCTTCAATCGTTGTAATTTCAGTGCCCACTGCATCGCTTATTGGGACAGAGCAGGATCGAACAGGTTCACCGTTCAGATGAACAGTACAAGCGCCGCAAGCCGCAATCCCGCAGCCAAATTTTGTTCCAGTGAGTTTTACTGTATCCCGTAATACCCATAGAAGTGGCGTATCTTCTTCGACGTCTACAGTCGTTTTCTTACCATTGATCGTGAGACTTAACATTGTGTTTTCCTACCCTAACCCTTAATGACCGCTGGTCATAATATGAAGAAACATGATATGGTTTGTCAAGAGCAGTGCATAATGATGAAAAATGAATCTATGCATTTGATGAAAATCAGTAGATATTACGGAAATAAAACTAAAGGAATAATAGGCGTAATAAGTGATGAATAATTCGCTAGTAAAACGTGCAACGAACGAAGACCAGAAAATTGCTCGGCGACAGGCAATTTTAAATGGCGCACGGCAGCTTTTTATGGAAGCAGATTATTTTGATGTCAGTATGGCTACCATTGCAAAACGTTCCGGATTGGCAAAAGGCACCGTCTACCTTTATTTTAAAACCAAGGAAGAGATATTCTTAAGCCTCTCTACTGAGGAGCTAGAGGAATGGTTAAGTGCTTTCGAAGCCCGGTTAAACAAGCAGATTGCCCCCCTCGAAAACGTGGAATTTGTGGGTATTTTGCGGGAAACCTTTATGGGGCGCCATTTAATGCAACGGTTACTTTCTCTTCTTCATTTAGTTCTGGAAAAGAATATCAACTATGAAGAAGCATTTGCCTTCAAACTTAATTTGAAAACTAGAATGAACAGATTGAGTAAATTGGTAGAGCAAGCGTTGCCTTTCCTGGCAGAAGGACAAGGGTTCTCTCTTCTATCTATGTTGCATTGTCTCGTTGTCGGTTTCGGCCAAATGTCGGACCCATCGCCTGTTCTCAAGCAAGTTCTTGAACATCCTGAAATGGAGCCCTTTAGAGTGGATTTAGAAAAAGATATTTTTGAAACTTTTTCTTTTCTCCTTGAAGGAATGAAGTCTGTTTCAGAAAACCGCTTTTGATGGTTACAAAAAATTAACTACTGAAGAATAAATTCTTTTCAAAATAAAAAAGCTTTTAACAGTCAGTTCGGCTGAAAAGCTATATCTTGGGGAGTATTTGTACCGTGTCGCTAACAGATGGAAATACAGTAGGTCAGTTTTCAAATGCCATTGAGGGGTTGTGCAGCGTTACTGAAAAATTAACTGAAAACAGAATGGCGGCTACTCAAAGTGCTGAGGATGCGCAAAATACGGCACTGCGAAGCCGACAAGTGATGGGCGAACAAGCCCGCAGCATGGAAGATATTGCATCGGCAGTGGATCAAGCAACTGAAAGTATCAGCGCTTTAACGGACGCTTCCAAACAAATTGCTGGCATGGTTCAGTCAATTCAGGATATTGCGTCTCAGACTAACTTGCTGGCATTAAATGCGACAATTGAAGCTGCCCGCGCAGGTGAGGCAGGTAAGGGGTTTGCAGTTGTTGCAGGGGAAGTGAAAAATCTTTCTACGCAAACAGCTAAAGCAACAGACGATATTCGTAAGCGCATTAATCGTCTGACAGAAGAAATTGAGACAATCACATCTTCTATGGAAAATGGAAATAAAGCGGTTGAAAAGGGGCGCGCTGCCATGAAAACAACTGTTGAAACCATGGATGAGTTGTCAGATTCAATCGGTACAACAACGCAAATCCTCAAAGCAAATAATTCACTTGGCGATGATCAAAAGAATGCACTTTCTGTTCTTTCTAAAAGCTTAGAGAGTATTCAGCGATCAAGCGCCTAATTCCGATGGGTATGCTTTGCAGACAATGAGAGCTACCCGTAGTGAAGGGTCAGTTCTATGTGATTTCAATTAGCGGTAATCATTTTATTTTCCGCTAATTCAGACCATTTCCAATAGATTTAAAAATGTCGGCCCGTATTTCTCTTTTTTACGGGCTCCAACCCCTTGTAATTCACCGAATTCGGAGAGGGATTTTGGTTTCAGCCTGACCATTTCAAGCAAGGTTTTGTCGTGAAAAATTACATACGGCGGAATATTCTGATCTTTTGCAA
>Ga0209826_1000716_pt1 | contig 23685 bp, 23 predicted proteins | sample GOMGulsemesocosm_5_FD_184637 | JGI IMG/M metagenome (GOLD analysis project Ga0209826, IMG submission 184637) | Methane-oxidizing microbial communities from mesocosms in the Gulf of Mexico - GOM15C Gulf of Mexico (SPAdes) (version 2) | ecosystem: Environmental > Aquatic > Marine > Cold seeps... | reverse complement strand
CCGTCCCTATATACCATGGGGTCGTAATCACTGAACTTACGCACTGTGTCACCGCTCTGGTGAAGAGGCCAAAAGCACGAAAACTCTTGATTCATACCTGCGCGCTCATCAAGCAGGTCAATTAATACCTGAATATATTCACTGTCTGGACCGCTGTTTTTCGGGGCCCACCTTGCCATCCGTTCAATTCGCTTGGCGTGTTCAATTAATGTCTCTCTCAGAAGGGTTTTAATATCCACTTTTTCACCATACTGAGCATGTGAGATGTCTCGATGATAAATGGCTGCCGCTGATTGCTCAGCGCTGCAATTAATAGCTGGCTCAGCACTGACGGTGAGGCTGATGAAAAAGATTAAACAAGATGATATTGCGGCTCTAACCATGGAAGGCTCTCTTCGTTCATCACTCGGCTAAGCTATCTAAGCGCAATTTTTGATATTTGTTGGCTGGTGCGAGTGAGTGTCGCCCTCTAAACGCTCAGCAGTTGATCTGCAACCTAGCTCATTTTTTTAAAAATCGCAAAATTTTGTGGTAGTTAGTAGGGGGCGCTGCCGTTCGTCTATTTATACTCTTGCTATTTTATATGTCAGTTACACAACCCGTACTATGCAAATAATCTATGAGCTTCTTCCACGACAATAGAGTGGCGCTTGGCCAGGGCTACTCGGTTGTCGTCGTAGCCACCACCGATGACGGTGACTATGGGGATGCCACGGTCGCGGCAGGTTTTCAGTACCATGTGGTCGCGCGCGCGTATGCCTTCAAGACTGATGTTTAATAACCCCAGTGGATCGTGTTGGTAGATATCCACACCGGCGTCATAGATAAACAAAGTGGGTGGGCGTTCTTCTAACAACTGCTTGAGGGTGCGCTCAAGCACATCAAGGTAGGCTTGGTCGCCCATATTGTGTGGCAGGTTGATGTCAAGGTCGCTCTGGGCTTTGCGCGCCGGGAAGTTTTTCTCACAGTGCAGTGAGCAGGTAAAAGCACGCGTTTCATTGGCAAGCATGGTAGCGGTGCCATCGCCCTGATGCACGTCGCAATCAAAAATAATGATGGATTGGTTATCTAAACCTTTCAGGTCAGCGTGCTGCAGCAGTGCTTTGGCAGTGATAGCCAGATCATTGAGTACACAAAATCCAGAGCCGTAATCAAAGTGGGCGTGGTGTGTGCCGCCCGCTAGGTGGCAGGCCACTCCATGTTCTAGCGCGAGGTTGGCAGCCAGAAACGTGCCATTGGGTGAAATCAAAGTGCGCTTAACCAGCGCAGGGCTCCAGGGCAAACCTAGGCGGCGGGTTTCTTGTTTGTCCATGCGGTTGTGAATAAAGCGTGCGAGGTATTCTGGGCAGTGGGCTTGGCTGAGCAGCTCAAGTTTAGCGCGGCCAGGGCGGAAGGTATTGGCGCTGCAGGCAATGCCAGCCTCTTTTAAGTATTGGTGCAGCAAGCGAAATTTTTCCATCGGAAAGCGATGCTTTCCTGGGAATGGAAAACTGTATTCTGGGTGGGTCACCAGCGCAATGCTCATGTTGTGAATGCCACTTTGAGTGCTTGATAGCTGCTGATTTGTGAATCACTCAGGGTTGGTTTGTTCGCCTGTAATCCCTGATAGAGACCGAGCAAACTGACGACCAGTAACACACTGCCGAGTACCCGGTAAAAACTGGCAGTTTCAGTGTGCAATAGGTAATCGTGCACTCGCAGACCGATCAAATGACCAATCGTGGCACAGGGCAGTAGCCACAGGTGGTGAATGAGCTGCAGGTCTACCTGCGCCCAAATAAAGGCGGCCATTTTAAAAAGAACCAAAATAAACCAGAGCACAAACAAGGTATCACGTAGCTGGTGTTTGACTACATGGGTGGCCATCACAGCAATGATCAGCGGAGCACCAATCAGCGAGGTACCGCTGATGTAACCGCCGAGCATCAAAAAGAGGATGTCGAGCCAGCGGTTGTTGCTTTTAAAGGGTTTATTGAGCACATAGGTGATCGAATAGGCCGCAACGATGGTAAAGATAATGGTACTCATGATGTGAGCGGGCAGGGTGATGAGCCCAAAGATGCCGATCAACTTGGGAATGATGATGATGCTTAACGCAAAGCGCAGGTACGGCCAGGCTATGGTGCTGTTTTGCTCCTGCTCATCCGTACTTTGGTTACGCTTGCGCTTTGCCTCCCTATGGCTCTGGTAGACGGTAATCGAGGAAAAAAACAGCAGGTGTACGGCAATCAGAGGCAGGTAAACCAGCGGCTGGTTATCGACCATGAGCATAAAGGGCAGTGATAAGACTGCGCCACCAAAGCCTAGGCCCGAGCGCACAAAACCGCTCCAAGTAAAGATAAGACCAATCAGCGCGTATTGATACCAGAGTAGATCGGCCATATAGAGCGGACTTCTTTATCTGTGCGGCGGCGTATTGACGCCGAGCAGGTGGGTAAAGTGCAGCGATTATACGGGGTTTTGGTCTATATTTGGTGGGCGGACGTTGGTTTTCTCAGCTTCAACACTTAGGGACTTGTCGATGAAACAAATTCTGGAAGTACACTCGGTAAAGGTTGATATTTTTTCACAGAGCGCTCAGGGGCAGGAGGGTAATTTCCCCACCGCGACGGTGTTGCTCAGTGGCACGCCTTCGGCGTCGTCGGATGTGTTGGCAGGGCGGATTATTTTCCGTCAGTACGGTGCTTGCTTACCCCTCCCCAGTTACAGTGCGGCTGACAAGTCGATTACCGTGTATCAAGACCTTTCACTGTTGGCTAGCTTTCAGCAGGCCTTTGCCAGTGAAAACCCTATTCGCTTAGCCTACCGTGAAGATGATAACGGCGCGCGGTACGCGGATGTACACTACTGGCTGAGTGAAGGTGACCACCACTAGTTCAGCGTGATGTCCACCGTTGTGGAGGCAGGCAAGAGGCGCTTAGGGTTCCATACCTTCAACTTCTTCGGGGCTATGATCGAGCTCAGGGCTATTATCTGGCTCAGGGCTGCCGCCTAGTTCAAGCTTATCGTGGCGCTTTGCAGTGGCCGTGCCACGTTTGTGCGACAACACGGCATTGAGCTTTTTCACACATTGATTAATCGCGGTATAGAGGTCGCGATCCCTTGCTGAGGCGTTGGCATTAACGCCGCGCGCGTTTATTTCTACACATTGCTCTCCACTTTCGAGTTTTACGATGACATCACAGCGCGCTAGATCCGGGTAGTGATCGGCAAATTTTTGTAAGCGCTGCTCAACCGCCGCGCGAATACTGTCGGTAATGTCTAGGTGGTGGCCGGTGAGTGTTATTTGCATACTAGTTCCTCGGTGGGTGGTTATACAAAAGTGATTTCTCGGCTTTCATGCACTGCCTTTATTTGTAAGATTACAGGGCGAGGTAAACCTGGCAAGGCGAAAGGCCGCAGGATTTGATACAGGTCAATGGTGTTGTGTGCACACGGCCCCTACCGGCCATGGTTAAGCGGGGAAAGTTGATCAATGGTTAATCAGGTCCGGTTCTATGGTGGGGCGTGGCTCGGTGTAATTCAACTTGAGCAGAAAGTCTTGCCGCTTTCCTAGGTAGATGATCAAGCCACTGCGTTCCAAATTAGGGTCTTGGATAAACTCAAAACGTTTGGCTTGCAGGACTTCGCTCTTATTTTCGACCTTCTGCGGGTCACCATAGACAGTTACTTCTTCAAGTTGTCTCTGGGATAGTTGCTTGGGCAGGGAAATTCTGATTTTGACCTGACTATCGAGCTTTTCTACCGACTCAATGCGGGCGCCAAGCCGTTGCCCTTGATAACCCGCGGTGGGTTTGAGCACACCGGTTTCGCTTATCAATGGGGCGGCGTGTAGGCTGGCTGATAGCAGCGCCGTATAGAGTATGTCTATGGGCTTTACACGTGTGTATTTCATGACGGTCACCTAGTTGCTCCCCATCGAGTTGCTGCCACACACTTGTATCGTACACTTGTACTTAATAAACGTGGGACTTCATGGTTTGCGCGACAAGGCGGTAGGTCTCGACCCAGGCTTCCCGTACATCTGGGGTGAAATCATCCCCTAATCCCTGTTTTAAAGCATATAGCAGTGCGTTACCAACCGGAGTGTAGTCTTCAGCTTTGACACCATAACCGACATGTCGTTCGGCTAATTTTTGCAATACGGGTACTAGCCCGTTGAGATCAGTAAGGCTTTTAACGGCCACACCGAGCGTGGCCATTAACTTGCGACCCTGTTCGGACATGTCGTTTTTAAACAGTTTGCGCAATGAGGGGTCATATTCAAACAATTTGTCGTAAAAGATTTGAGCGGCCTGATCGGCAATCGGGGCAACCCTAGCGAAGCTATCTTGTACCAATTTAATTTGTGTGGCCGTCATGCTCATTGTTCAGTCTCTTAATCGAAGTGTTGAATGTTAGTTATACCCTAGTCCGGCCGTGTCAAACTTCAAGTTTATAGCGCTAACGTATAAGGGAGGCTGATTTGGGGTGAATTTGATATTGAGATAGCGTCTCCTAGTGATGGTGTCTTGCGTACACTGTAGGAGAAGCCATAAGCGCACAGCCGCGGGAGGTATTCATGGCCAGTATCACATTTCGCTTTACCACCGAGTGTGAGATGACCCTCACAGGAAAAAGCTACGAAGACGCCTACATGAAATTTAAGGATTTCATGCACGGCCACAGTGAAATCCAGGATGAAGCGCTGCTCAGGGTATGCCCACCCGAGAGCGATCAACTGTTTTTCTCGCTCGATCAGCAATATAAAATGTATGAAATTACCTACTTTAAAGGTAGCTATGCGCAGGATATTGAGGCGCGCAGTGAATTCTCTGCGATTACCCCCGCGGACCTTGGCGACACGGCTATGTGGTCCGGTACTCATCCAGAGCGGATGCGCTCGCTGCACAACCCTGGCTAGTTCTTTGCCTGTTTTAGGCGGCTAAGGCCACGACTGAGCTTTACGCAGGGGAAGTCGGGCCTCAGGTGTTAAGGGCGGCGTGTTATGCTACCGGCTTGTTTTCTGTAGAGCCGTGAATCGTTATGCGCAGTATGGGTCGAGATCTACCGGTCGGGGACGTTAATTGGGGCACCTTGAAGCAGCTGGTGCCCTACCTTTTTGAATTTCGATGGAATTTGTTTTTTGCTGTTCTCTGCCTGGTGTTCGCCAAGGTCGCGAGTGTGTGTCTGCCGTTTATTCTAAAGTATGTGGTCGATGACCTGAATACCGGTCAGAGCCTCGCCACGGCGATGGGTATTCCGCTTGGACTGGTGATGGCCTATGGCGTGGTGCGTTTCTCTAATGTACTGTTTGGTGAGCTGCGCGACACCTTGTTCGGCCGCATCAGTGAGCGTGCTCAGCGCCGCATAGGTTTAAAGGTCTTTAAGCACCTGCACAGCCTCGATCTCGACTACCACCTCAATCGTCGTACTGGCGGCCTTTCGCGCGATATAGAGCGCGGCACCAGTGGCATTGCTTTTTTGCTGCGCTTCATGGTGTTCAATATAGTACCCACCTTGTTAGAAATCGGATTTGTGATTGGTTTACTGCTGTGGAACTACGACTGGGGTTATGCCGCAATCGTCAGTGTTTCGGTTGTTGTCTATATCGCTTACTCGGTGATTGCGACGGAAAAACGTACTCGTTTTTTACGTGAGGCAAACCTCGCCGAGACCAAAAGCAGTGGCCGTGCGGTCGACAGCCTGCTGAACTTTGAAACGGTTAAGTATTTTACCAACGAGCACTATGAAGCCGAACACTATGATCGTGAGTTAGCCGATTGGGAAACTGCGCGTCGCAAGAATCGTCTGTCGCTGTTTGCGTTAAACGGCGGTCAAGCGTTTATTGTCGGTACCGCCATGACCTGCGCTCTACTACTTGCGGCGCTGGACGTCAGCCAAGGTAAGGTGACCATCGGTGATTTTGTCTTGATCAATGCGTTTATGATGCAGGTGTTTATGCCACTTAATTTCTTGGGGTTTGTCTACCGAGAAATGAAAGGTTCGATGGCCAATATCGAAGGTATGTTTAAGCTCTTGGCAACCAAACCTGCGATTGCCGATCCGTCCGACGCGGCGTCTCTAAAGGTGAGCAAGGGCAACATTGAATTTCGTCAGGTGGGCTTTTCCTACCATGCCGATAGGCCTATATTACAAGATGTTTCTTTTACCATTACAGCGGGTGAAAAGGTGGCCGTGGTGGGCCCAAGCGGTGCGGGTAAGTCGACGCTGTTTAAGCTGCTGTTTCGTTTTTACGACGCCGATTGTGGAGATATCTTAATTGATGGCCAATCGCTGCGTGAGGTCTCGCAGGCGTCTTTGCGGGCTGCCATCGGTGTGGTGCCGCAGGATACGGTGCTGTTCAATAATTCACTCTATGACAACATCCGCTACGGCCGTGTGGAGGCCAGCCATGAGGAGGTACTCGAAGCAATTCGTTTAGCGCACTTGAGTGACTTTGTAGAGCAGCTACCCAAGGGTGTTGAGACATTGGTAGGTGAGCGCGGTTTGAAACTTTCCGGCGGTGAAAAACAGCGGGTGGCCATTGCCCGAGCCATTCTCAAACGCCCACCACTGATGGTGTTCGACGAGGCAACCTCGTCACTCGACAGCCACTCGGAGCAAAGTATCTTACAGGCGATTGCCGAGATATCACGTGAGCAGACCAGTCTTGTGATCGCCCACCGTCTGTCGACAATTGTCGATGCTGATAAGATTATCGTGCTCGATCAGGGGCGAGTAGTCGAGCAGGGAAGTCACCAGGTATTACTGCAGCAGCAAGGGGCCTATGCAAAGCTGTGGGCCATACAACAACAGGAGATTCAGGACGCCGAAGCCACGCTCTAGCAAGGAATGTGTTTCGCAAACCTATGCCACGCTATTTAAAAAGCCGCGCTTGAAGGTTCGAACGCGGCTTTTTTATATCCAGAAAACGACTCTATAGCGACTTGAGTTGAGCCGTGCTTCTCTCTGAGACTTCTCCTCCCTAATGTGATCAGTCGGAAAGTCAACATCGGGTATGGCTAGCGAAGCGACCGCTCTCTCAACCTAAAGGCCGAAAGTTACGGGGATAACGTCTAGTTGATCGACACCTATATTGGCGTTACTTCCGCGGACTTACGTCGACGAACACGACGCCGATAGACCGAACCCATTGCTGGATCAGTGGCCATGGGAGCGAATCGCCAAGTTTAAAGAAGCACGGACTTTAGGTCGGCCAGTTTTACGAGTGTGACCTTTGGTTTACTCACTTCAATGCCCCTGGCCTCTAACCAACGAAACGTCATCTGGCCACGCTCGTTGCCCATAGGGTCCAGCCAATTATTAACATGAGGATTTTGATGCGCTATGACAAAGCGCACCTTGCCGTCTGCGCTGGGCACGACATTTTCAAGTGTGCGACTGGCGGGCCTGTGGAGGTAATCGACCGTCTCGTGCCAGATGGTTTCCAGGGCGATATTCCAGTAGCGCGTAGTCGGTGGATCGACTTCAACAATCAGTGCCTCATCATCGGCAACCTTGAAACTGCCAATCATATATAAATTATCTGGGGTTGAGATGGCTCCGCCCATGGTGTCTGAGTCAATATTGTAGAACTTATTGGGGTTGTCCCAGGATTCAGGCAAGACAATCTTGTGCAGTGAGCCCAGCATAATAAAGGCGTAGTTTGTTGCCGTGAGTGATTCAGCAATCCCCTCATCTGAATTAACCAGCATGGGCGGCGCCTCACCCAACACTTCGATATTAATGTCGACTAGATGCTCTTTTTTTCTGTCCGCGATATACTGGCGCAGCATGATCGCTGTTGAGTCTTTAGGTATCTCGACCCACTGCCCAGGCTGTTCGGGTTTGGTGTCGCTCAACAGCAATTCGAAGTTACCCGACTCATCAAACTCGATGGTGCGATCATTGAGAAACGCCGCCATGCGTCTTTTTTCCATGCCTTTTCCGGCATTAACATTCAAGCTGAAGTAACGCACGCTGCCGCGGTTACCCGTGATCTTGTAGGCATAGCTGCCGTCAATTTGGGCAAGGTGGTATTCCGCATCGGGGTTGTCCCCGCCAATCTTTCGCGCCTCGCTGTCCATTCGTACAAAATTAGGACGTATCACGTTACCGTCCGCCACTATATCCGTGGACATAGAAATGTTGCGCAGAATCCAGCGCATGCCCAGCGCGACTTCTCTTTCTGTTTTAGCCTCGGCCAGCACCATATCGCGCATATCGCCAATACTGCCGTATAGAGTATTAAAACTCTCGACGCTTTCAAGCCGCTGCCACTCAGCCTTGGCCGCACCGCCACCGGTTAACATCATCGACAGCAGTCTCGGTCCTTTACCGAAAGCAAAGCCTCCCGCAAATGACAAAAAAACAACAACAATACAGGTCGTTGAAAGAATTGCTTTTTTCATACTAAATCCTTGGAGCCCAATATTCGGTTTAACGTAAGACAGGTGGAATCAAGACAAAGTAAGGAGGCGTCTAGTCCTCCTTACCGCACGCGTTGTGTAAAATTTATGAAGCAAATATTTAGAAGGTATAACCAAGCGTGGCGCCCAGGGTTCTGCGCGCGCCGCTGTTGACTCCCCAGCCCCAGGTACCATTTGGCTGATAACCATCTCGCGCATTGCTGAACAGGGCGATGTACTTCTCGTCGGTCAAGTTTTTAGCCCAGAGCTTTATCTCCCAACCGCCATCACCGCTGGCCATCAGTCCTGCGGTGGCATTAACCAGCGTGTAAGAGCTTTGTTTGGTGCGCGGGTCCAGGTCAGTCGCGCCTATAAAGTCATCGCGAAATACCAGGTCGAGTCGGGCAAACCAGTCCAGCTCATCAGAATAGCTGTCAGTCCAGCTGGCCCCCAGGTTCGCGGTCCAGGGGCTAGTGCCGTTGCGACGCTTGCCGCTGAGATCCTGTACCCCATCAACACATGTAGCCGCTTGAATTTGCAGGCCGTGACAGGGCGCGTTTCCATACTCTCCCCAGCGTGAATCAATATAGGAGAGGCTGCCATCAATCAATAGCTGCTCGCTCAGCAACCAGGTCACTTCAGCCTCAAAGCCCTGAGAGACGACTTCTCCGGCATTGTTCACATCATTGCCCGGGCCCACTGGATCGGGGACTTCAACCTGGTAATCATCGTATAGCTGATAAAAAGCACTGGCAGCCCATCGCAGAGAGCTATCCCGGCTATTGCCTTTGACACCTATCTCCCAGCTGGTCGCCGTCTCTGCCTCAAAACTGCTGAGGGGGGCCGTCTCACTGCCGTTATAAAGAGCGGCATTTTTTACCGCATCAAAGCCACCCGCCTTAAAGCCAGTACCCAGACCTGCGTACACGGAGATGTCTTCCGTGACAAAGTGATTAACCTTTAGCGTGCCTGTGACTTTTTTCCAGCTGTCACGCCTCGAAGGTATTTCCCAGCTGCTAGGGGTGCCGACAAGCGGACTGTGTTGATCGACGAAATAACCAGCGCCGGTATATTGATAATTGACCCCTTCTGTCTGGGTCTTGTTATAACGAAGGCCAAAGGTGATCTCGGTTGCGTCAGTAAAGGCGTAGATGTTATGCATGAATAAGCCATAATCTCGGCTTCTCTCGTCCTGTTCGACGAGGATCGCCAGAGCCAGGTCATCTCCGGGGATGACGAGCGCAGTATTCAACACCTGAATATGGGCGGCGCGGTCTGAATCCGCGTAAAAAATGCCCATCATTGATGACAATTTGTCCCTGTCATAGAGGAATCTGAATTCTTGCGAGAAGGTGTCAATGTCCTGGCTGGGGATAGCCGTCACAATACCAAACGGCGAGGTTCCACCGGCTGGCTCGTCGACAACCGCCTGCCACTTTTGCTGAGCACTGATGGAGTCAAACGACCAGTTGTCATCAATATCCCAGTGCACGGCCAGCGAGAAGATCTCGCTGTCGCTATCCCGGTCGGTCGCCAGCTCTTGATAATTTTTCCCGTCGAAGGGGTTTGCGTCTGGCAGAAGCAGCCCTTTTTCTGCGGCCTTGTCCAGCGTGAGGCCGCCATAAACCAGTGCATCAACCCCTGAGTTAGTCGTTTGTAGATCGTGCTTGTCGTAACCCACGCGGACAGACAGCTCGTCGACTGGTTCCCACAATACGCGCAAGCGGCCACCCTGAGTATTTGTTTCATCATCTTCGCCGTTAAAGAGATTCGTTAACTGCTCACTCTTGGTCGTCTGGTAAACACTGCCCCGCGCCGCCAGTTTGTCCGTCAGGGGTATATTCAAACCACCGCGGTATTCCCTGAGACCACTGTCTGCGATGCTGGTTTCTGCGAAGCCCGAGCGCTCGAGCATATCCGGATTCTTGGTGTGGATGTTGATAGCGCCACTGGACACACCCTTGCCAAACAGCGTTGACTGAGGACCTTTCAGCACTTCAATGGAGCGGATATCCGTTAGGTTGTTGAAGGCCGCTTCCGGCCGGGTTAACGGGATATCGTCAATAAATATACCAACAGAGGGGCGAATGGAGGGCGTGAGACGGTTGTTGCCCACGCCTCGAATACGGATGAGCGGGGCAAAGCCATCACTCGCCGCTGCCAGATTGAGGCCGGGGGTGAGGCTCGATAAGTCACTGAACTCCGTGGTGGCTGACTGCTGCAAACGTGCCTCATCAAGCACGGCGACGGAACCCGGTATGTCCTGCAGTGTTTGCTCGCGCTTTTGCGCAGTGACAACCACCTCTTCAAGCGCCAGCGACCCGCCGGCAAAAGCCCCCATGGAACAAGGCAGCAACATGCCTGCGGCAAACAGCTTGGGTTGTTTCAGTATATTTATCATCATGGCCTCGTGGCTTCGACTGAGTTAATTATAGTTATTGGTTAGCTCGAACTGCTCTCCCAGGGCCTCTGCAATCTGCACAGAGGCCAAGGAATAGTACTCGACCTTAAATAAGATTCGCCACGGTGGCGTCCGAGTGAGCAGGCAGGATATCCGAGTGCTCATTGGGAAGTTGGATGTGCTTATAAATCAATGGGTTATGAGGTTGCGTGATCGCTACAAACTTAAATTTATTTTAATGGTGACAGCCGAAATTACCCTAAAGATATGGCACAGTTCATGCGAGTCAGCGGAGATTTCACTAGCGAAAACAGTCTGCAAGTGCCAGTGAAGACCTTGTGCTGAGAATTTCATTCAGTAGGTGCTCAGAAAAACAGCGCCGATGAGATTGGTCCAATTTTTGATGTGAGAAGTGCGCGACCAGGTATGGTTTTTCTATTGCTCAGTCGCGTATACTCAACCGTCTGTATGCCTTCAGGGGTATCATGATTCGTCTGTCCAGGGCACATATTTGCAACGAATGACGCTCAGCAGTGATTAATCCGAAGTGCGTTAATCAACAATAACTGAAGCCTTAATTAATCAGTCAGAGTGACCTGATGCAGCCGTTTTTAATGACAGACACAGGCGTACTGGCCAGTGAATTGATCCTCTGGGCGGGCATTGCTACCTCGCTGCATATCATCGTGGTATTGCTACTGCCGAGAAAAAACACCGCTGTGCGTGCCAATCGATATTTGGCGCTCTTCATCTCTGCGCTGACGTTTTCGTTGTTACTGCGCTTTCTGCTCTTTATGGGCGTTATGGATAAGGTGCCACTGCTACTGGCGCTGGGAATCAACATCAACCTGTTGCTTGGTCCCGCTTTACTTTTTTATACCCGAGAGATTACTTCACAACATGAAACACGGGTTCCCCAATACCTGCATTGGTTACCGGCAATCGTCAGTAGCGCGGGAATACTGCTGATGTTTTTCTGGAGTAGGCCACCCAGTGTTGACGAGGTCAGCCTCGGTAGCATGAATATATCTAGGTTAATATTGCAAACTCCCGCCACCGTATCGCTGCTGGGCTACGGCCTTTATTGCATACGGTTGCTGAAGCAGTACCGGCTCACCCTAGCGGATCAATTTTCCACCCTCGATCAAATTAACCTGCACTGGGTGACAACGATTTGTTGGATATTGATCTTCGCGGCACTGAGCCTATTGGTGAGCACTCCCTTTGAGGCAATGAGCTCCTATTGGCGAGGTATCGTCTATGTCGCGCTCATCTATTACATTGGTCACACGGGCATTCGGCAACCGGAGATATTCCAGCAACAACCCCTACAAAAGTCCCAAGGCAAGATGGCACCGGAGGCTGCGGGCAATAGCCAGCTACCTCCGGAGAGTCAGGGATTATGGTTGACCCTCCTCAAACGACTCGAAGAACAACAGCCCCACCTTGACCTAGACCTGAACCTATCGAAGCTAGCCAGGCAGATGAAGCTACACCCCAACCGATTATCGGCGGTAATTAACCACCACGGCCGGTGTAATTTCTTTGAGCTGATCAACAAGGAGCGAATAAAACACGCCAAGTATTTATTGGCCGACAGCGACTGCAAACTCAGTATCGTAGATATCGCCATAGAGTCTGGTTTTAATTCCAAGTCGACCTTCTACGTCCGCTTTAAAGAATTTACCGGTATGTCACCCACAAGCTATAGAAATAGCCGCGCTGCGGTAAAAGCATAAATACAGTTGAGCGGTATCAGAGAAGACTTATATCGTGTCTCAACATCAATGATTTAGCCTAGGTAGACAGTGCCGGTAATGGTCAACTAAATTTGGCCATTACCCTGCGACTTTAAATGTTAGTGAGCGCGACAACTTATGTGGACTCCCCCGTGTCAACAACAATAAGCCAATAAAAGAAATAAATGCGAACTTATGTATGCTTGGTGAGCGTTCGCGTGCCTACCTGCAATAGTGCTTTTACTGGGGCGTGCACAGTACTAGGCAGGCGTCTTGTCAATTAGGTGGGATTACAGACAAAAGTCTTTTAGCAGAAGCTTTAAGGGTGACCGTTGGGTCTTGCTGCGTCGTGCTGTGAACCCTGCATCTAGGGTGAGTGAAGTGCCATCATTGTTGCCTCAGAGGTCTCGGCGGACGAGACAAGCCGGTTGTTCCTTCGTTAGAATGGTGGGCTCTGCGTTTTGATGACGCCTGTCCCCTTTGATACCGCGAGCCTATGAATTTAACGTCCTCACTGACTGAAACCGAGCTCGCTGGGGACAGCAAGGGCCTGACGCTGTCTGAGTCAGAGGCAGGCCCAGTGGCTGATGGGGTGAGCTGCGAGCCGGGCTTTTTACTGACCCGACAGTGGTTTGATAGCTACCCGCCTAGGCAAGCGGAAGCGGATGGCCCCGGTCGGGACAAGATCGTTCGAAATAAAGGTCGGAAGCCTCGCTCGCTACAATTACACTTCTGGTTTACCACCGCCAAGGGCCCAACCAAGGTGTGCATAGAAGGGCAGTCGGCGGTGTGCTTTGTGCGCGCGGATCAACAGGATGAGGCCTATAAACTGTTGCAGCGAGAGCTGGGGTTTAACGTAGGCTCCAAACACTTTGAGCCGCTCTGGCAGATTAAACCTTTGGGCCTTAAAGACTTTGAGCAGCAGCCGCTGGTCGGCGTGTATTTTCGCGAGCAGCGCGCGCTCTTCCGTGCCAGACAGGGCGCGCGGCGTGTGGGTTTGGATCTGCTAGAGGCGGATGTTCGCCCGACTGATCGCTACTTGATGGAACGTTTTATCACCGGTCCCGTCAGCATTGAAGGCCACTGGCATGAGCGCGACGGTTTTTGGGAGGTGACTCATGCGCGCTTAAAACCCGCGGCCTATAAACCCACCTATCGAGTCATGTCTCTGGATATCGAGACCTCGATGGAGGGTGAAGAGCTGTTTTGCATAGGCGCACAGCTGGCGAGCACGGAAGGCGGTGAAATTGAGCAAGAAAGTGTGTTTATGCTTCGCAGTGAAGCCCCTTGCGTTGATTCAGCGCCAGACTATCTACACTATTGCGACACGGAAACCGAACTGCTGGAGAGCTTTTTAGCGTGGTTTCATGAGGTCGACACAGACATAATCATCGGCTGGAACGTCATTAACTTCGACTTGCGTTTTTTACAGCGCAAGGCCGATGCCCTCGGCGTTGCTTTATCGTTGGGCCGTGACCGCCGCCGTATTGATTGGCGTCAATCCATGGATGACGACGATCACTACACCTTAACGGTGCCCGGACGTCTGGTGCTCGATGGTATTGATACGCTTAAATCAGCCACCTACAGTTTTGAGAGTTTTTCCCTTGATTACGTGGGCCATGAGCTGCTAGAACGCGGCAAGTTAAATTTTGATGTGCCGGGTTTTGAGGTGGAGCATCGCGGGGAAGAAATCAGTGCACAATTTCATAGCGACCAATTAGCGCTGGCGGCGTATAACCTGCAAGATTGTCAGTTGGTGTGGGATATTTTTCAGCACACAAAGCTGTTTGATTTTGCCGTCGAACGGGCGGCCTTAACCGGTTTGTCTATGGACCGCTTTGGCGGCTCTGTCGCTGCCTTTGATAACCGCTATTTGCCGCGCTTGCACCGCGCTGGTTACGCGGCGCCTAGCTTAAAACTGAGTCCTGAAGGCGTTGGCAGCCCGGGCGGTTATGTCATGGACTCTATCCCCGGTCTTTATCAGCATGTACTGGTGCTCGATTTCAAATCCCTGTACCCCAGTATTATCCGCACTTTCTCGATTGACCCCCTAGCCCGTGTACAAGCCATTGCCGATGAGGCGCAGCAAGCTGTCGTGCGTGAGGCATTGCGCGATAGAGAAGAAACCCTTGACGTTGATCGGCAGCATTATGTGCCGGGTTTTAACGGCGCTTTGTTTAGCAAACAGGGTGCTCTGCTACCGAATATTATTAATGAATTGTGGGCTGCGCGAGATGTCGCCAAGCGCGAAAATAATGCGGCCATGAGCCAAGCCATTAAGATCATCATGAACTCCTTCTACGGTGTGCTGGGTACCCCAGGTTGTCGATTTTTTGATTATCGCCTACCGAGCTCTATTACCTTGCGCGGCCATCAAATTCTGAATAAGAGCAAGGATTTGATAGAAGCGCAGGGGCACCAAGTGATCTATGGGGATACCGATTCGGTGTTCGTCTGCCTGAAGAACTTAGATGACAAGGCCAGCAACAGGGAGGTTGACCGCTTGGGCCGGGCCCTAGCCGCCGAGCTTAATGATTGGTGGGATGAGCATTTACGCAGCGCTTATCACCTTGATAGCGGTCTAGAAATAGAATTTGAAACCCACTACCGGCAATTTGTGATGCCAACCATTCGCGGCGCCGACACGGGCAGTAAAAAGCGCTATGCGGGTATTGCCGTGCCGGTCAACGACCGCAGTGACAGTGACGCTGGAGAGCTGATTTTTAAGGGCTTAGAGGCGGTGCGCACGGATTGGACTCTACTGGCGCGTCGGCTACAACGTGAGCTCTATAAACGCGTGTTTGCCGGAGAGTCGCTCGACAGTATTAAAACCTACCTACTGTTGTTGATTGAGCAGGTGCGCAAAGGGGAGCGCGACGCCGAACTGTTTTATCGCAAGCGCATTCGACGGCGCCTTGATGAGTACCATCGCAACGTGCCGCCCCACGTGCAAGCCGCGCGTAAAGCCGATGCTCAGCGTGAGGCCAAAGGACTGTCTCCACGTTACGCTCGCGGTGGTTGGATCGAGTATGTGTTAACCAACGCTGGGCCAGAGCCGTTAGTGGGGACAACGACCGCGCTCGATTACGAACTTTATATTGAGCGCCAAATAGAACCCATCGTCGACGGTATTATGATGTTTCGCGGCACCAGTTTCGCGGAGTTGACTGATCAGCAGCTGGGCTTGTTCTAGGCTTAGCTCCACCCCTATGCCCATCTCTTTGCAGCTAGGCTTGCAGATGCTCTGCGGACGCATTGATACGGCTTTATCAGCCCCGCCCGTAGTCTTGCTAAACTTTGTCTATACTCAGCCGATTAGTTAGTGAACTCTCTGCTTTTACTGTTACTTTTATTTTTCATTAGGTGTTGAGTATGTCGTCTGAAAACCAAGGCTTTTCCCTTAAATTACCCGAGTTGATGCTGGCCACCAGCGGTGTTTCGGTGCTGGTATCACTGATTGCTTTTATCGTGTTGGAGTCCCTGGTCTTTGATAAAGGGCTGAGCGGCACTGAAATGCTCGTCTTTGGGATGTTATTTTTATTGCCTCTGGTGGTGATGTTTTTTGTCGGCAAGCACTTACAGGGTTATGCGCTGGACTACATAGCCCAGGCCAACCGTTTAGCCGATGGCGATCTGCGGGTGTCTTTCCGCCAAGACAGTGTTTGTTGGTGCTTTAATACCCAGGCGGCTAGCTTGTCTAATGCGGTATCAAGTTTGCGCGACCTCGCGGTGACTACCTTGCAGGTGAGTGACCGGCTCGGTGAAGGCGTCGAGGAAATTGGCCAAGAAGTCGTCAGTGCCGACCAGTTGGTGAATGTAACCGCCGATGAAATTACCAAAGTCGCCTCTGCGGTCCAAGCGCTGAGCGCTCGCGCCAACGAAATTACCGAGAACGTTAACCACAGTGTTGATATGAGTAAGCGGGTGAGCACAGTGAGCACCGAGAGCAAAAGCCTACTCTTATCGAGTAATCAAAGCATTGCCAAGTTGAAGGGCTCGCTTGATAGCGCCATGGAAAATGTACGCTCGCTGGATGAAATGGCCTCGTCTATTGATCACATCAGTGGGGAAATTCAAGCGATTTCGGAGCAGACCAACCTGCTGGCTTTAAACGCGGCGATTGAAGCGGCGCGGGCTGGAGAAGCGGGGCGGGGTTTTGCGGTGGTGGCCGATGAGGTACGGACCTTATCGCAGCGCACCGCCGAGTCGACCACCAACATCCAGTCGACCATTAGCGACATCCAGGCTGCGGTTTCGGGTGCCAATAAAGTGGTGGCCAGTTCCCATGAATCGGCTAATGAAGTTGAGAGTAATTCGAGCGATATTCTAAGCAGTTTTGATGATTTGAATGAATCCATCGGCTCGCTCGATGCGCAGGTACAACTAATCTCAGGCGCGGCGGCTCAGCAGATGGACGTGACCACGAACATCTCTTGTAACATTGAGGCTATCCACAGCAATGCACAGCAGGTCACCGGCTCACTGTCGACGGTGACTGCGAAGGCCGCCACGGCCACAGAGGGCTCGAGTGAGCTTAAGCGAGCCATTAGTGGTTTTTCTATTTGAGGAGCCTTCGCTTGCCTTGGCGTCCCGCTCTATAAAGCCCACCTTTTGTCTAACCACCGACTCTATCAGTAGAAACCGCTCTAATATTGTTAAAGTGATGTTCTTTGCGGATGGGCTATAACTGTAGGTAGGCAAAGAAAACATACCCCACGTCACCTTCCTCAAGCTAACTGTGCGTGTTGCGGTGTCTTATTAACTCTTATCAGGAGAAGCGTATGACCAATGATCAACTCAGAGCGTCTATCGCCAATGTTCGTGAAGTTATGCAGGTTGCGTTAGAGTCCTCAGAGCGAGACTTATTAGGCCACCTTTTGAGTGAAATGGTACGCGGGCCCCAAGTGGCTGTCGCGGCCGGTGGCGCGGCGCTGGCGGTGAACAATGATATAGGCTCGCTTACCGATCAGTTGGACGAGCAGGCGGTAGGTTTTGAATCTGAACACCCGCAGTTGGCACGGGCGCTGCGCGAGTTGATTGATGCGTTGCATAAGATGGGTGTTTGAAGCGTTACGCTTTATTCCTCTGACTGCTGGCCTTGCAGGTGGTTGAGCACGAGGCTCGTCAGTTCAGGAGAGTTACCCATGTAATCCAGCAGGCGCACAGTGACGTGACTGAAGCGCTCCATTACCTCGGCAACCTGCTGAGGTATGTCTTTTTCTACGTGCCGGCCCTGGTTTAAAAACAGCGGGTAAACGTCAATGTGCGTACAGTTCTCGGCGACAGCCGTTTCACAGGCTTGCATTAACGTGGGTGTGGCCAGTTCTAGAAATGCGGCACTGACAAACGGATATTGTTGAGCCTTCGGGTCAGCCGCGCTGGCCTGCGCGACCTTCTGCGCGTAGCCAGAAAACTCGGTGTTGGCCACTTTGCGTCTGCTGCCGTGACCCATGATCACTAGGCCTTTCTTGGTAACACTCATAAATCAAAATTCTCTAGAGACTGTTGCGCTGTCTTCAGTATACGCAGGTGCGCTTCGAGCCGCTGTGGCGTTCGGTTCATACGCAGGGCTATGTAATGCTCATTAAAGACTGAAAAATAATCGAGCAGTTGTTCACAGGCGCGGTCTTGCCCACAGCCTTTTAAGGCGGCGGCGGCGGCCTCGCAGGTAGCGAGCTGGCCATCCTGTACGGCTTTTCGCACCCGATAGTTACCTATGTGTGAGAGCGCTTTGCTGGCCAGTATGTGCTTTAAATCCAGCAGTGGTACGCCTGCCAACCACTGGCTTTGGCGGTACATCTTGCGCGCTTGCTTCCATGTACCGTCGAGTAGAATTAACGTAACCTTGCGCTCGTCGTCGGCTGCTTGAAAGGGCTGATCGATGCTCGGTGAGATACTTTCTCGCGGTGCATGTTCATCGCTGGGGAAAATAATAAAACAGCGGCGCTTAGGGTCTTGTAGCAACGCCAGCAGGGCTCCATCGGGTTGGGTTCTGTCCCAGCAGAAGGCATGGCTTTGCTTGGGGAATAGGTCGGCGATCAAGCGGCCGGTATTGGTGGGTTTGAATATTTCATCGCGGTGCAGCAGTAGCACCCAGTCAACGGCGCTGTTGCCCGCGTCGCTGGCTGCGCGCCATTGGCAGATACAGGTTTGCTCGCCGAGTAAGCACTGAGCGCAACGCTTTACCGACACCCCACGCGCGTTAAATACTCGGGTCGACTTGGCCGCGCATTGGGCCCTTAAACGATCGACACTGTGCGCGCTAAAGACCGGCTTGTCGGTGTTCAAAGAGGGACTGCTGGCAAGCATGTTCAGACACTCGTCACGGTATCAGGGTAGAGTTGACGCCACATGTCCATGCCACCATCAACACTGTGTACCTTGCTAAAACCCTGTTGCTTGAAAAACGCTGCGGCCTGTTGACTGCTGTTGCCGTGATAGCAAAAAATCAACGTCTCGGCTTGTTTGTCCGAGTGCTCGAGGTAGGCGGGCAGGGTGTCGTTATCGATGCGCGTGGCAGCGGCCAAGTGATATTGGTTGAACGACATAGGGTCGCGCACATCCACCAGCTGGCAGTTACCCGCGTCGATTAATTGTTTGGCTTGCTCACAGCTGATACGGCTAATGCTGGTCATGGCGGTTCCTGTTGTTCGGTCGAGTGTTCGGTTAAGAGCTAGGTGGCATGTTCGATATAGAAGGCAATGGCGTGTTCGGCGCTATACCACGATCTAGGAGCGGTAGTTGCGCTGAAAATAATGACGCTTAAGCATTTTCACGGCGCAGCATGATGACACTAGAATCGACGCTGAGCACCTGCTCGCCGCGTGGGTTATACGCTCGCTGCTGGTAACTGATTAAACCGCGCAGGCCATCCTTAAGCGGGCGAGACTCGGTAATAGTGAGTTCGGAGCGCAGGCTTTCATCGGGTAGCACGGGCTTGGCGAGGCTCATGTTACCCATTTTTACCCCAGCGACAAACGCGCTGTTCTTGAAGAGGCCCAGCACCAGCAAGCGCTGGCAAATCCCCATGGTGTGGATACCCGTCGCGCAGAGAACGCCCATCGGGGACTCCAGCGCTTTGACCGGGTCGGTGTGAAAATCCTGTGGATCGTACTGGGTAGCGAATTCAATCAATTCTTTTTGCGTTAAAAAATATTCGCCTAGGTCGTGCTGCGCGCCGACGGGAAAGTCTTCCCAGTAGAGTTTGCTCATGGCTGTGTTGCCCCAATGGCAGCGTCGGAGGTCTGCTCACTCACTTGCTCTTGTTGTGTCTGCTGTAGCTCGTGCAGAGGCTGGCTCAGTTGCTTGAAATCACGGGGGGCTACGTACTGAAAGGTTTCTTTGGTTTCTGGGTGAAAGACCACATCTAAACCTTTATCGGGGTAGAGAAGGTGCTGGCCCTGCCCAGCGCTGGCGATGACTTCTGCGGGTTCACCAAAGCGCGCAATAATAGTCTCGCGGCTGAGGTTAGCGGCGGGTATTAAGCTGAGGGCTCCAATGGTTAACGCTTGAATGTTGTTTAGGTCTTTGTCGTTTAGGGAAAATTTACGGGCACCGGTTTTAAGGTATTGGGCATTGCTGGCGCGCGCCTGCATGGTTTCCAGCAGCAGAGGGTCAACGGTTACCGACAGTACGAGCTTAGCGGCTAGAGGCCCGGTGCGAAAATGGCTGTAGTAGATTTCAAGCCCAGAGTGGTCCTGCTGATCACTGATGATGGCCAGATCGTGATCAATGCCGAGAATGGCCAGTGCTTCGCTTACCGTGGTTTGCCCAAGGGTAATACCGAATACTTCACTCTGGCCTTTGTCGCCAAGGCGAATATCCCAAGGCAATGTTGCGCTGGGCTTGGCTTTAGGGTCGGGGCTTAGGCCCACAAAGGCGAGGGCGAGCAACGCCAGCCCAAGAACCCAATAACTCAATGTCTTCATATGTTACCTGTTGTGTCGTATGCGGTGCGTTTAGCGGCGACGAGGTTTGTTGGGGCGACTGCTGAGTCCTGCGATGCGTGGGCCGAGGTGTTTGTTACCCGACGTTTTTGTCGTCTTGGTGGTGTTGGCCGATTTCTTGGTGCTGCTGACTTTCACACCGTTGGCAGGGGTGTCATTCTTGGTTTTTTTCTTTGCTGGTGTTTTCGGCTTGGCTTTCTGGACTTCTTGGCCGGTCAGCGGGTCTAGGCCGCGGCGCTCAAACTTGTTGCGCACCTGTTGCTCGCCGTCGCGGGTGCCTTTCTTGCGGTCGCGCAAGCGTTGGGCTTTCTTCTCGGCCTTGAGGGCGATGGCCTTAGCGACCTCCACTTTTTCTATGTCGATCATCTCGGGGGTTTCGAGGGTGATGAGACCCAGTGAACCGTCGCGAAGCTCGTTGATAAGAATCTCAGACACCTTGTGGGTGTTGGCGATACCACCACTGCGTAGACAACCACGGCGAGCCGCAATCTTGTCCATTAGCTCAATTTCAGTGTGCGGCAGCTCGTCGATATCAAAGCGCTGCTTGAGCAGCTCTGGGTAGGCCGTTAACAGGTAGTCAGCGGCAAAGTAGGCGACGTCAGCGTACTCCATGGCTGTGTCTTTGATGGCGCCGGTGGCGGCTAGGCGATAGCTACTCTTGGGGTTCTCAACCTTGGGCCAGAGGATGCCAGGGGTATCCATGAGGATAATGCCGTCGCCCAGATTGATGCGCTGCTGGCTCTTGGTGACGGCGGGTTCGTTGCCGGTTTTGGCAATAGGCCGGCCGGCCAGGGTATTGATCAGCGTCGATTTACCGACATTGGGGATGCCAACGATCATCGTGTAGATGGTGTCTTGGCCGTCGGCTTTGTGTGGCAACAGCTTCTTGCAGAGGTCAATCAGTTGTTTGGTTTTGGCTGGCTGGGTGGTGGTGATGCCGAGGGTTTTAACGCCCTTCTCGCGCTCAAAATACTCCTGCCAGCGGGCCGTCATTTCTGGATCGGCGAGATCGGTTTTGCTCAGTACCTTAATACAGGGTTTGTCGCCGCGCAGCTCGGCGATATGTGGGTTCTCACTGCTGAAGGGAATGCGTGCATCGAGGACTTCAATCAGCAAATCCACCTTCGGCAGGATCTCTTTGATTTGCTTTTGGGCCTTGTGCATATGGCCCGGATACCACTGAATACTCATGCGATTGCCTGTGTGAGCGAGTTGCGGGTAGGTTGCGCGTAGCGCGTAGGTAGGTAGAAGCCGCAATTGTACACCATCAGGCGCCCGCTCGACTGCTTCGAAGCGCTGAGTATTCTCAGCAAAGCTTAATTGAGAATGCGGTAACCGCGCCCGCGTAAACAGCGCTTGACCACCTGTTCTTTCTCGCGGCTGACGGCACCGATACCCTTAGCAGTCCCCGCCACGGCGCCAGCGCCAGCGCTTCTGGCCGCTGTGTGGCTGTTGCCAAATATGGCGCCTATCGCGCCACCGACAGCCGCGGCGGTGCCCGCGCTCTTGGCCACGGTTGCACCGGCATCCACCTCGCTGGCGTAGGCTTGGCACTCGCGCAGGTCCTGGCGGTAGGCGTGCATATCAACGTGTTTTTTATCGACGATGATACCGCCATTGTCGCGCTGACTGGCGCAGCCGCTCAGTGCCAGCACACTGATCACTAACAAGGCTGGGATTGTATGGGGGCTTGGCTTCACGTCAGAGAACATGGGTGTTTCCTCGGCTTGTGTAGGTTTCTGGCTCGGGGCCGGGTGAGTGGTCACCCTAGCAGGGCTTTCTTGCTATAGTGCGCGGCTCGGTATTCGGCCCAGTGTATGGCCAGTATCCGCGCAACTACCTTAACCCTAGATGAATTGGCCGCAGATGAATGCCAAAGCCCCACAGACTACAGCAGCGCATGACTCGGCTGTGCCAGCGACGGCCGGTTTAGGTGGAGCGAACTACCGCATGGCTATTTATCTGGCCAACCGCCCGCCGCTTGATGACTATCCACAATTGGACACCTTGCGACCTATGTTCAGCGGCGAGCTGGATCACATTGTGTGCAATACCAGCAACCACTGGCGCAAGGTCTTCAGCGTGTATGCCAAGTTTCTGTTCGAACTTAAGGCTCAGCAGTCTTGGCCTGAGTGCGACGATTACAAGCGCTGGCAGGATTACCGCGATCAACGCATGCTGCAGTCGAACTCTGAGGTTGCATTGCTATTCTCACCGCCGCATTTGCTTGCAGTATCGCCGTTATCTTCAGCCTCTAACCCTGTAGTAAGCCCCATTCATATTATTGCCGGTAAAACCTACGCCGAGACGCTGGGACTCAGTGGACAGCTCACATGGCTGGATGCTCACTTCGCGGTGATTGAAGACCAGCGCCTGATTGTCTGCCCTTACTTGGATTATCGCCAGCTCAGTAATGAGCGCATCGGGCGCTTGGTGGGTTATATTCAGCGCTTTTGGGGCAAAAACTCAGAGTTTGAGCAGGCGGGAAGCAATGCCTGTGGATAACCGTCGAGCATACAAGATCGCCGCGCAAACCCTAGAGGTTGAGTTCGAGGTTAAGAAAAGTCGCTTTATTACTCGGGCTTACCCTGCGGCTAATCGTGAAGAGGCCATGGCCGGCTTGGCACAGGCGCGTAAAGACTACCCAGATGCCCGCCACCATTGCTGGGCTTACTTAATTGGCAACCCTCACTCGCCCACCACCCTAGCCATGAGCGATGACGGTGAGCCCAGCGGCACCGCCGGTAAGCCCATTCTTAATGTGCTACAGCACAAGTATGTTGGCGATGTCATGCTGGTGGTTATTCGCTACTTTGGCGGCATCAAACTTGGGGCCGGTGGTTTGGTTCGCGCATACAGCGCCGCCGCCCAGCAAGTGATGGAAGCGCTGCCGGTTAAAACCATGGTGCCTATGCACAGCCAAGCATTAACGGGCGACTACGCCTTTGAGCAACCGCTGCGCCATTGGCTGGGAGTGCACGCAGGCCAGATCGACAGCGTCAACTACGAGACCGAGGTTCGCTTTAACGTGCAGCTGCAGCTCGACTCCCGCGCGGACTTCGAGGCGTTTTGCGCCGCCCACGGCGCCAAGCTGCTGACGGATACATAAACATCGGTCGGTCCCAGCCTGTGGAAGATACCATTTGGTCGTTCGAGCTTTAGTCTTGTCGCTGTGCAGAAGGGGGCCGTGCGCCTCGACGTCGCTA
>Ga0209826_1000714_pt1 | contig 23723 bp, 17 predicted proteins | sample GOMGulsemesocosm_5_FD_184637 | JGI IMG/M metagenome (GOLD analysis project Ga0209826, IMG submission 184637) | Methane-oxidizing microbial communities from mesocosms in the Gulf of Mexico - GOM15C Gulf of Mexico (SPAdes) (version 2) | ecosystem: Environmental > Aquatic > Marine > Cold seeps... | reverse complement strand
GGCCTGCCAGTTGGAAGTTTGCCGCGACGAAGCGCTGCTGTTGAAGCAGTTGTGTGATCAGCTGCTTGCCGCAGCAGGGAAAAAGTAACGCCCCGCTGCACTTCGATCTCTCCTGCACTGTGCCTCGTACCCCTTTGCCTCTGCGCCACCCTCTTGAGGGGGCTGGCTGAATAACCGCTGGCTATTCAGTTGACGCGCTCAGGTCGAAGGCAGCGCGGGTTTTTGTACTAGTCTTAACGGGGCAAAGCGGAACAAATAAGCAGGCAGTCATGACAGTTACTCATCTCGCAACAAGTGAAGATCGGTTACGTTTTACTCAAGAGCAGAGCCGTGCATGGATAGACTGTTCGCCTATCTGTACAAAAATAGTCGATCTTGACTTTAATCTACAATTTATGAGCGCCGCCGGTATTGAAAGCTTGGGTTTTGATGACGTCACAGAGTATTACGGCAAACCCCATCCTTTTGATTTTTACCCCCAAGACTTTTGCGATGAAATGTCTAAAAACCTAATAAAGGCACGTGACACGGGTGAGGTAGTAAAACAGGAGGGGGCGGTCATCGACGTCGATGGCAATGAAAAGTGGTTTCACTCAACGATCGTTCCGGTCTGTGAAGCGGGCGCCGAAATAGATCACTTTATGGTTGTTTCCATTGACACCACTGAGCAAAATCTATCGAGGCGGGCGCTAGAGCAGCTCAATGGTGAGCTAGAAGTGAAGGTTCATCGACGCACGCAAGAACTTGAACGAGCGAACAAGCAGTTACACCACGACAGTGAAACGGACTGTCTAACGGGTATACCTAATCGCCTAGCCTTCGATAGGCGCCTAAATGAGAACGTCGCGACAGCCAAGAGAAACAATGAATTCCTGTCGCTGCTGATGATCGATGTTGATCACTTTAAGGGTTATAACGATAGGTATGGGCATGACGTGGGTGATCTTGTATTGAAAGGTGTCTCCCATGCGATTGATCAATCACTGCCCAGAAAAACGGATCTTGTCGCAAGGTTTGGCGGTGAAGAGTTTGTTGTGTTGCTGCCCGAAACAGATGCTAATTCTGCATTTTCACTGGCCGAAAAAATCCGCAAAAACGTTTTTTCGTTAGGGGGTGAGGGTGGTCCAGAGGGTGCCGATGGCGGCGTTACCGTGAGTGTTGGGGTGGCTTCCCTAAAGGGTGATGCATTGGATGCGATGGATTTGCTGAAATGCGCCGATAAAGAACTTTATTTGGCTAAACAAGCTGGCCGGAACAACTGTAAGCTGCCCAGAGCCTAGCGAATCTTGGGTCCGCGCACATTGGCGCGACAGGGGCCTTGGGTTTCTATCTACTCGTGGCCTGTACAGATCTTCCCCTAAACAGCTCCTTTCCCGCTACTGCAAGACCAGCTCGCGAGACGCGGCGAAGGCACTGCAGGGGTAGATGGTTTTACCCAGCTGACTGCCCGTCACCTCACCGGACACAATATTGGTGCGACAACTGCCACACATACCGGTACGGCAGCCGTGAGGCATCTCCACGCCCTGCGCCTCGGCGGCCTCCAGAATCGTCTGCTGGGTATTCTGTGCACTTATCACAAAGCTGAGGTTCTGTGATTTCAAGTACACGGTGACGTCCTCATCGAGCTGACGGGCCTGAGAGGCAGCCGCCGAGGGCGGGGCAAATTGCTCCAGTTCCAGCCGGTCAAAGTCATAGTAGATGTCCGCCAGAAATTTCAGCACAGCGTTCTTGAACGACTCCGGGCCACACAGGTAAATATCCCGCTCAAGAATATCGCTATAGACCGCTAGCTGCTCGGCCAGAGTTGTGTCGTTATCGCCCTGGCGCGAGTAACTGAAATCCACCTTGCCGGTGGCCGCCAGCGGCTGTTGGAAGATGGTTAGTTCGGGTGTCGGCGAGCGGTAGAAAAAGGCAATGTCCGCCACCTGCGGCTGGGCCAGCATGTGTCGCAGTACCGCATAACCCGGGGTAATGCCGGAACCCGCACAGATAAACAGCACCTGCTGCTGCTGGCGGTAGACAAAGCGTCCGCGCGGCTGGGAAATGTTAAAGCTTGTGCCCAGCTGGGCGCTGTCGTGCAGCCAGCGCGACAGGCGGCCCTTGGGGCTGCGCTTGACGGTGATGGAAACAGTTGTGTCATCCATTTCCGAGAGGGTGTAGCAGCGTGTCAATTGGTCGCCCTGACCGGCAATGTCGATCGACAACTCAATATGCTGACCTGGCTGCGGGCGCTTAAAGTGCTGGTTGGGCAGTAATACGAAGGTCTTGGTGTCGGCGGTTTCCTGACGTATTTCGATGATCTTGGCCTGGCACTCGAACGACCAGATAAACGGGTCCACTCTCTGGGTGAGCGCATTCATAGTGTTGCTGGCCAGGTACTCGAGGCGGTCGCGGCCCAGCGCGCGGATTAAGCCTTTGTGAATCCGCGTCAGTAGTTTATTGGACATGGTTCACCTGCTGAGCTCTCTGCTGCTTGCTTAAGAAGGATGCTTTCATCGAGTGCGGCGCCGTATTTTTAAACGAGTAGCGCCACATAACCCCGATCACCTTGGCGATGGCCTGGCCCCAGCTGTGGTTGCACTTATAGGGCAGCTGGTACTGCTGGCACACGGCCTGCACTTCCAGCGCCATATCTGGGTAGCGGTGCGAGGGAATATCCGGGAACAGGTGGTGTTCCACCTGATAGTTGAGGTGGCCCCAAAGCACGCTCTGCCAGCGGTTGCCCTTGAAGTTCACCGACGAATCCAGCTGCGAGATATACCACCTGCCCTTGTTCTTCAGCGCGTCTTCTGGCTGCAGTGGCTCGGTAAAGTGGGTGGACTGGATAGTTAGGGCGGTCCAGTAGCTGTTGAGCAGGTCGGCCAGCAGGTTGGCCAAAAACACCTTGATAAAACCCGTGCCAGCCAGCAGTGCCAGCAGCGGGAAGCACAGGTACTCCTTGAAGAAAATACGCCAGGTTGCACGGCGGTGACGGCGCCTGGCCTCGGTCTCGCTGAACGCCAGCTTTTCGTCCACCACCGCATAGCCCTGATTGCCCTTGGGGAAATAGCGCGCGCGGAAGCGGTCCATGACGCCGAGGTTCTGCGAGTCAAAGTTGTAGAGCATGGTCGGATAGAGCCACAGCAGGTAGAGCGGCAGCTGCAGGTAGTGCAGCTTAGTGTGGGGCTGCTTGTCATTGGTACGCAAGAAACCGTGATTCAAATCAGGGTCTTTCTCATAAACATTGGTGTGTACGTGGTGCACGGCATTGTGTTCCTGACGCCAGCCCAGTTCATCCACCGGCGCCTTCCAGCGAAAATTGCGGGCGTGAAACTGTGGAATCTCTGCAAAACTGTCGTACTGACCATGCAAGACATTGTGGCCAATCTCCAGTGTCTCCAGATTGCGGTGCAGAAACAAAAATGGCACACCTAACAGGGCCAGGGGTCCAGGCAGCACCAGGATCAGGCCGCGCCCGAGCACCTCAAACAGCCGTGAATAGCGGCGTATGGCGACAATATAGCGGACGTCTTTGGGCCCCAGATCGTTGCGGTGCTTTTGCTTGATGGCTTCGAAGGCCTGGTGAATGGCCTCGTAGTCCCTAGTGAGCTCAGCGTCCCGCTCGTCGGCTAGGGTCTGGGAGGGGTCACAATTAGCCTGAGATTCTGTTGCGCTTGCTGTTGGTTTTGCCTTTAAGCTCATGAGTGACCGCTGGTTCACAAAAATCGGGCGGCAAGAATAAAGACAGCCTCTGCGCCTGTCCAGTGCGTAGAAACAAAAGTTAACGCAGATTTATAGGGTGTGACTGGGTTGTCGAGACTAGTCAGTCATGGCCTGTCGAAGAGAATATATGTGCAGGTTGGCTGACGTCTCGGCTATTGAGCATATCCGTTTAATCGGGAAGTTTTTTTATGGCAGTTTGAATGGGGTTTCCTCGTGGCAGTTCAGCAGCGGAGCTGGGTACTAGCCAAGGTAGCGGGTTCGCAGAGGCGCTGGAATTACTCAATGTGATGCGCCTTGGCGTGAGTGTATCTTACCTGTGTCCGCGGTGACGTTAATAAAAAGTGAGCTCTAGGGCGAGAGGGCTGTCGCCAGCGGATTCAATCGACAGCTGCGGCTGTTTCCCCGCCAGTTGGTGTAAAGCCATGGCTTGGCAGTGGGCAAGGCGGCGTTTGTCCTGTGAGCGGGTGTCGACCAGTGCACAGCGCAGCGACTGTTGTGTCAGGCTTTGTACCGAGAGTGACACGGCCTGCTGGCGCAGCTCGCTGATATCGATGAGAGTGGCAGGCTGCACATTGCTGGACGTGGTCTTGAGGGGGCTCTGGGCAGAGCCGGGTAGGTTATAAAGCCCCAAGCTGGTTCCGTCGACAAACGACACCTGCACACCCATGGTGGCACTGGCGGCGTGAAGGTTTTGGCTTAAACCCAGCAGTACGAGCAGCGACAACCTGGCAGCAATGCGGTACGGCTGGAGCGTGAGCAATGGGGGCAAGCGTGTGAACATGGGTATTGGGTAGTGGCGAAATGAGCGCGGAGAATAGCAGCCGCCTCGCGCCTTATCCAAGACTGATGGGTTATAGATCTTTGAGAGTTTAGCTGCGCCTGTACAAAATATAAGCAGTCATCGATTGTTAAGAAAGATAAGCAATAACCGGCATCACCTCGCTATCGGCACACGCTGAGCCATTAGGAATTTAACTTGTCGCGGCTTAATAATACGGGTCAACCCGAGATGGGATTTACTGCTCCGTCAACGGCCCTAACCGGCCGAACGGTGTCACCAGAGCATGGTCTAAAATACAAGGTATGTTTTTCACGCAGGCGTCAGCCCATCGGTACAAGGACTTCAATGATCTACAGCCCAAGCCCTGTGCTGACATTCACGGCGCTGTTGATGTGCGCCCTGTGCCTACAGGTTAACGCCCAGACTCAGACGGCACCTCGTTCAGCCATCGAGGGCAAAGTCGAGGGTGCATTAGGGGGTGCAATAGAGCGGCCCGCCGAGCGGCCAGCGCTGCGTGTGGCCATGCCGCCCTCGCCCTACGTCCGCGTCGACAGCGAGGGCAATGTTCAGAGTGTGACCTCCGATCTGGTGCGGGCCATCATGCGACATATCGGCCGCGAGGTGCGCTTTATCCCCATGCCGTATTTACGCGCTTTTCACGCCATCAAAACAGGCGAGATTGATATGATGTACGGGATACATATTGAACAAGCCTCGGCCCGCTTGCCCCTCAACGTGGTGGCCTCTGTGGAACCTCGAGCGATATTCCCCCTGTTGCTCTACGCCCTCGCTGAACGCGATATTCAGGTGAACAGCTGGTCGCAGACCAGCGGCTATCGCATCGGTTCCGTGCGCTTGGTGAAGCCGGAGCAGCGCACCGGCCAGCAGGATCAAGGCAATACCTACTACTACAAGGGCGTCGACAGCCTGACCAAAGCCCTGCTTGCCCAGCGCATTGATTTGGCCACACTGGAGCCGGGTTCCGCCTGGTTTACCGAGCGGCGGTTTGGCGTCCAGCTGCAACCGATGTTCCGTTATGCCTGGCTGCAAAGCTACTCTCTCTTCTCTCCGCTCTCCCCGCGCTTGAGTGATCCGCAGGCGTTTTGTCAGGCGTTTGTGGGAGCACGTATTACGTTGCTTGAGACGGGGGAGCTGGAGTCTATTTTGAACGTTCACAGCCTGGGATTCTTGATGCAGTATTTTAGGCGTGTAGATGCAGAAACCAAGCTATGTCGTGTTACAAGTTGGGAGAATTCTCAGCCCAAAAAAAGGCCACTTACCTTCCAGTAAATGACCTTTTCAATATACCCAGCGTGTGCTGTTAACACAGCAAACAATCAGCCGCGCGCCAGCGCTTAACGAAGCACATGGGCCGCATAGGCCACGTTAAACGCCGCTTCCTGAAACACTTTTAAGCCGGTATCGGAAAAGGGCACAGGCAGGGGTGTTGCCTCCAGTGTGTTTTTGATTGTGGTGGTCGTCAGTATGTCGACCTCCAGCTTGGCAATAAGCTGAATGGCCGACTCCAGTTTAAAGCTGATGGCGCCGCCGGCAAACTTGCCCTTGGCCGCTCGCTCACGGATCACCACCTTCTCCACGCGGTAGTCTGTCATCAGTTGGGCGAAGGATGACTGAAAGTACTGCAGGTTTTCACGGCTGTGATTCTTTGGTAGGGAGATCTTGCGCACCCGGCACTCGGGCAGGTTAAACTGCTGAGCGTCGAGGTTTAATAAACAAATAACCGCGTCGTTGGCCGTCAGCTCAACACCACAAATAATCATCTTCTTTCCTTTGCCGAGTTGTTCGGCGTTATGTTGTTCGTCTTCTTTGTGTCTCGAAGCCTGGTTGCTGCTATGCACTGGGCCGAATGGCGCTAGTTTACACCTAACCGAGCAGAAAATATTTGCTCAGAAAGAAAAAGACCGCGCGCTCAGGGGTGGGAGACGGTCTTTGTCGTGGCGTTTATTCAAGGGTGATGGGCAGTAAAAGAGGCGATGACAGGCCTGTTGGTTCAGCGGCCGCTCTTTCAGCTTAACGGTGCGCGGGTTATGCCTGTGTTCCTCGACCACTCAGCCAGGTTTGCCGTCGGCCCGTGAGGCGAACAACAAGGGCGCATAACAGCCGAGAAAAATGCCGTAGGCCAAGACCCAACTTGCTCCAGCCAGTGCAATTGCGAGTGGTGTTTGGCTGGGCAACAGTAACGGTAGAAGGGCGCGCAGACAGGCGGCGATCAGGATGGCGACGAAGGCCAGTGACATAACCTTACGCGCCTCTAGTGGGCGACCAGAATGGCCGAGGCTGACGCGTGCCATCATCGCCAGAATAACCCCGCCGATGGTGCCAACGGTCAGCGCGTGCAGCGGTGCACTGCCGCCATTGATCCAGCCAGCTTGCTGCAAGCAGAGCAGTAATAAACCCAGCGGCAGAAAACCGTAGGTCAAGTGCAGCGACCAGAGCAGTGGCACCGAGCCGCAGCGCCAGAAACCCCAGCGACAAAAGCGCAGGCTGTGCGCAAGTGCGGCCAGTCCGAACAGCCAAGCTCCAGCGCCGCTTGGCAGCTTGCCAAAGCCTATCAGGCTGGCGATCACCGCGAGCAACAGGCTCAACAGGCTCACAGCTTCAAGCCAAGGCAGCGCTTCAACCTTAGTGATGTGTATGTCGACGCGGGCCAGGCCGTTGGCGGTAAACATGGGGATCACCCGGCCGCCAATAATCGAGACGATAAGGCCGATCAACAACACCGCACTCTGCAGCAACTGGCTAGCGAGCAGCGGTTGGTTATTGAGTTGATTGTGACTGAAAGCATTGAGCCCCGCCAGCGCCAGTAAAATAGGCACAAACAGCAGGTTGCGCCAGCGCTTGGCGAGTATCACCGAGCGTGCCATCAACAGAGCCGCGACGATCAGAAAACTGCAGTCGATGGCGCTGATCAGCGGCGCACTCAAACCCAAATCAAAGGCGATGCTCACCCGTCCCAGCAGCCACAATCCAAACAACAGCGCCAGCGGCCCGCCGCGAATACCGGGGATACCGGTCCAGTTTTGCACCGCCGTCAGCAGAAAACCCACCACCACCGCCGCGCTAAAACCAAAGATCATCTCATGGGCGTGCCACCAGATGGGCCCACCATAGGGTGCCCAGGCGCTGGGCATCAGCCACCACCAGCTCCACCAGCCAACCGCCAGCAATGAGAAGAGCGCCGCGCCAAGAAAGAAAGGCCGAAAGGCCAAGCGTAAGATGGGCGGCGGTTGTTGGTTTTGTGTGGGCTGTGGCATGGGGTTGTCTCGTGGGTGGCTTGGGGTAGTTTAGTTGTTTCGACGCCGGTGGAGTTGATTTGAATCGGCTTGTGTGGGATTTTTTTGTGGAACCGTTACCGCGGAGCAGTTTTCTGTAGTTCAGAAGTGGAGTTTACCGCCGCTCGTAGTGGGGGCTGCACCCAGAGTGTTGCCTAGCCATAAACCAAAAACCTGAATCCGTTGTCTTCATTGCCGAGCCAGCTGACACTCACGGTCTATACTCAGCACACCTCAGCGGACTCTAATGGACTATGAATACAGCAACCGACTTAAACGCCTGTGTTTATGTGCGCCGCGACGGTAGCCAATGCCAGCAGAGCTGCCAACCGACGTCGACATTTTGCTATTGGCACGATGCCCAGGTCGATAAATCTGGCGCTGAGGTGAAAGCCAAACTGGAAGCGAGGGCCAAAACCGGTGTGCCAATGGATGGCTTTCAGCTCAAGGGCGCGGACTTGTCTGATATCAATTTGGTGAATCGCGGGGCCAAGACGGGCTATTCATTATTGGATGCCGATCTCTATCACACCAACCTCAGCCGAGCCCACCTGTTTTCCATCGACCTGCGCGGCAGCTCACTGATGAAGGCAAACTTGAGCGGCTCTAATATGCACTGCGCCAAGCTGCAGGACTGCAACCTGTTGGGGGTGGATATCAGCCGATGCCGGCTGGAGAATATCCAGTGGGGTAGCGCGGTGTTACAGGAGTCGAAAGCAAAGCAGGCGCAGGCCGAGGGCGACAAGCTGCTGGCTAGCAGCTACTGGCAGGAGGCCGAGGAGGTCTACCGCAATATCCGCAAGAGCTGCGAGAAACAGGGCGTGTTTGAAACCGCCGGGGTTTTCTTCCACCGCGAGATGATCATGCGGCGCTACCAGATGCCCAGAGCTTCTTTCTCGCGTTTTATGTCGAAGTTGGTGGACCTGTTTTGTGGTTATGGGGAGGTGCCCATCCGCGTGGTGATCTTCTCGTTAACGCTCATTTTTCTCTGCTCGCTGGCCTATTTTTCCCTGGGGGTATCCAGCGGCGGTGAGCTAATCGGTTTTAAGCTAACCTCTTCCTTTGGCGATAATTTTTTGGTGTGGGCTAACTGTTTTTACTATTCCGTCGTCACCTTCACCACTGTGGGCTACGGCGACATCACCCCAGTCGGTGTGTCTAAAATCGTCGCGTCGCTGGAAGCCTTTTCTGGCAGCTTTACCATGGCGCTGTTTGTGGTGGTATTTGTAAAGAAAATGACGCGCTGATTTTTTGCGTAAGGTTATTTAATTAAATTTCGTTGAGAAACCGTGTGGAAAAACCCCAACATTTACAACGCCGCTGACGCTTAGCTCCGTGCATACGCCTTCAGTAATAACTCGATCAACCACTGATGCCGTGGACTCTGGCTCGAGCGCGGGTGCCAAGCGGCGATCACATCAAAGTTATCCGGTTTTTCTTTTAACGGCAGCGGGCAAAGACCTGTGTCGTTCACAGCCCGCGAGGGTTAAAAGGCGATGGCGTCGATGCTCTGTAAATACAGTGGGAATCACCGAAAAGCAGGACGCCGAAATATCGATGTTGCGTTTGGCCCCGCTGCTTTCCAACCGGTCGTCGAGATAGTCACACAGGCTGCCTGCCTGCCACCCGTTGTGACTCAGCGACTAGTTGTTATCGCGGAAGGGGTTTACCGCGAGCACCTTGAAGTGATGGCGACACTGAGCGATAGCGGCGTTGAGGCGCGGTAGCAGTTGCGGTCGGGTCTCGACAAGCTGACGCGACAACAGCGCTCGGTAGGACAAAGGGCGCAGAGTGTGACCGACCAGCGCATGCCCGTCGAAGCGCTCTAGCTGCTCGCCCGGCCAGGGAGTGGCGACAGACACCACATCGATACGACTGCTAAGCAGAGCCTTAAATAGCTCGCCGACACCGACCACATCCATTTCGTAACCATGCCCCACCACATTATCCAGCAGGCCATTCAGCAGGCTGCCACGCACGACCGCGACGCGCACATGATCGGCCAGAGGCAGTTGCAGCAGCTGACGCCTGTCGGCTCTGGCCACCAGCGACCAGTAGCCCCAGTGCAATTCTTCGGAATAGATCAGGTCCGCACCGAGTAGATTCTCTAGCTGGGGTAGATAGAGGCTCGGCAGCAGCAGGTCAGCCACGCCGCTGCGTATCGAGTGCAGACCGCGCTTGAGGGGCACGGCATCGATGCTCAATTCAAAGTCAGCGAGCTCGGCAATACAGCTGAAGGTGTCGACCAGCTCGCCGCGAAAGCCCTGCACTATCGGCCCGTTAAGCGCCACCGCTGTTTCGGTTTCGAGCCTGACGATATAGGGAGCGTAGTTGATCACGTGATCCATGATCAGCAACCTCAGTGGCTCACGCGCTTGGCAGCAGCAGGGCAGCGCCAGTATCAGCAGCAGGTTCAGCGCATGGGTGAAGCTTGTGTTGATTGATTCCGGCACCAGCGGTCCATTTAGCGATGAGGTGCTGTTTAGCATAGCCAAGGCTGGCGAGAATTTCGTCAGCTGGTCCGGCAGTAGCGGTTATTGACGCTGATTTCCTCTGAGGAGGCAGAGAAAGCCATTTGCTCTTAACATCAGCAAAAGGCCGTTCCCGCGCATCGGCCCGACAGGGAGGTTGGGTCTAGCCATCAAGGGAGTAGCCGGCGCCGGAAATGCATGCCGACAAAACAGTAAGCTCTTCAGAAGCCTTACGGCATTTCTGCCGGTCGCAACCGGCTTCCTGCGAGCCACATGGATGTGATGAATGCAGGAAACGCAGGAGCGGTTTTCTGTAGTTCAGCAGGGGAGTGGGGGTGGCTTCTAGTCGGGATTCTCAAGGGGGGCAAATGTAAGCCCAGATACTTTTAGGCTTTATTCCTGCTTTTTACATGCCTTACCGATATCAACAGCGTCAGCCGCATTGTTTGGACTCGCCGCTGGCAGTGACTCGAAGTGTTGCTCGACGGAAGCGCTGACCGTTCTGAACAGCTCAAGGCTGTTGTCGATGTGCCTGGATACCATAAAAGCCACGGGTATGTTCAAAATCGGCTGCTTGAGCACCTGCTCACTTGGGTGCAGTGCGCGTTGCTTTTTGATTGGTTTCTCATAGTCCAGAAGGTAATCGACTCGGTCGCTGATCAGCATCTTAAAGGCGTTGCCATGGCTGTTGCTCCGCACAAAGTGCAGCTGGCCGTTGCTTGTGTCGAGTTGTTCTAAAACACCACCATAGCCATAACCGTTGATGACGCCTAGGCGGCTGTTTTTTAGCTCTGTTAGATTGGGTATGTTTGGGGTAGCAGGCTTGCGCCAGAGTGAGAGTTTTATATTAAAACGCTCTGGCATGGGGATGACTCGAATATGTTCTTGCAGATTGGGCACGCCCTGTGGGCCTAAGTAAATATCCGCTTCACCCGATTTGAGCTGAAAATATATCCGTGGTGTTGGGTTGGAGGAGAACACGTGTGTTATGCCCTTTAGGTTGAGCATATCTGTGAGGATATCGACAAAATAGCCACAGGCGTCACCTTCATCGGTGGTGTAGGTGTAGGGGGGGAATTCGGTAAATACAATCCTCAGGGGGCGTTTTTCTGAGCTGGATTGCCTAGGCGTTTGATCGCTCAGGTTCGGGGTGGGGCGTGTATTGGTCCTGTGAGTGATGCTGACGGCAAATAATGCGACTGTACAAATAAGTACTACTGGCCAAATATAACGCATAGTGAGCCGTGACCTGAGGTGGCTAGGGTCGAGTGATGGGCTGGGCTTACCCTTCGAGTATAGAGCATGGGCGCGGCTTTACCGCTTTGCTAAGGCGACTATTGTCTCAGTGGTTCACTTAAGCGAAGTGAAAAAGTAGTGAGGGCGGGCCTTGCCCCTTAGGCTTGATACCCTGTGTAAGGAATCTGTCTGAGGTTGAAGTACGAGTGTTTAAATGGGCTTTGTTGGCAGCTACCTTGAGAAACACCTAGACCTGAGGCACTAATAACCTAGTTGAGCGTTTAGTTGTCTCGGCCTCGCTTTTATAAATACCGTTTCAAACTGAGTTCAATGGTGCGGCCAACTAAACCAGCTGCTCTGTGTATCCACCAACTCAGTCTTTTCTTTATCAACCACCTCTGCCAAGCCTTATCCACACGCGGCGGATTATTCAGCTGCCATCAACGCGGGCAAAGTCCTGCTTGATCTTCTCAATCTATTTAATGGCACGGCGCTCGGCGTCCTTGTCGTTACTGCTCGCCAGCGGCGCCAGAACGTCCAAATCGTCGATCAATTGTATGATGACATTGACGCCTCATTAGTGGCCGTGAGCTAGGTGATGTTTACGTGGGTATGCCGTATTTTTCTTCGTTAAAACAACCTATCTCTTCTATTTGTGAGTTACTCAGCAGGGCTGCCTTCGGCTCGCGGGGCGAATAATAGGGGCGGCGCTGCCGGTATCCACTCAGCCCTGCTGTTGAAAAAATAGCAGCTACAGCCCCAACGGCAAAAGTCCGTAGCCCGAATGCAGAGACCAAAGCTGCGGCAGAGGGTACAGCGCCAGAAACCTAAGCGGATAAAGTGCACTGCGCGCGCCAGTGTGGCAATTGTTTGAAACCGACCAAATACACTACCACGCCGCGCTAAAGCCAAGGATCATCTCATGAGCGTGCCACCAAACCGGTCCGCCATAGGGTGCTCTGGCGCTGGGTATCAGCCACCACCAACCCATGGTCAGCAGGGAGAATACGGCGGCGCCGCGAAAAAAGGGCCGAAGGGCCAGCCGCAGTATGAGGGTGAGTTCTTGGCTATCGTTTTGGCTAGAGCTGGCAGGTTGGGGCATAGGGTGTCTTCGTGATGGCTGGGTTTAGTCTAGCGGTTCGGCCACTGGAGGTGTTGATCTGCACCGCTTGGCTGGTTGTTCCCGCTCACTCATTTTTTAAGGGGCTGCCCCCTTGATGATTACCTTGATAGGCAGGCCTTTTGTTGATCTGTGACAATTGCTGGCTGGCTTCAGCCCAACTAGGCTTTTCTGAAGGGCCTATCTTTAGATAAGTTGATTTTTAAGCTGTTGGTTTTAAGTTAACAAGCTTGTTGTCAGTTCTTGGAGGTGCTTGTGAACAAAAGTAGTGAACTTTTATGGCAGGACTTCCAGCACCGGCAGCTGTTTGCGCTGATTGATGATATTAAAACAGCCAGGATAGGCTCTGAAGTGTTTGACCGCTTGAACCAATACGCCGATACCCATTTCCTGCTCGAAGAAGAGTATATGGAGAGTCTGGGCTACCCAAAAATTACCCAACACATAAAAGCGCACAATAAATTCAGGGTGGAGTTGTCGTTGCTCGCCAAAGATAAACACAATATGACCCGCAATGAATTCCCGATGCTGGCGCAGTTCCTTGAAGAGTGGCTTACTCGCCATATCTTCGGTGTCGATAAGGAGCTGGAAGACTATATCCTTAAGTCTGATCAAAAGTAGAGCCTCGGTCAGGGCTTGTTATTCGTCCTGTCTTTTACGGTGCTTTGGGCTTTTGAGGTTCTGGTTTCGGGCCCTGCAGGGATGTAGGGTCTAACCCTCAAGGGGTACCTAGTGCCGGAAACGCATGCCGGTACTAGAATACCAAGAGTAGTTGCTCTTAAGCGCTGCAGGAGCAAGTGCGGCTCTTAGTTAGTCGCCCTACTCCTGAACAATCGACAAACTTTCTTTGCCTGGTCTATAGCGGCGCTCTATGTTCTTTTCCAGGTCCTCGCGCTTAAACAACACCTTACGCTCTTGATGATTCACAAACATTTGCATTTGATCATTATAATGTGGCGAGTTTTTATCCAGTGTCGCGCTGCCAAATTGATGTATGGCATCACTGGCCACGAGACCCTGACTATCCCAGGAGACAAACATCAGAAAACCGTCGCCGGCTGTATCCATGCCCTGGCCATCAGCGTTTAATGCCTCGCCGACCACCGCACGCATGACATCCGGGCCGCCGCTGATGGGCAGATTTTTATCGCCGTGAATTAAGCGCACCACGTCGCCATAGGGCACATCCACCTTGGCGTGAAACTTAATAAGTTGTGATACCGCCTGCTTAAAGGCCTGGGTGATTTCCCCCATGCTCACCTGGCCGCGCGCTTTTTGCACCGGGTCGAGTGTCATCACCGCCAGTGCTGCTTGCTTGTTATGCATATGGGTGGAGAAATCCCATGCTTTTAAATGCTCAAAGGCCTGTTGCTCCAGGTCGTCCAATTGATCTACTGGGTTTGATTCAAACCAGCGCAGCAGATGTTGTATTTGATTGGAGTTTTTGTGATAGCTCAGATCGTATTTCACCGCCCGTAACAATTTGTGCGTAATTTTTGGGGCGTCTTTTAACAACGCTTCTATTTGATAAGCGCGGTTGGTGACAAAGGTCTCTATGCCCATGGAAGCCGGATAGTCTTTTATCTGAGCATCATCGTCGCCGTCGGTGGCCATAAAGGGTGGGTTGTTGGCGTTGTAGACCAAACCCGTTGTGGGGTTCACGGTTTTGGGCATCATGGAAAAGTTGCGGTAGCCCTGCCAAATAAGCTCGGATCGATCACCCGGTAATATCTTGTCCCACTGCCAACCCTCAATCCGATCGGGGAACATGGCGTTGTAATAATGGGCAATGTTGCCGGCTTTATCGGCGTAGACAAAATTAATACTGGGCATGGCGTTTAATTTTAAAGCCGCTTCAAATTCTATCTGGTTGCTGGCCTTGTTGGTGGCAAACATGGCTTGCAGGGTGCCTACATTATCCATGCCGGCCCAGCGGGCGGCGTACAAACCATGTTCGGTTTCCATGACCGGACCATGGCTGGATATTTTAATTTCCTTCTTAAAGGTCCAGTGAATGGGGCCCAGCAATTTCACGCGTATCTTTGCGGTCTTGGTGGTAAAGGTTTGCCACTGGCCATCCAACAAATATTCATTCTCGTTGTTAGGATTAATGGCCATCTTATAAAAATCAACCAGGTCTGGTTTGTTCACCGTGTTGGCCCAGCCCAGGTTTTTATTGTGACCATGGATGATCACCGGACTGCCTGGGAAGGTGGAGCCCACCATGTTCCAGCCCTCCTTACTGTGCAGGCGTGCCTCGTACCAGGCCACCGGCCCCGTTAATGGTTGATGACTGTTCACCAACAAATGGGTGAGCCCATCGCCGGCTCGGTGTGGCGCAATGGCAATACCCTGGCTGCCAATGGGCAGTTGCTCAGCGGGTTGCCATAACAGAGCCTTGTCAGATGTTTTGGCCAGCTCATGGGGTTCATCACTGTTTATTAAATCCCCCAGCGCTTTATCGAAGCCATAAAACATGGGTGTCTTAAAGGTGAAACCGGCAATGATGTCCTTAGCCCTGACCGGTAAAATATACAGGCTCACTTTTTCCGGGTTTTGCGCTGCAAACAGATTCACACCGTCGGCGTAGGCCTGGGCAATGTCTTTAATTTCTTGCGGTACCTTTTTTTCAAAGTGTTTATTCACCGTGTCCCACACACCCATAAACTGCACGACAAAATCGGTCTCGGCCGCCGATGACCCAACTTCTGCCGCCAAGCTGCCACGGGTGGCCAGCAACATGGTTTGCAGGGTTTCAAAGTCATCTTCACTTTGCGCGTAACCCAAACCAAAGGCGGTATCGGTATCGCGCTGGCCATAAATATGGGGAATGCCCCAGTTATCACGCAGAATCTCCACCTGGTAATCATTGGCTTTATCCAACAGGGGTTTTAATGCCGGCAGGCTGGGTTGTGTGGCGTAGCCAATGGCGAAGCTGGTTATTGCCGCTAGGGCAAGCAACTTAAGGGTGGGTTTTAGCAAGGGTGTTATAGGAGCCATGGGCATTCTTATTTTTATTGATTGCCTGCATTGGAACATAAATGGGGAGAGGTCTCTCAGTTTTTATGGTGTGAGTGTTTACTTGAAAGTGCTGTCTGAGAGATGTGTGCGTTTTTCTGGTTCTGGTTTCGTCCAGCTGGACGAGGTGCTTTCTTTTGCGTCGCCAAAAGAAAGCACCCAAAGAAAAGGCGACCCACCTCACTGGCCTTCGGCTTCCCTCGTGTCGATGTGATTTGTCGGGTCGGCCTGATTCGGCATCCATGCCTCTAGCAGGCCTTGCTCGAACATCCTGTTCTCGTAACCCGAAAAATCACACCGCCACTCGGCAGTTCAGAATCGGCAGTTCAGAAGGGGGTTTTGGTGCCGGCCTGTGGTTATGGAGTGATAGGTTGTTAGCGCGTGCATATCTGGTGCGTCAGGTTTTATTTGATCACTAACGTGGGTGTCCCTTTAGTGACATTATTAGGCCGCTGACCGAAACCACTGCATTGATTACCCAGCGCTAATCAGCGGGTAAAAGCTTGCTTTTAAGCGCGGGTTGAAACGCCCGCTACCGGTAGCAATGTCAAACTGAGCCTGACGACTTCTGCCGATGGCCACCACTCGAAAATAACGGCTGTTGGTATCAATCACTTCGCAGCGGGTGTTGTTGATGTATAGCCTGTCCCCCACCTTGAGTTGGTCGAAGCTTGGATTCGGACTGTATTGATTGTGCGAAGGATCGTTGGCCGCCTGTTTTATACGCTGTTTCATGATTCGATATTGCTTGTTCAAAATTTGCATGCGCTCATGGCAGCCACCCTTGTCTGGGTGGAGCTTCGACGCATAGCGGCGATAGAGCTGTTTTAGCTCAGGCAGTGTGGTTGCGACGGCTAGGCTGGCCATGTGGTGTTCCCCTATAAAAGCCTCAGTCATTGCCGCGCGCAGGCAAAGCCTTGCCGATATTGGGCGGATCACTGACTGAAATTGTTGTTTATTGCTTTTTAGGGGGTATTGCAGGGGCTGTGCCAACATGGGGTTTGTTTTTTGGTTGGTGTTGGGGGCGTTTTTGTTTTGGGTGGTGCTTTGATGTTTCTGGTTTCGGCCTGCTGGCCGAGTTACTTTTCTCTGCGCCGCCAGAGAAAAGTAACCAAAAGAGAGGCGGCCACCCATCACTGACCTTCGGCTTCCCTCATGTCGATGCGATTTTTCGGGCCAGTTCGATTCGGCGTCCCGCCTCAGGCGAACCTTTCGCGCACATCCCTGTGCGCTCACTCCGAAAAATAACACCGCCACTCGGCAGTTCAGAAGGGGAGCTTGGTGCCATGTATAGTAGCGTGCCCCAACGGGTGCTGTTAAATGTAAGATCTGGCCCCCGCCATCCCTATTTCCTCTGACTATACTCAGCAAACTGCAGTGGATTAGAACCGGTTATGGATAGTGCAACGGAAGGAAACGCCTGTACCTATGTACGTCGCGATGGCGGGCAATGTCAGGAGGCGTGCCACCATGACTCGCGATTTTGTTACTGGCACAATGCGGAAATTGACAAGTCTGGCCATGTGCTTAAAGAAAAACTGGAGGCCTGGGCCAGGGCGGGTAAGCCAATGGATGGCTTTCAATTAAAGGGCGTGGACCTATCCAATATCAACCTGGTGCATCGAGGCTCCAAGGTGGGTTATTCATTTCGGGATGCTGACCTCTACCACGCTAACCTAAGCCACTCCCACTTGTTTTCTCTGGATCTGCGCGGCAGTTCTCTGATGAAGGCCGACCTGAGCGCCTCCAATATGCACTGCGCCAACCTGCAGGGCTGTAATCTCTTGGGTGTGGATATCTCTCGCTGTCGGTTGGAAAACATACAGTGGGGTAAAGCGGTTCTACAGGAGACGCTGGCACAGCAGGCGTTCGCGGCCAGAGAGCGGCAGCTGGCCAAGAGTCACTGTCAGGAGGCCGAAGAGGTTTACCGCAATATTCGAAAAAGCTGTGAGAAACAGGGGGTGTTTGAAACGGCGGGCTACTTCTTTCACCGAGAGATGGTGATGCGCCGCTATAAAATGCCCAGGGGCTCATTCTCGCGCCTTATCTCAAAAATAGTGGACCTGTTCTGTGGCTATGGCGAAATCCCCATACGGGTCGTTAGCTTTTCTATGACGCTTATTCTTCTCTGCTCCATTGCCTACTTCCTGCTGGGCATATCCAGCGCGGGTGAGGTGATTGGTTTTAGCACCTCAGCCTCCATTGGCGATAATTTTCAGGTGTGGGCGAATTGCTTCTATTACTCGATCGTCACCTTTACCACCCTGGGCTACGGCGATATCACCCCGGTTGGGGTGTCGAAGATAGTGGCGGCTTTGGAGGCCTTTTCTGGCAGCTTTACCATGGCCTTGTTTGTGGTGGTGTTTGTGAAGAAAATGACCCGTTAGCCGGTGCTTGTTAGCACTTACATACGGTAGGTTTTTTTGTGGGGGTGCTGACATGGATGAGCGATTAATTCTGGCTCATCTCAAATCTAAGGTCTGATCCCGTGTACTGCGTTGATTTCTCTTAATTCTGGGTTCTGGTTTCGCGGGCCTACAGGGATGTAGTGTCTACCCCTCAAGGGGGTACCTAGTGTGAAAAATGCAGGAGCATCTTTTCGCCCAGCTGGGCAAGTCACAGGGTGGGGGTGAATACCCCTCAAGGCGGTAGCCAGTGCCGAAAACGCAGGAGCAGTTTACGGTGAGTGACTTTTCTCTGGACCTGCGCCAGAGAAACCTTTTGATCTTAACGTCAGCAAAAGGCCGTTCCTGAGTTTTTGGTGGGGTCTGCCCCCGTTAATTAGCGATACCGATATGATCGAGCCATCATCTGGGTGATTGAAACCACAAGCCAAAGCCGCCCTATGCTAGGGCGGTATTTCTGGTTTTTTACCGCCGTGTCGCCGACGTGAAGTTGGTGCTCATTCACTTACTGCGTGGCCTCGGAGCAATAGCGTTTAAGAATGGCCTCGAGCGCGGACCGATTAATCGGTTTAGCCAAGTGCTCGTCCATACCCACACTCCGCGCTTTGTCGTGATGCTCTGTCATGGCGTGGGCGGTGAGGGCAACAATCGGGATGTGCTGATCAGCCTTCTCGGCGGCGCGAATCTGTTCGGTAGCCGCGTAGCCGTCCAGCACTGGCATTTCACAGTCCATGAATACCAGATCAAACTCGCCTGCCTGAATGGCCTCTAGCGCCAGCTGGCCATTATCGACGACTTGCGCATCTATCTGATGCTGCTTTAACAGCCCTTTGATCACCATTTGATTGACGAGGTTGTCTTCGGCGACCAATACCTGGGCAGCAGGGTAGTATTGGCTGGTGATTCTGGCTGAGCTGGCTGCCAATGTCTGCGGCTGATGCAACTCCATCAAGGTGTCAAAAATCATCGACGCATTGATCGGCTGATGCAGGGTGGCCACAGGCGGCTCGGCGCAGGGCCAGTCGCCATTCGCTTGCATGTTGGCGTGAACATAAATCAGATTGCTGTTGTTTTGAATCACGTTCATTTTAGGCGAGTGAGCAGGTAATAGATGTTCGCTGAGCAGCACGATGGGTTTGCTGTCGCCAGTGTCCTTATCGTCCGGCTTACCGCCGCCGTCCGCACACGAAGGGAATTGCTCGATGGCTTTGAGCAACTGCTCTGCTGAGGCTATGTCAATCGCACTGATGCCCCAGCGACGGATATAGCCGCAGAGGTTGGCGCGCAGTTCGGCATGCTCCATAGCGACCAAAACCGTAAGTCGTGCCAAGGCTTTTGGCAGTTGTTTCCGCGGCCTAGAGAGGTTGGCTTCGTCGATGGGGAATTCAGCCCAGAAGGTTGAGCCCTGCCCGACTTGACTGACAACGCCAACCTCGCCGCCCATCAGCTCGGTCAGACGTTTGCAGATACTGAGCCCCAGACCGGTGCCGCCGTGGCTGCGGGTGATGCTGGCGTCTGCCTGGGTGAAGGCGTGGAAGATCCTTGTCACCTCGTCCGGCGACATGCCACAGCCACTGTCTTTGACCGACAGGCGCCAGACACATCGCTCGCGAATGAGTCTGGCTCTGACCTGAATTTTTCCTCGCTCGGTAAATTTAAACGCGTTGCTGAGAAAGTTGGTAAGTATCTGGGTGATACGCGTGGGATCACCGGCCAGAGAATCTGGTATAGACGGCTCGACCAATAGGCGTAGATCGATGGAAACCTCTTCGGCTTTCATGGCGAAGCCGGAGATACAGTCGTGCAGCAGCGTGTCCAAATTAAACTCTATGTGCTCGACTTCCATTTTTCCCGCTTCAATCTTCGAGTAATCGAGAATGTCATTGATGACGCTGACCAACAGCCGGCCTGAAGACTTGATGACACCCAGGTATTTTTCCTGCTCCTTGGTTAATTGCGATGTTTCCAGTAAGTCGGCCATCCCCAAAACACCGTTCATGGGGGTGCGTATTTCATGACTCATGGTTGAAAGAAACAGGCTTTTTGACTCTGAAGTACGTCGCAATTCGTCGGTGGTATCGGCCAGGGTAATATTGGCTTTTTCCAGTAATCTATTACTGCCTTCGAGTTCAAGGTTACTTTTTTGTAGAGACTTGGTTGACCTAATCCGACTCCAGACCGCGTAGAGAGACAGCGCCAGCAACAGGCTGAAAATAATAGACGTTAACTGTTGATAGCGCAGCAGTTGGGATTGAGTATCGATGGTTTGTGTTTTTTCTTTAAGTGAATTAGTTTGCTGTTGTATGTCTTTTTCTTGCTCGGTTATGAGCTTGGCCTGTTGCTCAATGGTGCGGTTGTTATCTTCAATACTCTGGGCCTTTAATTTTATTTCCCGGGTCTTTTCGGCAAGAGTTTGTTTTTTATCTTGCAGCGTCAGCCCTTGTTGTAACAGGTTTTTTTGATTGTCGACGAGCGCCGCTCGGTCGATGTCGATACGCCGGCTGAGCTGTTCCAGCTGGCGATTATCTCGCTTTAATTTCTCGGTGGCGCTGTCCAGCCTCCCGCTGAGCAGCCCAAGCTTTTCTTGACGGTTGTTTATTTGTTGATTGCGATCTTCAAGGTGGCGGTTTTGCCGCTTCAGCTGCCGTTGCTGCTCGGCTATTTTTTGCTGTTGGCTGTCCAGTGAGCGCATGCCGCTGGCGATGGCGGTTTCTAGTTCTTTATAGATGCGATCGATATCGACCTCTCGACCGCCCGAGAGCAACAGCACCTTGGCGATGTTTAGCTGTTCGCGGATGATATTGGGTCTGTGCACCTCAAAGGTGAAGCGCTTCTCATTGGGGCGCTTGAGGTTGACCATAGTGTGCAGACTGGCCTCGGCCGCCTCGGTAATCAACAGGGTTTGGGTGCCCCTGAGGGCCGCGAAAACGGCTTCCAGGCGGGTGTTTTCACCTGGGTCTAATACCAGTAGCTGGGCCTGAGTCGCCTCTTTCAGGCTTTGGTAGTGCACGATACGGATGGCTTTGCCGTGCAGCAGCTTGTCGCGTGTCAGGCCTTTCAGGATAGCTTCGAGCTGGGGTTGCTCGGGGTAGAAACCCAAGGTGAATTCATGCAGCCCCGGCTGATTCGGCCAGTGGGTATTTTTGGCAAACTTGTAATACCAGATAGCGCGCAACTCATCCGGCGTCACCGCGGCGGCCTGTGCGCCGTACAGCAGGGCCAGCGAGAGCAGCAGAGCCTGACTCGCTAATAGCAGACGCATTGACGCTGGCCGAGCACTCGCGGATACATTCAGGTCGACCTCCTTCGCATTGCCAGCCAGCCGTGACTGGGAATCTGACCCTGAGACCGCCAGCGCCATAGAATGGGTGGGTATTAATAGAGTGGTGGATGGCATTACAAAATATAGATGAATCAAGCGCTCACGCTAGTCTATAGGGTGAAGATTCATTTTTATCGATGCGCGCCTGTGCTGGGCTATGGCCATCGATAAGGCGAGGTCAGACACCCGTGAAAGCCCTACAGTCGAAAAGCGTATTGCCGAAAGCTCTGCTACCAAGTCTGGTCGGGTTCTTCTGGGCCAGCGGTCTGTACGCTCAGGACGCGAGCCAGTTGATGGAGGCCTCAATCGCCGAGCTGTTGAGCGTCGAGGTGTCCATTGCCACGCGTAGCAAGCAGCCGTTAACCCGGGCGCCAGCCAGCGTCACCGTTTACACCCGCACAGAAATACGCCGCATGGGCATCACCAGTCTGGGGCAGCTGCTCAACTATGTACCGGGGGTTCAGACTGCTCGCAGCCAGCAGGATGGGCTCTACGATACCTCCACCTTTAGAGGCCGCGGTGACCTGCACGGCAGCGCCCCCCCAGTGCTGGTGATGATCGACGGGCGGCGGCTCAACAGCCCCGTCTCCGGCGGCGCCTTTGATGCCCCCCTCAACAACCTCGACTGGGTCAAGCAGGTAGAGATAATCCGCGGCCCCGGCTCCACCCTATATGGCGCCAATGCGTTTAATGGCGTGATTAACCTGGTCACCGAGATATTGCCCCGCGATGTCACTGTGCGACTCGGTGAAAACGGCCTGCGTGAAGCCTCGCTGCAAGTTCGCGGCGAGCAGGGAGAGTTTGGCGCCGGCCTGTATCTGCATACCTACCGCTATGATGGCGAAAACTATGCGCCCTTTTTCAATTTCGTCGGTGAGCTGGACGCCACTCAGGACCCCTTCGAGCGAGACACATTGGGTTTGGATTTTGAGTATCGTGACTGGTACCTCAAGGGCTATTACACCGAGGGTCAGGTCAGTGATTTTGTCCAGGGCTCGACCCAGGGTAATGGCGTTGTCAGCGAAACCAGCACCCATGAGAACATCCGTATTGGCTATCGAGGTTGGTGGGGCGATGACTGGTCGCTGGATATCTACGCGGATTATATGAACGTCGTCAGCGATTTTTTTCTGCGGGTTATGCCGGCCGGTCTGGCGCAAACCATCTGGTGGACTGATGGCAGTTTCGTCGAACCTATTGGCGGCAATCATCTGCAGTGGGGCTACGATCAACTGGCGCTGGATGGGCGCTTTCGCGCCAGCGCTCGCCATCAAATCAGTTACGGCCTGGAGTACCGCAACGAATGGGCAGATTTGAACCCTTTCCATGGCAACTGGAATGCTGAATTGATGGAGGCTAGCCTCGGCACGGTGATCGAACCCTGTGATTGCATCTCCAAAGGGTTTTGGTTCAACATGCAGCGCGCGGATTTCCTGCCGGCATCAGAGCGCAATGTTCGAAACCTGTGGATTCAAGATCAGTGGCAGATCAATCGTCACTTCGATGTCACCTTGGGCCTCAGGCATGACGAGTATGACGACGTCGGCGGTAACACCTCACTGCGCAGTGCGCTGGTGTATCACATGAGCCAGACCACGCAATTTAAGCTGCTCTATGGTGAGGCCTTCCGCGCCCCGACCCTGTCGGAAACCCGTACACCGATATCATCGAGTTTCGTCGGCAATCCAGACCTGCAACCAGAAACCATTCAAACCCTCGATCTGGTTTGGCAGCAGCAGTGGACGAGCAGTAACCTAGTGTTAACCTGGAGTCACAGTACTATAAAGAACGAGGTGCGTTTGGCGCTGCAGGATGAAGAGTACCAGCCGGGTATCATACCCTTTCAGCCGGTTAACGCCGGTGAACTCGACCTTGAAGATATCGAGCTGGAACTCAACACCAACCTCGGTGACGGCTTATTGCTGCGCTTTGGCTTAACCCATCACCTCGAATACACGCAGCTGGGCACCGCCGAAAATCTTGCGTTTATCTCAATCAATCGCAGCTTGCGCGATTGGAATATTAATCTGAATGGTTACTACCACGACAGGGTGTTATCGAGAAAGACCGACGGCGTCAGCTATACGCAAGACATACACCTCAAGGCCTTTTGGAATTTCAATTTGAATACCAGCTATCAGGTCAATCAAGGGTTGAGCGTATTTCTACGCGCCGAGAACCTGCTCAACGAGGACTACCGCACCTACACTACCGCCGATAATCTACTGGAGTTTGGTATACCCGGGCAGGGCCGACGTTTGAGTGCGGGTTTGCGTTGGAGTTTGTGAGGGCTAGTCGGTATTGCATGGCGGTTCTCGGGCGGCTGTTGTGTGCCAAACAGCGTAATTCCCGAGGTTTGTATCGTGAATTCA
>Ga0209826_1000713_pt1 | contig 23744 bp, 20 predicted proteins | sample GOMGulsemesocosm_5_FD_184637 | JGI IMG/M metagenome (GOLD analysis project Ga0209826, IMG submission 184637) | Methane-oxidizing microbial communities from mesocosms in the Gulf of Mexico - GOM15C Gulf of Mexico (SPAdes) (version 2) | ecosystem: Environmental > Aquatic > Marine > Cold seeps... | reverse complement strand
ATCAGCAATAAAGAAACGGGCACCACAATGGCTAAACGTGCTGCTGCTCTCTGTTGATTTTCAAACTGCCCTCCCCATTGCACTAAATAGCCTATCGGTAATTCAACTTGAGCCTGCACAGCTTGTCTGGCTTCATCGACAAATCCAACCAAATCACGCCGATCAACATTACTGCGCACGACCACAAAACGCTGACTTTGCTCACGCTTAATCGATACCATACCATCCACTTTTTCCAGTTTAGCTACACTGGATAACGGTACTTGTCTACCATTAGGCAAAGCAATTAATAAACTTTCAAAGTTAGCACTATGGCTTTCACCACGTAAAATCAATGGCGTTCTACGCACTCCTTCTTGCACTATGCCTAACCTCAAACCTTCCACTTGCGCGCGCAAAACCTGCTCTATTTGATCAATATCTAGTCCTAAACGACCTGCGGCTAAACGATTAATCGTTAATTGCAAATACTGCATGCCCTCATTTTGACTAGCAAACACATCCACTGACCCTGGAATAGACTTCAGAACGGTTTCTATTTCTGCTGCTTTGTGATTAAGTAAATCCAAATCAGTACCAAATACTTTCACCGCGACATCGCCTCGCGACCCCGTCAGCATTTCCGACACACGCATTTCAATCGGCTGAATAAACCCAAAAGCAATACCAGGTGTACCGGCCATGACTTTACGAATTTCCTCAATCAATTCTTCTTTTGTTTCCATGCGCCAAGTTTCCTTAGGCCGCAACTCTAAAAATGTATCGGTTTCATTCAAACTCATCGGATCCAATCCAATCTCGTCCGAGCCAACACGCGCAATAATATTTTTCACTTCAGGCACATGTTTTAAAATATTTTTCTGCACTTGCAAATCTAAGGCTACTGAATCTTCTAGTGTGATTGATGGTAGCTTCTCAATTTGTATGACAATATCCCCTTCATCCATGGTTGGCATAAAAGTGCTACCAATTTGCATAAACACCCCAACCGTGACGACCAACATAACAACAGCAGTCATAAATACTTTATTACGATTATGAATACTCCAATGCAAGGTTGGCATATATAATCGATGCATTTGACGAGCTAACCACGGCTCCTCTATAGCACCCATTTTTAATAAATAAGAAGCAAATACCGGAATCACTGTCAGTGATAAAATTAACGCGCCAGCCAAAGCAAAGACAATAGTTAAGGCTACAGGCGAAAATAACTTGCCTTCCAAACCTTGTAAAGCAAGTAACGGTAAAAATACGATAATAATAATCAAAGTACCTGAAACTACTGGCACAGCGACTTCACGCGTAGCACGGTAAATAATATGCAGACGCGGTAAGCGCTGAGATTTTGCCCTTTGTGAAAATTGCGTTAAAACATTTTCTACGACCACCACCGCCGCATCGACCAGCATACCAATGGCAATGGTTAAACCACCTAAACTCATTAAATTAGCCGACATGCCCGTGATGCGCATCATAATAAAAGTAAACAAAGCCGCTAATGGTAAAATCAAGGCAACCACTAATGAAGCGCGTAAATTACCTAAAAATAGCACCAATAACACCACCACAAAACCGATAGCTTGTAATAAAGCCTTGTTCACCGATGACAAGGCAGAATCCACCAAACGGCCACGGTCATAAAACACGTCAAGGCGAACGCCATCAGGCAAACTTTCACTTAATTCATCTAGTTTAGCTTGTACATTTGCCACCGTTTTCCCTGCATTCGCACCACGCAAACTCAATACCAAGCCTTCAACCACTTCACCAACACCATTACGGCTGACCGCGCCATAACGCGTCAATGCGCCAATTTCCACGCGTGCCACATCACTGACTAAAATAGGCACACCATTATTATTACCGACCACAATAGATGCGACATCCGCTAAGTTTTTAATACGTCCTTCGGAGCGCACTAATAAAGCCTCTTCCCCCTCATTCAAGCGTCCTGCGCCATCATTACGATTATTGGCTTGCAAGGCATTAACTAATTGCGCGGTACTAATATTACGCGCGCTCATTAATGAGTTATCAGGCACCACAACAAAAGAGCGTGCCAAACCGCCTAAGGCATTCACATCAGCCACACCGCTAACGGTACGCAGTGCTGGGCGAATTACCCAGTCCAATAAATCGCGGCGCTCCATTAAAGTGAGATCCCCCCCTTCAATGGTAAACATAAACATTTCACCTAAAGGCGTAGTCATCGGGGCAATTCCACCTTCAACACCCTCTGGTAAATTAGCCCATGCTGTACTTAAGCGTTCAGCAATTTGCTGGCGCGCCCAAAAAATATCGGTGCCGTCTTCAAAATCAATTGTAATATCCGTTAAAGAATATTTAGCAACCGAACGCAACATAGTTTGATGCGGAATACCTAGCAACTCGACTTCAATCGGTGCGGTGATTCTTGCTTCCACTTCTTCAGGCGGCATACCCGCCATTTTGACAATGATTTTTACCTGTGTTGGTGATACATCAGGAAAAGCATCAATCGGAATTTGTTTAAAGGCCGAATACCCCCCCCCAATTAACAATAAAGTGACCAGCATCATTAACAATCGTTGGGTTAAGGCAAAACGAATTAAAGCAGCCATTACTCATCACCGCCCAAGCCAAGTAAGTTTGCTTTTAATGCCACCGCACCTTTAACTGCAACTTCACTGCGAGAATTTAAATCACCACTAATAATGCTGTCATTCGCCTCTCTACCGATCACTTGAACGGGCTGAGCAGTAAAGCCATTATTAGTACGAATAAATAAATAAGTTACACCTGCCGATTGAGCGACAGCAGAATTAGGCACTTTAAATAGCGATTTTTCGCTGTTTTGGCTGATTTTGACATTGACCGTTTGCCCCAATCGAACATTACCTTGTGTATCGGTAATTTCAGCTCTAACTAAAACCGTTTGATTCTGCACGTCCACATTTCTACCTAATAAGAAAATACGTGCAGTAGTGCCCAAGCCTTCAATGACAACTTGATCACCAAGTCGCACTTGAGAAATATGCTGTTGCGGCACACTAATATCCAGCCACAGCGTATCAAGATTAGCGACTCGAAATAAAGGAGCCAAAGCATCAACGCGTTCACCCGCCATTATATTACGCTCTAATATAATGCCAGAAATCGGCGCAACCACGTTTAATTGACTACTTAATTTACGTGTTTTTTCCAATGCGTTAATATCTTTTTCAGACACACCTGAAATCTCTAATAACTGACGTGTTTCATTAAAATGCGCCATAAAAACATTGTAGCTAGTTTTAGTTTTTAACCAACGACGGTCCGCAATAACGCCTTCTTTATAGAGTTGTTGATCGCGCACATAATCCGCTTTTGCTAATTGCAAATCATTAATAGAACTCAAATGGTGCTGCTGTAAAGTTAGCCATTCAGCACTTTTTACCGTTGCCAAAACTTGACCTTTGACGACTTCATCACCTATGCTGGCGTTAATTTGGCTGACTAAGCCTGCGTAAGACGTACTAACAAAATATTCATTAGCCGGTGGAATAGACACTTTTGCCGGTGCATCCAATAAAGGCACGGATTTAATGGGCAGTAATTTGCCCAGTTTAATCCCTAAATTTTCAACCTGTACCTCTGATATTTTTATTTGCTGTTCTGCTAATAAGGATGCACTAAAAAAACAAATGACTAAAACTACAAATACTCTCATGGCATAACTCCTACAGCTTGATTATAAAAGGCAATATTACGCTGTAAACGTATGCCACTTTCTTGTGCGTTTTTAATCGACCTATGCGCTTGTGCTTGAACTCTTAAAAAGTCCGTCAAATTGATCTCACCCGCTTTAAAACTCATATCCGCCATTTTTAAATGCTCTTGCGCGTTCGCTTGCATTTGCTGAGTAATTTCAAATTGAGCTAACTCCACTTCCAACTCATGCTCTGCTTCATGTAACTGGGCTAATAAAGCTCGGTATGCATGCATTCTTTCTGTTTCTGCAGCCACATACTCACGATTAGCTACGGCAATTTTCGGTGCCAAAAAGGCACTGCCACCAAAAGGCACATTAACTGCAAATGCAATACTATTAATTAAACTGTCAGTACGCGAGCCTCTTTCAGTTACACCGCCAATAGATACTGTGGTTTGCCCTGAACCCTGTGTTTTAATCCACTCCACTTGAGCTTTTTTCTCAGCAATCAAGGCATTAATCGCAGCCAGCGCAGGGTGTGCTTCATTAATCCCCTTCTCAGTACTTTTCACTTCACTAATCTGCTCAGGCATTTTATGCGTTTGAGTCAAAAAATAATAACGCTTACGCGCATGCATCACTGCGGCTTCTTGATGAATTAGCTCCACTTTTTTCTGTAAAGATTCGCTTTGCGCTAATAAAAAATCTGAGCGAGGCAAATCCCCCAATTCAACGCGGCGTTGCACAGTTTTCATTAACTGTTCAGCCAAAGAAAACTCTTTTTTCGCCAATTCATGGCGTAAATCTTCCAACTTCAACGACCACAATGCCTCACGCACCAAACCGGAGACTTTTAATTTAATCGATTTAACTTGATGCTCTGCACTTTGACCTGCTTGTTCAGCTAACTGTAAACCAGCAGCACGCTGCCCCCAGTTCCATACTGGCACTTGAAGCGTTCCGTCAAACTCATAAGCACCTAAATCAGAACCAGCAAAATCATCTTTATAATAAGCCTGTATTTGAGGCGCACCAGAAACCCAGCTACTCCCTCGCTCTTGTAAAGCATCAGTTTCTTGGTGCATAGCGGCAATCAAAGCATAATCGGGATATTTCTCTAAAGTTTGATTAACTAAATCAGACAAGCTTAATTGAGCATCAAGAGCAATCAAATCCACATGATCAACAATATGCTCCTCTTCAGACCAGGCTATAGAAAGGCCAACTAGGCAACTCCATAACACGACATAAATAAATGATTTAACAGGCATTTTTATTCCTAATAAAAAGAAAATAATGGTAGTGTTTTTGCATAAATAATCACTATTAAAAAGATCAGGCTATAGGCACTAACCATAATAGAAAATACAACACAAAAGAAAAAATCAGCAACGGGTAACTGTTTAGGAATGAAAATTTAATAATAGGTGAAGATAGGAGGGGGAACGAAGCGCATCATTGGCAATCGTATCAGACACATGGGTATTATTGAATTTTGAATCCCTTAGCTACAATAAAGCTAAGTTGAACAAGGTGTGCAACACCTTAAAGAGAACTAAATTACTGGGGGTGCGCGAGGCGCAATAGCAGATAAACTAATGGAGGACTTAACAATAAAAATAGGGGGTGAAAAACCTATTAATTTATTAATAACAAAAAAACGAATAAACTGAGCTTTTGCATCGATAAAAATAGCGCTTAATAATTCGCCATCTAACAACAGCTTCTTTTGCGTAATAGCTGCCTGCATATCAATAGCCGTACCGATATGCTCACTATTCGTAAATGATAAAGCATCGCCTGTGTCGTGCCAAACGCGGCTAATTTCATCAATATGAATACCGTTATCATTGCTATCAATCGCCTGCACATGCGCATGCACCAAGGGCGAAAAGCCTTGCAACACGAGCAAAAGCAATATAATAAAACGACGATATAATAAATTCATAGCGGCATAGTAGGTTAAATTAATGATTTTGTAAACTACTGTATGACTTAGCATCACTGCCTAGACAGCTTTTATATAATTTACGAAATAAATTACAGCCTCAACTATATTTAGAGTGGGCTACACCCAGTGTCTTTTCGTTTATAATTATGAACTTAAGCTTTACCCTTGTCTTTACCCTTAATTTCTTTAACGATCCTAACTCCCTTCATGCGTTGCGCGTAGACAATATCTAACTCTTGCTTTAACTCTTCATTTTGCCCGTTCGCTCCACATGCCTTGAAATCTTTTTGTAACTTTCTTTCCTTTTCTTTCAATTTTTTTAATATCCTTTTTATATCATCCACATGCCTTTCTTTTTCACGTTGATCTGCATCAAAAAAATCTTGTAACTTTTTTAGTAATTTTTTCTTGCCCACGATGATTCTCCTATTAACTCACTAACTATCAGAATGCATTACTTTAATTAACTCACTATCATCCAGAGCTAGCTCGCGCTCTGAAGTCGTTGTTTTTTGCTGTTGTATGACAAATACAGTTTCTGCCATAGCCACTAAATGCTTTTTTATTTCATACATATACGCACTATCATTAATCAAGGAAGTACCCGCTTCTGGCGTAATTTTATGCTCTCTAATTAAAGCGTCGATAGCTGCATTCATTTGTTGATCTTGTTCTTTTAGTTTTACCTTGAATACATCAAACGATAATAGCCCTATCTCTTCGCCTGCTGTTTCAGCCTGAAGGCGAAATAACTCTAACTGTCTTAATAAGTCAGCAATTTGATAACGAATTTTTTCATACTCCTCTTTAACAAAAAGATTAGAGGAAAAACGCATTTTCAATAAGTTTTTTTGTAAATGTTTAGTATCTTTGATTGCCTCAACAATATGCCTACTCGCTTCACGCAACCAGTATAAACTCCCAGATTGCAACATTTCCCAAGTAAAACTCGCCTGACTAATATAAGCGATAATAGCGCTATAAATGCCCTTTACGCTACGATCGTAGGCCGCATCGACATCGTAAGCTGTTATTTTTCTACTTTGTACAATTAGTTGCTGTAAATCATGTTCAGAAAATACACTACCAGGAGAAAGTCCAATTGTTTTTAAAATAATATGACTGGCATGTTGGTATAAACGTACTGTTTCTTGCCGTACCGCCAAAACTAAAGTATCAGGGAATGCCATTGCCGAATCATTAAGGTATTTAGGTTGATCGACTTTAATGCTTTCTCCTTTCAGTACTCTTTCTAAGAAAGTCACCATTCGACCAATAAAAGGCAACATAATCACAACCCCAACTAAATTAAACAGCGTATGGAAAATAGCTAATTTAAGTGTGTAATCACTTGCGCCTATATTTATCGCTTCTGCGATTACATCAACAAAATGAATAAACTGATTTATCATCAGCAAAGCAATGACCCCAGTAATAACATTAAATAATAAATGTGCACCTGCTAAACGCTTGCCTTCTACACTAGCGCTCATAGCTCCAATAATCGCGGTAATCGTTGTCCCGACATTAGAGCCAATTGCCAATGCTAAAGCATTTTCATAAGTAATTTGTTGCACCGATAAAGCGGTAATAATTAATACCATCGTCGCATGACTAGATTGCATAACAACCGTTGCCGCAATACCAATTAAGGTAAAAATTAATAATCCTTTTATACCAGTGAGAGCATATTGTGCTAAATCAATGGTTTCTCGGAAGGTTTCAAAACCTTCCTTCATATAGGAGATACCTAAAAATAAAAAGCCCATACCCGCTAGAATAGCCCCTAGCCCTTTTAAAGTTTTACTCTTTTGAAATACCAATAAGATGCCCAGCACTAGCATAGGCATTGCGTAAGCAGCAATATTCACCTTTAAACCAAAGCCAGCAATTAACCACGCGCCAGTAGTCGTTCCTAAATTTGCACCAAAAATAATGCCAATGCCGGCTGCTAAATCTAATATTCCAACACTTAAAAATGAAATGGTGATGACAGTAACCAATGAACTGGATTGCATCAATGTGGTAGAAATAGCACCAAAACTTAGGCTTTTCCATAATTTATCGGTACTGACACGTAAAATATTTTCTAAAGTTCCCCCCGTAAAAGATTGAAAACCTTGCTCTAAAGACAGCATGCCGAAAAGAAAAATCGCCACACCCGCTGCAATTTGATTAAAATCGGGACTTAACCACAAAGCATACGCTAACAATATGAAAATTGTGGGTAACAGTATTTTTTTTAACATTATTATCAGACCATTCACATGCTGAGGGATTTATGAGCCCATTATAAGCTATAATTTGCAGCTTATTTGCGTTTAGAAAAAACACCTATGTTGACAGAATTTAAAACAATTGGCATTTTAGGAAAATCCAGCGACTCAAGTATTGCCGAGACCTTAAATGAACTCTACCAATTTCTAAAACCGCATTACCAAATTATTATTGATTCTATTAGTGCCCCCTTAGTCCCTGATTTTTTAGGAAACACTGTCACTGCAGAAAAACTTGCTCAGCACTGTGATGTTCTAATTGCCATGGGCGGAGATGGGACTTTTTTATCAGCAGCTCGTATTGCGGCGGGTAATAATATTCCACTTATCGGTGTTAATCTTGGGCGCGTAGGCTTTTTGGTAGATATTTCACCCGATGAGCTGTTAAATAAATTAAACGATATATTGCAAGGTCGGTTCCGTAAAGAAAAACGCTATTTATTACGTACAAAAATCATCCGGGATAATCAAGTTATCCACGAAGAGACCGCGGTCAACGAAGTCGTTATCCACCGCTGGGTTACACCCAGTATGATTGAATTACAAACTACGATAGATGGCGTTTACCTTAATACGCAACGCTCCGACGGCTTAATTATCTCAACACCTACTGGGTCAACTGCTTATGCGCTCTCTGCAGGTGGACCTATTATTCATCCTTCATTGAATGCTTTATTATTAGTGCCACTCAATCCCCATACTTTATCTAACCGTCCTATTGTGATTGATGATAACTCTGAAATAGAAATCAATTTCATCAAAATCAACGAAATTAATGCCCAAGTCACTTGCGATCATATAGCCATTCCTGATGTATTAATCAGTGATACAATTCTGATTAAAAAGGACCCTAATCCGATTACCTTACTGCATCCGGAAAATCATGATTTTTTCCACACCTTACGTGACAAACTCAGCTGGAGCAGTGGCTACCCCATTTAATTATGCTACAAAACATTAATATTATTGATCTTGCCATCGTTGAGTCCTTAGACCTAAATTTAGAAAAAGGCCTCTCTGTACTTACCGGCGAAACCGGCGCAGGTAAATCTATTTTACTCACTGCTTTAGGACTTGCTTTAGGTGAAAGAGCGGATGCAAGCTATGTACGCCCAGATAGTCAGCGTGCCGAAATCAATTTAAGCTTTGATTTAAGTGATGCGCCCACAGCACAAGCATGGCTAGAAGAAAATGAATTAGATGCTGATAATCAATGCTTAATTCGTCGCACTATTCGTCAAGATGGTCGTTCAAAAGCCTATATCAATGGTCGTCCGACGACGCTGCAAGCATTAAAGTTACTTAGCTCACAATTAGTTGAAATTCACGGTCAACATGCACACCTGACCTTATTAGAAAGTGATGAGCAACGAGAATTACTCGATAACTATGCACAAAATACCAGCTTACTTGCGGAAACTAATCAAGCCTATTTGCAATGGCGCGCTAATTATTATGAATTAGAAGCATTAATTAAGTCATCAACAGATCAAAGTAATCAGGAAGATTTATTACGTTATCAACTTAATGAATTGGAGCAGCTGGATTTAGTTAATTATGATTATGCCGCACTTTCTGCAGAACATACTAAACTGGCCAATTTAGAGCAAATTTTAAAGGTTGGTCAAACTCAACTAGAACTGCTTTCGGAAAATGAACAACAATCAGCTAATGATTTAGTTAACCAGAGCATCAGCGCTTTAACGGGACTAAGCTCATTAGCAGGTGAATTTGATGAACCAAATAAGCTATTAATTGAAGCGCAAATACAAATAAGTGAAGCCACGCAACAACTACGTCGTTTTCTTGAATCCCAAGACATTGACCCACAACGTATGCAAGAATTAGATAATCAAATTAGTATTATCCAAAACCTGTCACGTAAACATCATGTCAGCCCAGACGAGTTGCCTCAAGTTGCCGAAAAATTAAGCCAAGACTTAGAAAATTTAAGCAATAGCACTGAGCGTATAGACGAATTAACCAGCTTTGTTCAGCAAAACCAGCAACAGTATTTTTCCCTAGCGAAAACACTGAGTCAAAAACGCATAATAAGCGCAGAAAAGCTATCCGCACTTATTTCTACAATGATTCAAGAACTGGGCATGCCACAAGGTGAATTTAGCATTAACGTAGCACCCCAGGCGATTGATCATCCTAAAATAAACGGTTCTGACAAAATAGAATTTTTAGTCAGCGCTAATAAAGGTTTACCCTTACGTCCATTAGCTAAAGTAGCATCAGGTGGTGAGTTATCACGTATTAGTTTAGCTATTCAGGTAACGACTAGCCACGATAAAAATGCAGCGACGATGATCTTTGATGAAGTAGATTCAGGTATCGGTGGAGGCATTGCGGAAATTGTCGGACAAAAATTACGCACTTTAGGTAATAAGGCGCAAGTCTTATGCGTTACTCATTTACCACAAGTCGCAGCACAAGCACATCAGCATTTATTTGTTTATAAAAGCAATGATGCAGCCATGACCACTTCACAAGTTAAAACCTTATCAACTGAACAACGTATAGAAGAGACCGCGCGTATGCTAGGCGGAGTGAATATAACAAAATCAACCTTAGCCCATGCTAAAGAAATGTTATTGAGTGGGCAGGATAAAAAATAATTAGCTCGTTAGAAGTTTAACCCTTCTTGAGTCACTTTTCATGTTTTTGCGTAACATCACTATATAACGCAATTCAAACTAAAAGTAGATGTACTATTAAACACATTACTGACCACCTAGCCCATTCATTGAGCAATATTTAAACCTCTTGTACAACCTAAGTTTCAGCATCTAATAAGTCATCAGAAAATACGGAAACTTGATTCTTACCCGAACCCTTTGCTTTATACATGGCTAAATCTGCATAATGAATAAAGCTATCAATATCCTCACCTTGCTCTTGCAGTATCTGCTGTGTCACACAAAACATGCCAATGCTGGCACTAATTGAAACTTGTTGCTGGTTAAATACCCACTGCAACGCCTCAATTGCCTTACAAATTCTTTCAGCAAAAATCAAACTATTACTAGAGTTTGGCTGAGAAAATAATACGACAAATTCTTCACCACCAAAACGTGCAACAACATCTGAATCTCGCATTTCTCTCTTTAAGGCATTAGCCACATCAACTAAAACTTGATCACCACAACTATGACCGTACTTATCATTAATTGCCTTAAAAGAATCTAAATCTATCAACAAAATACACAGTGCCTCGCCATTACGCGCAGTTCTAGCAATTGACTGAGTTATTTGTGTATAAAAAAATCGTCGATTATATAAGCCTGTTAAACTATCTTTCATTGATAAGCTTTCATAACGTCTTTTAAGCTCACTTGCCTCATTTAATGCACTTTCTAAATGCTCTGTTTTTTGCGCAATATGCAACTCCATTTTCTTTAATAAACGGAAATTACTGATTAATTGCCCAAGCATATTTTTATAAATTTCTAATAGGCGGATATGCCAATCAGAAAAATAATGTGCTTCAGGGTGGGATATATTTAACACCCCAAATAATTCACCTAAAGCCATAACCGGTACACTAATAATAGAGCCTGGGGAAAATACCTTATCCGCGGAAGCGAAGCGCTCATCATTATGGCAGTCAGGACAGTTTTGCAGTTCGCCCAATTGTGCAGCTAAACCAATAATCCCCTCTCCAATTTTGAAGGTTACTGGGCTATGTGCTCCATGCTCACCACTTGATGCCTCGCCAGCACTCAGGCCAGTTAAATTAACTAGGCAATCATCTTTAGTTTTAATAAAAAAAGAACAGCGCTCCATATCTTGGTTTCTAATTAAAATATTCAGTGCATTTAACACCAAGCCTTTTTCGCTGGTATTCTGCTGATGATTGTCTATTTCAGATAAGCTTCTGACTACTGATAATGAATTCAACAAGTCAACAAGTATATCTTGAAAATCGAGCATATCAACCTCGCCTACGTCCTTAAATCCCATAGGTTTATTTACCTGTCATCGTTTTTACTAATGCGTTCAAATCGTCCATTTTTTCACATACCTCTACTTTAATGCTTAATATTTCTGTTTCTTTTATCGCTAAAGCTTGCATTAAAGCTAGCCCTTCACTAGGTATACCTTCTTTATCATGGCGCATCATTCTTACCAAGACATTAGCTAACTTCAATAAGCTAATCATAGGTAAAACCTCGCCCTGATAGTCGGCATCCATATAATGCTTCACCACCTGTTGAAAGGCATTAGGTAATTTCCAACGCTCTAATAAATAGCCTCCCATCTCATATTGATCAGTCGTATGGTACTGCGCCATCAGCTCACCTAAAGTAAGCTCATCTTTTTTCTCTAACAGTAATAATTGTTCCATCTGCTCAGGATATACATGTACTGCGGCTAGCAATCCAATATGCAACAAAATACCAGAAGTATACGCTAGCGACGGATCTAAAGATTCTTGTTTTAACAGTGTGGCAATTTTTTGAGCACTGACAGCCGTTAATAAAGTATTAAGCCAAAACCGTTCCGATTCAAAATGACTACAGCGACTACTGTCCAGCGCAGTGCCAAGCAAAATACTTAAACTAAGGCTTTTAACCAACTTCAGACCCAAAACATTAATAATGGCGACTTTTAAGCTAGTAACTGCACTAGGATAACCAAAATAGGCAGAATTTGCCAAGCCTAACAGTCGCCCGACAAGAATAGGCGATGTTGATAGCAAATCAACCAGTTTCTCTAACTCAATATTAGGGTCATTAAGCGCCGTTAAAATACGCGCACTCTCCTCAGGTAAAGGCGGTAAATTCTTTAATTTAGAAATTTCCAACTGCATAAGCTGAGTCGATGACATAACGCTTTTATCCTATTTTTAATGATGCTTAAATCATTATACCCCCTGATTTTATCGTTCTGTCAGCGATGTAATTTTTAAACTAACTCTAAGCTGCCTGTATATTTCTGCAGGCACAGCATCTTGGAAAACTAATAAACTACGCTGCTTCTTACCAATCTGTACATGTAAGATAATAAGCCATTCACTTATCACGCTAGAGCCTAAAATTTGTACCTCTACGAAATCAGCTTTATCCAATAACTGCCAAGAGAATTGAGTAGTATGCTTTAAAACAAACAGATAAAACTCTTGCTTATAACGATATAACTGAAAATACAAACTACCGAAGATCAAGGGTATAAGCAACAACTTCAACCCAAAGAAAAGAGGCGGCATCAATACACTAAGTATAGCTAAACTATGCGTAAGTATAATTAAAATAAGCAAATAGCGTGATTGCTTAACTTCAACCCATATAGGTACTTCGGATTTTGCCGACAAGTTGCTTTAATCCTTCCGTCTCTGGCGTGCCATTAGTAAAAAAATAAGCCAATAAGGCATCATCTTCTAAAGCTAATAATTCCAAAAATAAATGCTGTTCAGAGCTAGCTGCCGCTATATAACTACCTTCAAGGTAACGGCATAAAACTGCATCCAACTCTTTAGCTCCGCGCCGACATTGCCAGCGCAGGCGTTTTAACTCTAAATCCAATGCCTAACCTTCCTGCCTGACTAATAACATTTTCTTAATTTCAGCAATAGCTTTTGCGGGATTTAAGCCTTTCGGACAAGTATCAGTGCAATTCATAATCGTGTGACAGCGATACAGTTTAAACGGGTCTTCTAATTCATCTAAGCGCTCGCCAGTGTTTTCATCACGACTATCATTAATCCAGCGATACGCTTGCAATAGAACGGCTGGGCCTAAATAACGCTCGCTATTCCACCAATAACTAGGACAGCTAGTCGAGCAACACGCACATAACACGCATTCATACAGTCCATCTAATTGTTTGCGTTCTTCAACACCCTGCAAGCGCTCACTATCCGCAGGTGCTGGTGTTTGCGTTTTTATCCATGGCTTGATCGACGAGTATTGAGCATAAAAATGCGTCATATCGGCGACTAAATCTTTCACCACATCCATATGCGGCAGTGGGAAAATTTTCACCGTACCTTTAATGTCAGAAATCGGCTTAATACACACCAAGGTATTTTTACCATTAACATTCATCGAACAAGAACCACATACGCCCTCACGACAAGAGCGCCTAAAGGTTAAGGTACTATCAATTTCATCTTTAATCTTGATAATTAAATCTAAAACCTTCGCGCCGCATTGATCCAAGTCAATTTCATAACTATCAATACGAGGGTTCTCATCAGTATCTGGGTCCCAACGATAAACTTCCACGCGCTTAATTCGTGTTACACCTTTAGCTGCTGGAAAATGCTTACCTTTCTGTACTTTTGAATTCTTGGGTAAAGTAAATTCGACCATTAGTAAACCCTCTTTTTTGGTGGAATCATCTCAACATCATCGGTTAAGGTATACATATGCACAGGCCGGTAATCGATTTTCACTTTATTATTCTCAATCCATAATAAAGAATGCTTTAACCACTGCTTATCATCTCTTTCTGGAAAATCATCGCGCGCATGTCCACCACGGCTTTCTGTACGGTTTGCAGCCGCACCCATCGTTACCAGCGATAAATCCAGTAAATTATCTAGCTCTAAGGCTTCGACTAAATCAGTATTCCAAATTAAAGAACGGTCGCTAATTTTAATACCTGTAAATGAATCACGCACTTTGGCAATTTCTTTCTCGCCTTTCGCCAAAATATCAGCCGTCCTAAAAACCGCTGCATGATTTTGCATCGTATGTTGCATATTTAAACGCACTTCAGAGACTTTCAAGCTCCCTTCAGCATTACGGATTTTCTCAAAACGCGCCAAAGCAGCATCATATGCACCTTCTGCCAAAGGCTTGTGCGCAGTTCCCGGCTTAATTAATTCGGCACAACGTATCGCGGCCGCACGTCCAAAAACAACAATATCCAGTAATGAATTAGAACCCAAACGGTTCGCGCCATGCACCGAAACACAAGCACCCTCACCTATGGCCATTAACCCCGGAATTACAGCATCAGGGTTACCATCTTTTAAAGTCACTACTTCCGCCTTATAATTAGTCGGAATGCCGCCCATATTGTAATGTACGGTTGGAATAATCGGAATCGGCTCTTTAGTGACATCAACACCCGCAAAAACGCGTGCCGTTTCGGAAATTCCCGGTAAACGCTCATGTATCAGCTCAGGATCTAAATGCTCGATATGTAAAAAAGCGCAGTCTTTATTGTCTCCTACACCACGACCCGCATTGACTTCCATAGTAATCGCACGACTAACCACATCGCGCGAAGCTAAATCTTTGGCATGTGGTGCATAACGCTCCATAAAGCGCTCACCTTCAGAGTTGGTTAAATAACCGCCTTCTCCACGTACGCCTTCAGTAATTAAACAGCCTACGCCGTAAATACCAGTGGGGTGGAACTGAATAAATTCCATATCCTGCAAAGGTAACCCAGCACGTAAAACCATCGCGCTACCATCACCGGTCACAGTATGTGCCGAGGTGCTCGAAAAATAACAACGCCCATAACCACCAGTTGCTAAAACTACGGTATGTGCTTTAAAGGCATGCAAAGAGCCATCATCTAGGCACCAGGCTAAGACACCACGACAAACACCTTCTTCCATGATTAAATCAAGCACTACATACTCAATAAAAAACTCTGCCTCATGCTTTAATGCTTGTTGATATAAAGTATGTAAGATCGCATGACCAGTAACATCTGCAGCCGCACAAGTGCGTTGTGCTGTACCTTCGCCAAAATGCGTAGTCATACCTCCAAAAGCACGCTGATAAATTTTGCCATCGGGATTACGCGAAAAAGGCACGCCATAATGCTCTAATTCCAAAACTGCGGGAATCGCTTCACGGCACATATATTCAATAGCATCCTGGTCACCCAGCCAGTCCGAACCTTTGACAGTATCATACATATGCCAGCGCCAATCATCTTCACCATTATTACCTAACGCTGCACTAATTCCACCTTGCGCTGCAACAGTATGACTTCGTGTGGGAAATACTTTAGAAATACAGGCAGTTTTTAAGCCTTTTTCCGCCATACCAAAAGTAGCACGTAAACCTGCACCACCTGCGCCAACGACGACAACATCGTATTCATGCTCAATAATTTTATATTTATCTTTCATTTTTAGCCTACTGAAATAGCGATGCGGATAGCCAAAACCAACGCAGCAATCGCCGCCCCCATAAATGTCAATTTAACCAACCAAACGGTGACAATTTTCAACCATTCAGGGCTTAAATAATCCTCAATAACCACTTGCAAACCCAAGGCCGCATGATAAAAACCGACAAAAGCCCAAGCAATTAATAAAGTAAAGTTCAGCGGACTGACCAACCACTGTTTTATTTCAGGATAAGACGCATGAAACAACTGCTGAACAAAGAGAATTAGCCAAAAAGACAAAGGAATTAAAGCGACTGCGGTAACGCGTTGCATCCACCAATGTTTGGTACCACTTTTGGCAGAACCTAATCCGCGCGCTTTCGCTAAAGGAGTTTGATATTTCATAATTAGCTTCCCATTTGTACAAATAAAAAGCTCATGCCCGTTAATGCCACCGAACCAAACAACTCTAAAATAATATAGTAATTCATTAATAGCTTGTCGTAGCTTTCACCGGCATCCCAGAATAAATGCCGTATGCCATGGCACAAATGAAAAAATAAGGCGTAAATCATTAGCCATAGTGAAATTTCGACTAAAGGCTGATTAATAAAGGTTTGCATAGCATTAAAGCTACTCGCTCCGCATTGAATCATTGCCAAACTGACAACAAATAACATCAAGCCAGCAGTCAACAACACGCCCGTCATTCGATGGGTAACAGAAACAACTGCGGTTAAGGGTAAACGATAGACTTGTAAATGAGGGGAAAGCGGTCTTTTTCTCTGTTCCATAGCACCATTTCACTAGACTTAGAATTAAGCATCTAATAATACAGCTTAGCTATAGATTATTCCAAAATAATTTGTGCTTATCGCTTCAAGTAGGTGCTCTAGCTAACATGGTAAAAGGAATTTAGGGAAGGAAGTAAATATTGCATTGACTAACAGTCAATACATAAAAAAAATAGGCCGAGTAAGTTAAATAATTTAACTTACTCGGCCTATCAATCTAACAACTAACTTCTCATTATTCACGAGCAAATACATATAAAAATTAAGTCATTCCCGAAGTTTTTATCGGGAATCCACGTTAAACATAGATTCCTGCTAACAGCACGCAGGAGTGACGAGCTGAAAAAACAGCCTGTACCCTTTAATAATGGGAAGTTAATCTAACAGAAAACTAAACTTATTCTGCGATTGTTGTTAATTTCGCTGCTAATTTAACGGAAGCAATCGCGAAGCCTAAACCTAGAACAAGCGAGAAAGAAACAATAAACAAAGGATTATCCCAACCAACATTTAGTAAAACGTCCGTAGAAAGTTTTCCAGGTGTTTGTAGTAAATAAGCAAACGTTGCTGAATAGCCAAGTACGCTAGCAGGAATCGTTGCTAGAGCAGGTACGTTTGCTGCTAAACACATCGCGATAACAGTTACTGTCACAATAACAGCGGCCATTAATGGAAAACCAAGCATAGTATCAGGTGAAATAGTAGCGATTTCATATGCTGCATAAGTAGCTACAAACACACCAAAAACACTGCATACAGCAGTATTAACAGCGGCTTTATTATCGCCACCTAAGGCAAAGTAAGCTGCCCATGTGATAGTTAATGCCCAAATTAAAAATACACCACTGAGAGGGCCAACCGCTAAAAATGTTGCTAATCCCGCTAAAAGCCCAATACTTACAGACAGTGCTGAAAGACCATTCATATTAATATCTCCATAGTATCACCTCTTTTTGATAAAACTTTGTGGCGAGATGGATACCACAAAATCTAAATTAAATATGGCTTGCTAGGCTAATAATTTACCTACCACGCAATATTGCTCGCTGATTTAAACACACATAATTGACCCGTGCAATTTAAGCCTATAGTAATCTTGACAGCAATAAACAAGATTACTATAGCGAAACGCTAGCTCATCATATGCATGGCCAGCGGCCCAGCGATGGCAGAAAAACTACAATAGTCTATAAATTAATGCGTTTATTACTAAATGCAGGCAAAACTACCAAAGTACAAATGAGTGTAAAGGAGATTCCAATCGCCAATAACAATCCCATACTGGCAATGCCTTGATGATTAGTAAACGCCAAGCTGGTAAAGCTAAGTAACGTCGTTAATGAACTAAAAAAGACCCCTCGAGCGGTACTGGTCTGTAATAAATGTTCACTTCCCAATCCGGCATGCAGGCGGTGCATAATATGAATGCCACTATCGACCCCCATCCCCATCAATAAAGGCAAGGCAATAATATTGGCAAAGTTAAAAGGATTACTGAGTAGTACATTCATAGCAACAGTCAACAAACCAGCCAGTAGTAACGGCCAAATAACCAGAAAAGTATTACGTAAGCTTTTAAGAATAAATAATAGAACTATAAAAATAACAATAATTGCCGTAGAAAACGCCTGAATAAAGACTTCAGTAATGACCTTACCTGCTGCCAAGTCAGAGACAGGTAATCCTGTAACAGAACCATCTACTGATTGTACTTGTGTTGCAAATTCAGTTAAATTCTCCGCATTATTCAAATCTTTCCTAGGATCTATAATCACTTTATAAATACCTGATACACTTACCCAGTTCATCTTTATATAGTCAGGAATATCAATCAGACCAAATGCATAGGCACTTAAACTGATACTCAATCGCTGCATAGTGTGTGGAAACAAGCCTAAAATATTATCATCAAGCTGTCGGTAGCTCACTTCTGGCTCTTTTGTTGCATCCGCAAAAACAATAAACTCGCTAATGTCTTGCTGCAGTTTTTGCAGTAACTCAGGCGATGCATTCCCTGAGGACTGTGCTAATTCCGAATTAATTTTAACGTTTAAATCCAATAAAGCTTGGCGAGAATCTGCGCTTTCTAAGGGGCGGTCAAAATTACCTAGTTCTGCTCCAAGAATCATATTTAAATCATCAATAATTTCTAATTTATCCTCTTGGTTTTCTGCCACAAAACTTTTTAAAGTAATTGCCTTATTAACTGCAGGTAATTGCTTTACTTTTTTAGCTAATATTTCAGCGTTCTCCAATGAATCACTTACACCAATTAGAACAAAGGGTGATCTATTTTTCGATTGCAATAAATCCTTAAATACCTGCACTGATTCACTGCTCTGATCTCGCAAGTTAACGGGGTTGGAGTCAAGGTACACATAATTAAGTGAAAAAACAGCAGCGGCTGCAAATAAAAAAGAAGTATAGCGAATGGCTCGAGCATGACGAAAGGGAAAAATACATACCCAGTGAGGCAATTGCGTCACTTGCGTCTGAGCTAACTTTTTAATTGAAAATACTTTAAGTAAAGCAGGTAACAAAGTGAGTGAGACGATTAAACCAACAAACATGCCCCCCCCTGAGATAAGCCCTAACTCGGAAACACCTTTATAATCAGTAGGAATAAAGGCAAAAAAACCAATGGATGTCGTTAAAGCACATAAAAAAAGTGAAGAACCGAGTATGCGAATACTCCTTCGTATTGCCTGCTCACTGGTCATATGGTGTTCCCAGCACTCACGGAAACAAAGGCAAATATGAATAGCAAAATCAACGCCAAGGCCAATATAGAGTATAGCAAAAGCCACTGAGAGCACGTTTAAATGGCCAACTGCAATAGTTGCAAATCCAGCTGTTAGGATTAACCCCATTATCAGCACTATCAAAGTACAAAGCACTAATTTAGTTGAGCGTAAGCCAATGAATAGCACGACGATAACAAGTAACAGCGCAAATAAACCAGAATGTACCGTATCCTCAGAAAGCACTCGCATTTCATCTTCTTCTAGGGCAATTTTTCCCGTCATCCGAATCGTGACTTGTGGATCTAATAATTTAATTTCCTGAATTATTGTGCGTGCATAATCCATTGAACGCTTAGCTGGCTGCATACTATTAAAATCAGCAATAGGCTTAGCGCTAACGATGCTACGTAAAGTATTTCTATCATTAGCCTCATTCACGGCAAGTAATTTTTGCCAAGATAAATAATGCTTCTGCTTGGCCTGCACTGCAATAAGTGATTGATCAATCTCTGTTAATAATGGATTAAGATCCATTGGTAAATTATCACCGGTATTTTCCAGAGCCTTACCTAAAATTTCTAGTAAGCCTTGTAAGTGATAGTTTTTAGATAAATAGCCAATAAAGGGCTGAGCATCTGATAGCTTATTTGCCAAATCCTCTAGTTTATCCGCCTCAAGATACAATAAGCCTTGTTGCTTTAAAAAAGCATTATCATCTGGGATGTAAACATACTCAAATAACTGTTTACTTGCAGCCAAACGCTTAGCCAACTCATTGCTAGCAATACTGGTTTGCTCAGCGGTAGGTGATTCTACAACTAACAGAACATTACCAGCATCTTGTGGAAAGGCTTGTTCCCATCTTGCCCTATTTTTTTGAAAAGGCAGGTCTTGTGATAATAGTGTTGAGGTATCTGTGTTAACCCCTAAATTATTAATAGTAAAATGTAAACTAGCTGCACAAACAACGATAAACAACAGGATAACTAACCACGAAAAACGTAGTACTTTGCTACCCCACCAATCAAGAAAATTATCTAATAGTAATGCCGATTGCTTAGTCATTTTGCGTGCTTTTATTGTAATTTAAGTAGAAAGTTAATCGTTCTGGTTTTTATTGAATCAATTTAATGGGACGGCTTGTGCTGATGCAAGTACCTCATGCTTACTCAAATGACCCAGCATATAGCGCTCAATCTCATCCCTCGAAAACCCATAATCTTCAACTGCATAAGTATGGCTACTTTTATAGGATTTAGCGGCAGTACTGTCTTTAGTGAGTTGAGCTTGATACTGGCTACTCAATGCCATGCCAAAATATTGATAGATAGACTTCACCGTTGCTTCAGGCCTAGTCACTAAATCATCATACTCAATATCAATAACATTTTTAGAGTCAAATGCCTGCCGATGTTCAATAATTCCCTGATAATTAGTACACACCATTTTCACAACACTCATACTTTCGTATTTTCTCTGAAAACAATCAGGTGAATGAAATGACCAAGGCTTAGTAAAGACACTCAAGGATGAAGCGACTGATTTAAGAATATCACTATGAATATAGATAGCGCGCATATCAGGAAAAGCTTCTTTATAAATACCTAAGCGCCCTCCAGCAACGGCATTTTTAGCCAGAAAAGTTGCACCTCCTGTCGCATAAATATGGCGTAATACAGATAATCGAAAATTCCTAACAACCCTTTTACGTGCGTAATCAGGCAAGTTATCAATTGAATAGATCTCAGACACTTCGTGTAAGTAGGGAAAAAACAAGACCAATCCAGGAGCTAAAAAAGAACTAACGAATAGAAACTCATCTTCTTCAGAGTATCTAAGTCCTGCTTTATGTAGCCCATCCCAGCCCTTAAAAAAATGACCGTCAACTTTTTCCATAAGCCATGTCAAGGGAGAGCCTACTTGTTTATCTACTTTTGAAATAAGCATGACCAACCTATATAAAAGGATAGAATTAAATAGGGACTGCCATAAGGTCAGGTAAGTAAATTGCTCATCTTTTTCTAACATACGATGCAAAAATGTTGAGCCACTACGGGGGTTACTCAAAATAAATAAGGGCTGCTTAACCGTTGTACGCCAGAATCCTGGAAAAAACACATAATCCAAGGCTTGAAAAAATAACACAATGATTCGCAAAAACAGAATGGAGGGAATGATAATTCCACCCACAAAAAATACAAACTTTGGTCGAAAATATCGCCTACTAAACATACGCGATATTAATTTCAAAAAAATAGGCCAATAAAGAAAAAACAAATAAAACTCCACTTCGCACAATAAATGAAAATCTTGCACTCATAATAGTGCCACTAAATAGCATACCTTACTATGAAGTAAGCTATTACCTAGTTAAATGAACAAGCTTCCTACTTCGTAGGAATATTGAGGGCTCTATCGCGGAGGTTCATTCACATACGGAGTGAATTATACCAGCTCTAGTATGCTCCACGGGCGATTCAGATCAACGTTTGTGGAAGCAGCTTGAGTCTGCTCCCACAAAATAAGCCCATTACCCAAGTAGGAGCTTATTTTACTTGGTAACCACGCCCTTCAAGGCACACAGAATAAGCTCGGCCATAGCCATCACTTAACTGTGCTATTGAAGCTTGCTGCTGCTGGGTTTGAGCCTGTTGCTGCTGGCTAGCTCTGGAATTTCTTGCTGCACGACCAAGTCCACCGGTAGCCGCACCAATAGCTGCACCTTTGCCAGCATCACCCGCAATAGCACCGATAACCGCTCCTGTTGCAGCGCCTCTCGCAGCACCTTGAATTGCTCTAGGCTGACCTGCCGTAGACCCAGCCGATGCTTGTGGTGGGTTCATCGGATCATAGCCTGATTGCCCTTTAGCCCAAACATAACAGTCATATTTATCTTTTTCCAGTTGCTCAGCCGTCTGCCCTTTTGCAGGATAAATAAAAGGCTCAGCTGCTTGTACACTGCTTGTCATGCCATACAATAGAACACTAAAAGCTAAAAATGAGATTAAACGTGTTTTTGTTATCATTTGAATAAACCTTTACTTGTTAAGTTTTTAAACATTGTACTAATTGAATAATCTAAACGCTCACGAGCAACTTCTGCCTTGAATTGTTTAATAATATTCGCCTTTGCACTACCCAACCAGACAACATACCCCGTTTTCATATCAACTAAGGTCACCACTAAAGCGCCTTTAGGTACGTTCTCTAAAACATCTACCTGTGTTTCAGGATCATTCTTTAACTGCATAGCATCCATATCAACACCAAGAAAATAAGCCACACCCAAATCAGCCTTTTCTTTAGCGCCAAAAATTTTATGTTTACGCAATTCCCGGTCAATTAGGTATTTAATATCTCCTGCTAGGTCAACGTCTGTAGGCTGCCACTTTTCTTCTGGATCATTCAAAACACCCAAAGCACCTAACCAAACATAAGAATGATAAGCCGCTAGATTAGCTTTAGGATCGGATTCTGCTTCGACTTTGATGTCCTGAGTTGAAACAGTACTACAAGCCGTTAATAAACTGAATACCAATACCCCAAAAAAGGTTAATAATTTTTTCATAATTTTCTCCTAAATAGATTAATTAACAACAGATTTATTCACCCAATAGTGATCACAGTTGGATACATACAAAGCTGGCAGAAAGCCCAGAGAATAAAGATTGAAACGCCACTACTTTATCCTCGGAGCACTCCCTATGCAACACCAATCAATAAACTCTAAATAATTCCTGCATTTGTTCAAATTCATGCAGATAAGGTTTTGCGACTTCGTGATTAGCGGCAATAACCACTAAATCATGCGAAAAAACCGAAGTGTTATACCAATTAAAACTACCATCGATGACAATATAATCATCAATGATGCAGTATTTAGAATGAATGGGCGAATACGGTACGGGGTGGTCATCTTGTCCATAAACTAAGCCTACCTTCACGCCTGAGTTTCTCAATCGTTCGATAACGGGTAAAAGTGGCCGACTTAACTCGTCTTCCATACTGCGTTCAACGCCAATTTTCCCTTGTCTGGCTAAATGGCCATTAAAGAGTATATGCACATACACACCTCTGTTTTTGGCATTAATTAAGGAGCAAATAACACTATCATTATAATTACCTAGCAATTCACCAATGAGGAATAAACTGATTTTAATTGAATGTTTAGCGCGGTTTATTTCAGCCAGGATAGCATGATGAGGCAAATAGTTTTCGCCA
>Ga0209826_1000712_pt1 | contig 23745 bp, 16 predicted proteins | sample GOMGulsemesocosm_5_FD_184637 | JGI IMG/M metagenome (GOLD analysis project Ga0209826, IMG submission 184637) | Methane-oxidizing microbial communities from mesocosms in the Gulf of Mexico - GOM15C Gulf of Mexico (SPAdes) (version 2) | ecosystem: Environmental > Aquatic > Marine > Cold seeps... | reverse complement strand
AAGTATCATATCCGAATAAGTCTGAAGCGGCTTTGAGTAAAGAGTTTAAACTGACCGCAGCCGGTATTAAAGCAATACTGGAACAACAGGTTAAACTTAGCATAGAGATGAAAGATAAAAATGTGGTCGCAGGTTTCACACGGCTTGACGCCCTTCATGGCATTCGGAACCGTGTGTTCGGCACCTTTAATAGCAAAAATATTGCGCCCTCAAATGCCCCCGTCAGCTATCCCTATCTTTGGAGTACGAGCTGGTTTAACTGGGTGCAATATGATGCATCCATTATGCAGTCCATGATCCGAAATGCAGGGGAGGCGATGGGTGTCGGGGCCTGGATACAGTATCGGGAAGGACCCGATCAATTCGATTCCTCCGTCAATTTCACGAATTTGTACCAGATGGAAACCTTGCTGGGAGGTAAGGAGCATCCTTTGCAAGGAACTATTGGTTTTAAGGGGCTTCGCGCCCCAAAATGGCCCGCAGATATACTTGGAACCATTGATGCGCAATTAGCAGCAAAAGGAGCGGTTCTTTACAATCAGTTATGCGTTGAATGTCATCGTCCACCCGTAATAGATCAGGCTTTTTGGTCTGATAAATATTGGAAACAAATCAAAGGGACCGGCGAGAAATTTTATCAGGTTAAAATAAAATCCATTGATGTGATCGGAACAGATCCTGCCCAGTCAAAAGTGCTCGCTGCAAAAAATCTGAACTTGCAAGGCCTTGGCCCCAAGATGAACGGGGACGTTTGTGCTGTCGTTGAGGGAAAATGGACGACAGTTCCGGTTAAAGACGCGCCCTCTCAATATTTTGGTTATTCCCTTGGATTGATTGTTCAACGAGTGTTGGATCAATATTATAAGAAAAACAACATTGATCCGGCTATACAAGAAAAGATGAACGGAGGTCGGCCAAATTGCATCGAGGCGCCGGGCGGATATAAAGCAAGACCCTTAAACGGGGTTTGGGCAACAGCACCCTTTTTACATAACTCTTCCGTTCCAAATCTGTATGAGATGCTGAGCCCCGTATCTGAACGATCCGGCACTGTATATTTGGGTTACCAAGGATTTGATCCTAAAAAAGTAGGCTTCATTTCAACAAAGCAGGATGGCTTGCCACAAACAGTAGGATTGACAAAAGTTGTGGTTGCAGAAAAAGACAAGGCTGTTGTGGGAAACCTCAATTCAGGGCACGAATTTAGCGACAGCCCAGGAAAAGGGGTCATCGGCCGAGGCCTTACAGAAGACCAACGCTGGCAACTTGTTGAGTATTTAAAGACCCTATAATTTACAATAAATAACCCCTTCATTTTACACAGCTTCGGGCTTGATTAATGAAGGGGTTTTTGTTGCGCTGCACAAAAAATGATCAGATTTCGCATTTAATTTGCTCACCTAGTCGTTGGATAAATTTTTTCGAATAGAAAATATATTTCGCCTAATTTGTTGAAATATAAGGAAAATAATCTGTTTGGATTGGTCTGTTTCAGTTGGCACGGCTATTGCTTTTACAAGGAGGAGAGCATTTTGCATCTCATCAAAGAAGCAAGTAGCAGGCTAGATATGAATGTAATGACGCCCATACAAAAGAAATCAAAGCTGGTTCTTATCGGAAACGGTATGGCGGGGGTGAGAACCATCGAAGAGGTTCTTAAAGTAAGTCCTGATCATTTCGACATAACCATTTTTGGGTCTGAACCACACGGAAATTATAATCGCATTATGTTATCGCCCGTCTTGGCTGGGGATAAGACAATTGATGAAATCTTGCTTAATGATGATGATTGGTATGCAGATAACAACATCACCCTTCATAAAGGCAAAACGATCACGAAAATCGACCGTGTTACGTCTCAAGTAATCGCTGATGACGGGACCGTCGCTGATTATGATCGCTTGCTGATTGCAACGGGATCGGATCCTTTTATTCTGCCTGTGCCGGGAGCCGATCTTCAAGGAGTGATTACGTTTCGCGACATCGCCGATGTCGATGCAATGCTGGATGCTTCGAAAACCCATAAAAATGCCGTCGTCATCGGTGGCGGCCTATTGGGGCTGGAAGCGGCAAAGGGGCTTGCCATACAGGGGATGAATGTCTCCGTTGTTCATTTGATGGGCACCTTGATGGAGCGCCAATTGGATGAGACAGCTGGGGGATTATTACAGCAGTCTTTGGAAGATCAGGGGCTGACTTTTTTGATGGGCGCGCAAACTGAGACCATCCTTGGTGATGATCATGTCACCGGCGTGCGCTTTAAAGATGGTTCGGAAGTTGCCGCTGATATTGTTGTTATGGCTGTCGGTATCAAACCCAATAAAGCCCTTGCCGAGAAAGCCGGAATTTACTGCGAACGCGGTGTCGTTGTCAGTGACACGATGCAAACGTTCGATCCAAAAATCTATGCTGTGGGGGAATGTGTCCAGCACAGGCAAGCCACTTATGGCTTGGTTGCCCCGCTTTATGAACAGGGAAGAATTTGCGCCAATCATTTGGTGGATAAGGGGGTCTTGCGCTATTTGGGATCGCTTACATCGACAAAGTTGAAGGTGACCGGCGTGGATCTTTTTTCCGCTGGAGATTTCACCGGAAATGAGGCTACAGAAGAGATTGTTTTCCGGGATCCGGGGCGCAATGTTTATAAAAAATTGATACTGAAAGACAATCGCATTCAGGGCAGTGTTATGTATGGAGATACTGCCGATGGGGTTTGGTATTTTCAGTTAATGCGAGAAGCAACAGATGTGTCGGAATTTCGCGACACCCTCTTATTTGGCCAAAATAATTTGGGAGATTCCGGCCATGGTGCGGGGTCGCAAACAGCTAGCATGAGTGCAGATACAGAAATCTGTGGCTGTAATGGAGTCTGTAAAGGCGACATTGTGCAAGCAATTACTGCTAACAATTTGCTGACGCTGGATGATGTCCGTACCCATACCAAAGCTTCTGCCTCCTGTGGGTCTTGCACCGGTTTAGTTGAACAAATTCTTGTAGATACCGCTGGCGGCGACTATTCAAAAGCGCCGAGTGAGAAACCCTTGTGTCCCTGTACTGATCACACCCATGGGGACGTACGGCGCGTTATTCTTGAAAATGAACTGATGACAATTCCCGCAGTCATGAATTTTATGGAATGGCGTGCAACAGATGGATGCGCGAAATGCCGTCCAGCACTCAATTATTATCTTTTATGCGCTTGGCCTGCTGATTATCAAGATGATGACCAATCCCGTTTTATCAACGAGCGCGCCCATGCCAATATCCAAAAAGATGGCACTTATTCTGTGATCCCCCGCATGTGGGGCGGAACGACGACACCCGATGAATTACGCGCTATTGCCGACGTCGCCGATAAGTTTGAAATCCCGGATGTGAAAGTAACAGGGGGGCAGCGAATTGACCTTCTGGGCGTCAAGAAAGAAGACTTGCCAGCGGTGTGGACAGATTTGAACGCGGCGGGCATGGTCTCGGGCCATGGATATGGAAAATCCCTGCGTACTGTTAAAACTTGCGTTGGGTCCGATTGGTGCCGGTTTGGTGTACAGGATTCAACAGGCCTTGGCGTTGATCTTGAAAAAGCCCTGTGGGGCTCTTGGACACCCCATAAATTTAAAGTTGCAGTATCTGGCTGCCCGCGTAATTGCGCAGAATCGACCATTAAGGATTTAGGTGTTGTTGCTGTGGAATCGGGGTGGGAGCTTCATGTCGGCGGTAATGGGGGCATCAAGGTGAGGGTCACAGATCTTCTTTGCAAAGTAAAAACGGCAGAGGAAGTTATGGAATATGCGCAGGCTTTCATGCAGTTCTATCGCGAAGACGCCTATTATCTTGAACGGACAGCCCATTGGATAGATCGTGTTGGAATTGCCCGTATTAAGGAGCAAATTGTTGAAAATGAAGGTAGCCGAAGAACGTATGCAGAGCAGTTTGTTTACTCCCAGAAATTCTACCAGTTCGATCCTTGGAAAGCCCATGTGTCAGATCAAGCTAAGTTGCGTGAATACGAACATCTTAAACCCGAATTTGAATTGGTGAGCTGAAAATGAGTGATTGGATAAAAATTTGTGCCCTTGAGGATATTCGCCCCTTAGGCTCTCGCGTTTTGGATTTACCCCAAGGAAAAATTGCCCTTTTCCGCACCAGCGATAACGAAGTCTTTGCCTTAAAAGATAGTTGCCCCCATAAACAAGGGCGCTTATCCCAAGGCATTGTCCATGGAAAAAGTGTTACCTGCCCACTTCATAATTGGGTTATCGGTTTTGAAAATGGGGAGGCACAAGCCCCGGATATTGGCTGCACCCAAACCTACCAAATTCATTTGATTGACGGGCAAGTGCATTTGCTCGGTGCAGAGATTTTAACAGAACCTGCCGCCCTTGCGGGTTAGGGGACTATAAGACAAATCTGAAGAAGCTGGCCAAAGGCTAAAGATCATCCCATACTGTGTTCAATCAATAATAATTGGACCGGGGGGATCCGAAAGCCATGCATAGATTTTCCGCAGAAGAATTATCGGCGCACTATGCCGCAAAAAATCTATCACCTGTTGAGGTGACGACCACCATTTTGACCCGTGCCGCAGATTTAGAGCCAAAGCTCAACGCCTTTCGCCTTTTGGATAACAAGGCCGCGCTGGAGCAAGCAAAAGCGTCAGAAAGTCGCTGGAGAACCGGGAATCCATTAGGGCCATTAGATGGCGTTCCCATCAGTATAAAAGATATTGTTGCTGTCAAGGGGCACGCCTGCCTAAGTGGATCGCTTACAAATGATCCTGAACTGCTAATGCCAGAAGATTGTCCGGCCGTTGCTCGTCTGCGAGAGGGCGGTGCTGTTCTTTTCGGTCTCACCCAGACACCAGAATTTGGCTGGAAGGGGATCACCGATGCCCCAATGTATGGGGCCACAAGGAATCCTTGGAATACAGATCATTCACCGGGCGGGTCAAGTGGTGGTGCAGGAGCTGCCGTGGCCGCGGGCATCGGTCCGCTGGGACTTGGAACTGATGCGGGTGGCTCAATTCGCATTCCGGCAAGCTATTGCGGGTTATTCGGTATAAAGCCAACCTTTGGCCGGGTTCCCCATAGTCCTAATGAAAGCCCTTATGCAACGCTGACCAGCAGCGGCCCCTTAGCAAGGACAGTTCAGGATGCGGCCGTTATGCTGAACTTGATGTCAATGCCAGATGCTAGAGATTGGTATAGTGCTGCAGATCAAGGCATTGATTTTGCCCGCGATTTGGATCGGGGTGTGAAAGGTCTTAAAATTGCCTACAGCCCTAATCTTGGCGGCGCGAAACCAACGGAGGATGTGAGGCGATTAGTTGAAGCTGCTTTAAAACGGCTCGAGAAACTGGGCGCTCATATAGAAGAGGTCGGTGAGGTCTTCTCTCCGCTGCGGCCAACTTTTGAAGACTACTGGAAAGCAGGTTTTGGTTATATCCTGAAAAACATTCCGAAGGCGAAATGGTCTCTTATCGATCCGGGTTTTCTAGCACTGGCGGAGGAGGGGTTAGATGTTGATTTGGAGAGCTACTATAAGGCCGTATCCGCGCGGGTGGCACTGGGTTCAAGAATGGGACAGTTTTTTGGAAAATTTGACCTCCTTATCACACCAACCATGACGTCAACCGCCCCGCGAGCAGACGTCATCTACCATTCCGCTGACTATGATCGATGGGATGATGCGACCCCTTATACTGTTCCTTTTAACCTGACCGGCCATCCCGCCGCGTCAATCCCTGTGGGTCTTGCTGCAAACGGCTTGCCCGTCGGCATGCAAATTGTTGGTGCACGCTACAACGAGGAAACCATCCTTCAAGCTTCCCGCGCCTATGAGAAACTCTCTGATTGTCAGCAAGGCCTTTTCAAAATAATGGACGCCCTTGATTGAGTTTAAGAAATTATATGTGTTTGGCGTTAATGTTTGAAATTTATACTAATTATCCTCGCGGATCATATCTGCTGCCTTTTCAGCAATCATAATCACTGGAGAATTGGTATTTCCGCTGGTTATAGTCGGCATAATTGAAGCATCGACAACTCGAAGTCCTCGTATGCCATGTACACGTAATCGATTATCGACAACCGCCATGGAATCGGAGCCCATTTTACAGGTGCCAACGGGGTGGAAAATTGTTGTGCCTATTTCACCGGCGGCCATTGCAAGTTTAGTATCTCCATTAACCGTTGATCCTGGAAGATGTTCAACGGGACTGAATTTTTTTAAGGATGGTTGGGCGGCGATGCGCCGGGCAAGACGAATTGAATCTGCAGCTACCCGTTTGTCCGTCTCTGCTGACAAATAATTGGGCTGAATTTCCGGGTGGGAAAAAGGGTCGGGCCCTTTAATACTCACATGCCCGCGGCTATCTGGCCGTAAATTGCAGACACTCGCAGTGAAAGCTGGAAAGCTGTGTAAGGGATCTCCAAATTTGTCGAGTGACAATGGCTGTACGTGGAATTCCACATTTGGTGTCTCATATTCTGAACTTGTTTTTGCAAAAGCACCAAGCTGAGAGGGGGCCATGGACATGGGCCCTTTTCGAAATAGCGCATATTCAAGCCCAATTCCGGCACGGCCTAATAGGCTTCCTGCACGCTGATTGAGCGTTTGCACGCCTTTTACTTTATAGACACATCTAATTTGCAAATGATCTTGAAGGTTTTCTCCAACCCCTTCTAATTGATGAACTGGATCAATTCCGTTGGCTTTTAGGCGCTTGATACCGCCTATACCAGATAACTGCAAAATTTGAGGAGAGCCTATGGCTCCAGCCGATAAAATAACTTCTCTTCGTGCTTCAATTCTCGCATTTTGATCACCGAGCCTTAACTCCGCTCCCGTTACCTTACCTTCTTCAATATTCAGTTTTTTAACTTGAGCATGGGTGAAAATCTGTAGATTTGATCGTTTCTTCGCAGGCCGTAAAAAAGCTTTCGAAGTGTTCCAACGCCAGCCGCGCCGTTGATTGACATGAAAGTACCCACACCCTTCATTGTTACCTCGGTTGAAGTCGTTGGTTTTCGGAATTCCAGCTTCCTCTGCCGCGTCCTGAAAAGCTTCTAGGACATCCCATTGCAATCTTTGTTTTTCGACCCGCCATTCACCACCCGTTTGATGTAAGTCGTCTGCGGGAATAGCGTGTTGATCTTCTGATTTTAGGAAATAAGGAAGAATATCATCCCATTTCCAACCCATATTCCCTAACTGCTGCCAATGGTCATAATCTTGCGCCTGACCTCGCATATAGATCATACCATTGATAGAAGAACAGCCCCCCAAAACGCGTCCGCGGGGATAATTAAGAGATCGACCATTCAAACCTGCCGAGGGAGCTGTCTTGAAACCCCAATCGGTACGTGGGTTTCCCATACAATAAAGATAACCCACCGGGATATGGATCCACAAATAGTTATCTTTGCCGCCAGCTTCCAAAAGAGCCACATTGACCTTAGGGTCTTCAGATAAACGGTTAGCAAGAACACATCCGGCGCTGCCCGCACCGACAATTACATAGTCAAATGTTCCAAGATTCTTCATCTTAAATGTCCGATAATTTTTGATTTTTTACTGATAAGCAACACTTGGTAGCCAAGTGACGAGAGAAGGGAAAAGCGCAACTATACCAAGGCCAATCAATTGGAGGATAATGAAAGGAACAACCCCTTTGTAGATGTCGGTTAGTTTGACGCCCGGCGGGCAGACACCTTTCAAATAGAAAAGGGCAAATCCAACCGGTGGCGTGAGAAAGCTTGTTTGCAATGTGATTGCGACGAGCATAACAAACCATACGAGCCCTGGTTCATCGACAACACCGTATCCTTCAATATCAAGTCCCATTGCGGCGATTACCGGTGCAAGGAGAGGGAGGATAATGAGAGTGATTTCGATCCAGTCCAGAAGGAACCCCAGCAAAAAGACGATCCCAAGAATAAAGGCAATAATGCCATAAGGGCCAAAGGGTAGACCTGTCAGTATTGACTCGATTACCTCGTCACCACCAAGTTCCCGGAGGACAAGAGCAAAGCAAGTGGCGCCAATGATGATGCCAAAAATGTATGCCGTTGTGTTGAAACAGGATTTCAAAGCATTGAAAAAGACTGTGAACGTAAGTTTCTTATAAAAAGCAGCAAGTACAGTCGCACCGAAAGCGCCAACGCCAGAGGCTTCGGTCGGCGTGGCCACGCCAGTAAAGATCGAACCCAAGACGGCGAAAATCAAAAACAGAGTTGGTAGAATGGCCTTTAGGACATCCAAGATAACAACAAGATCTATTTCCCGTCTGTCTTTAACCAATGGCGCCCCATCTGGCTTGATTAGGCCATAGAGCAAAATATACGTGATATAAAGAACGCCTAAAAGAAGTCCTGGAAAAACGGCGCCTATAAATAAATCCCCTACGGACAATGCTAATTGGTCCGCCATTATCACCAACATGATGGACGGAGGAATAAGAATACCAAGACAGCCTGCCGATGCAATCGTACCAAGTGCCAGGGATTTATTGTATCCTTGGTCGAGCATGGGTTTGAGGCTGAGCAGGCCTAGCAAAACAACAGAGGCGCCGATAATACCGGTGGAGGCCGCTAGAATTATTCCGATTGCTGTCACCGTTATGGCAAGCCCGCCTCGGGCTCTACCAAACAGTTCTTGCATGGATTTCATCAATCGTTCCGCAATACCGGATTCGTCGAGCATCAATCCCATAAAAATAAACATTGGCAAGGCGATAAGCACCCAGTTGTCCATGACTTTGTAGATCCGGTTGACCACTAATCCCAAGGTCAAAAAGTCAAGGCCAGTAAACGCGTCCCAATATATATCCGCATACCAGCCGATAGCTGCAAATAGAACGCCAACACCGCCTAGAACAAAGGCAACCGGAATGCCGGAAAATAGGAATGCAATAAATGTTAAAAACATTCCAAGGACAAGGATTTCATTGATTTCCATAATTGAGTATTCCTTGCCTATCTTGTCTTAATCAATGTTGTAATATCGCGTATGAGCCGGGAAAGGCTCGCTAGACCGAGCAATCCAAAACTGATTGGGATGACAGCTTTTATCGCCCAGCGATATGGTAGGCCGTTTGGTGCAGAAGATTGTTCTCCTGTTCTCCAGGCATCTGCAACGAAATCAATGCTGTGATAGAAAACAACCCAGATAAAAGGCAAAACGAAAAACAAAATTCCCATAATCTCAATGACACTTTTTGCCCGATCAGATAGCAGCCCATGAATGATGTCTACTCGAATATGGCTGTCAGTGACTTGCGCGTATGAAATCCCCACCATGACGCCGATTGCAAATAGGTGCCATTGTAATTCCTCAAAGAAAATCAGGCCATTATTGAAGCCATATCGCAAGACTACCTGAATCATGATAACAAGGATCAGAAAGGCATTTGCCCAACAGACAACATGTCCAATTGACTTAATGAACGCATCAATGGCATTTGAAAAAGAGGGGGGTGAAGATTGGGGCTGGGTCTGAATTGACATGGGGAGCTCATATAAAACATAAGAAGGAAGGCGACAGTGACTGCCGCCTTCAAAGAACTTTCCAGAGTTTTTTTATGCTACGATCGTGGCAAGAAAGCGTTGTTTTTCCAGATAGAATAGCCATCACGGAATTTGCTCAGATCATCGTAAACTTTCTTAAAACCTGCGTTTTTGGCAGATTCTTCTACAGCAACTTCTCTCCAGGCACCTTCGAAAGTGTCCAGCATTGTTTGGTTCCAGCGCATGATGTGAACGCCGTTTTTGCTCACATTTTCGTTCATGGCGTCAAACTGGATAGCTTCTCCATCAGAGAACGAGACAGTCATTGCAGATTTACATGTTACATTCACCGCCGTTTTTTGAGTGTCACTCATGGCGTTATACGTGTCTTTATTGATAAGGAGTTCCCAAAGTGTGGCTTGTTGATGCCAACCGGGGAAGTAGTTGTATTTCACAACTTTATGGAAACCGAGTTTCTTATCAATTGCAGGCATAGAAAATTCAGTTGCGTCAATGGCGCCTTTTTCAAGTGCCGGGAAAATCTCTCCGCCAGGAATAAGGGATGTGGATACACCAAGTTTCTGCATGACCTTGCCACCAAGACCAAAGAAACGCATTTTCAAACCTTTAAGGTCTTCTGGTTTTTCAATTGGTTTGGCAAACCACCCTGAAGTCTCAGGAGATACTATTCCGCAGGGAATAACTTTGACGTTATAGCCATTGCTGTCATACATATCCTGCCATAGTTTCTGTCCGTTTCCGTGGTAAATCCATGCCATATACTCACCAGCTTCAGGTCCAAATGGAACTGCAGAGAAAAGGGGCGCCGCAGGCATCTTTCCTGTCCAATAACCTGGTGTCGTATACCCTGCATTTACTTTGCCAGTAGAAACGGCATCCAGAATTTCGAACGGCGCAACCAGTTTGTTTGGCTCATACAGTTTTACTTTAATGGAATTTGCAGAAACCGGTCCCAAAGTGTCTGCAATATATTTTGCCGTTGTACCGATGCTGGGCAAGTGTGATCCCAACGCCAAAGGCATTTTCAGAAGAACTTTTTTATCTTCTGCAGCGGTTGTTACCGAAGCTCCCATTGATAATGTTGCTGCGGCAACTGCTGAAAGAATAACTTTTTGCATTCTAAACCTCCCTGTTAAAAAAATTGGTAATTGTGTTGTTATTGTTTTGATCGAAAAATATGGCTTGATTATCAAACGTGCGGAATACAGGTCTGTCTCTGCTCACCCAGTCCTTCAATTCCAAGGCGCATTTCATCACCGGCTTTAAGAAAACGAGGCGGTTTGAAGCCAGACCCAACACCGGGTGGTGTTCCTGTTGCGATAATATCCCCAGGGTGAAGGGTCATGAAACGAGAGAGATAACTGACCACGTGGGCAACACCGAAGACCATGGTCTTCGTTGAGCCGTCTTGAACCCGCTCGCCATTTACTTCCAACCACAGGCTCAAATTCTGTGGATCAGATACCTCATCAGCGGTGACCATCCATGGGCCAATCGGGCCGAATGTGTCGCTGGATTTTCCTTTTGTCCACTGACCGGTTCCTTCTAATTGGTAAGTCCGTTCAGAGACATCATTGACAACACAATATCCTGCAACATGATCCAGAGCTTGCTCTTCTTCTACATAATTTGCCCGTTTGCCGATCACAATTCCAAGCTCGACTTCCCAGTCAGTTTTCTCAGAATAGCGAGGAATAATGACATTATCGTCTGGGCCACAAATGGCGCTGGTCGCTTTTAAGAAAACGATGGGCTCGACAGGAACTTCCATTCCGGCTTCAGCCGCATGATCTGAATAATTGAGGCCTATGCAAATAAATTTGCCGATGCTTCCGACGCAAGGCCCAATTCTATGAGCTTCGGTAACCTTGGGCAACGCGTCTAGTTCAAGCTTGGCAATCTTCGCAAGAGCGTCTGCACCCAAAACTTTACCGTCAATGTCGTCAATATGGTCGGATAAATCGCGAATTGCGCCATCTGTATCCAAGATGCCTGGCTTCTCAGTACCAGTATGTCCATAGCGAAGTAATTTCATTCTTCAGTCCCTTTAAGGCTCAAAAATCAGTGACCGGGGCAGGATAGGAATTCAAGCGATGATATTTTTAGTGGCGGTAATTTTCCTGAAATCGAGCCTGTTGCGTGTCTTTCATTTTTGATATTAGTCATATTGTTGTGTTGTCCTACAACTGTATCAAAGGAATCTAAGTTTTCAACAATTATTTTCTTTTGATATTGGGTGAGTTATTTTAATCTTTAAAAACAACAATATATAAATAATATTTTGAGTTGTAAGCACCATTTGGTGTTTACTCAAGAGTGTAATTTTCCCTTTTCATTATTTTAAGGTGGGGTTGTCCTACAAATTTTAATCTGTTATCGTCCTCTTTAAATAACACATACTCGATACCGATTTTTAGGATGGGAATTAGTGAATATAATGGATGCCCACACGGATACTTCAGAAATTTTGAGCGATCTACGTCAAATGCTTGGCACAAAAAATGTCATTACAGAGGCGGGTGCACTCATCCGGTATTGTCGAGATTGGTCCGGTGATTCAGATGGAAAGACACTGGCTGCTTTATGTCCAACAACAACAGAAGAAGTAAGCCGGGTTGTCAAATATTGCTTAAACCACGAGCTGATCCTTATTCCGCAAGGGGGGCACAGCGGTCTCGTATGTGGGGCGATGCCACAAGACTCGCAATCTCATCTAGTGCTTAGTTTGGAGCGGATGAATAAAATCAGAAAAATAAGCGCGTTAGATTTTTCAATGGACGTGGATGCGGGGTGTATTTTAGAGAATGTGAAGCAGGCAGCAGACGATGAAGGATGTTTGTTCCCATTATCGCTAGGGGCACAAGGTAGCTGTCAGATTGGCGGAAATGTTGCGACCAATGCGGGTGGTTTAAATGTACTTCGATATGGAATGATGCGGGAGTTGATCCTGGGCCTTGAGGTTGTTCTGCCAAATGGTGAGATATTCGAGAGCATGTCGTCACTTCGCAAAGATAATCGTGGGATTGATTTAAAGCAGATTTTCATTGGAAGCGAAGGGACTATGGGAATTGTTACCGGTGCTTCTTTGAAACTCTTCCCCAAACCCGATCATGTTGTGACCTCATTCGTAGGACTGAATTCAATCGAGGATGCAATTACATTATTTGCCCAAGCGCGCCGCGATTGTTGTGACTTGTTGAGCGCATTTGAACTCATATCTGGTGAATGCGTTGATCTCGCATTTAAAACAATGCCAAGTTTGAAGGACCCTCTGGAAAGCCGGTTTCCGGTTAATGTTTTACTTGAAGTTTCTGCAAGTGGACCCCTTGATCTGCAGCCTCTGGTCGAGAAGTTTTTGATGAAAGCAATGGAGAGCGGATTGGTTCTTGACGGGACATTAGCTGCAAGTAAGGCTCAATCGGCGAATTTATGGCTTATCCGTGAAGCGATGACAGAAGGGCAGGCGCAATATGGTCGGCATTTACGAACAGATGTATCTGTTGCAATCTCGGATATGCCTGCCTTTATCAGGGAGACCGACAAAGTATTGCAAAAGGCCTTTCCTGATAGTCAATTAATTCCGTTTGGTCATATTGGGGATGGTAATGTTCACTATAACGTCCTGCCTCCACATCATTTAGCGGATGAAGAGAAAATTGTGCTCCTTAAAGCCGCTGAAAAAATGATCTTTGAAATGGTAGATCAGTTTGGCGGAAGCATTAGTGCAGAACATGGCATTGGCCGTTTGAAGCAAGTTGATTTTCTGAAACGTATGTCAGATAGTCAGCGCTTTTTGTTAGATGGATTAAAGGCCATGGTCGACCCTGAGGAAGTCTTGAATTCCGGGTGTATTCTACCGCTCAAAAAGGCTTGTTGATTGCCTTCGAGGGTAAATAGTCTGGTACTATAATATAGTTGTAGTATAACAGGGCCAATGTCCAGACAACTACATTTCATTCATGAGTGAGTATTCTATGTCTCCCAAATTCGAACAGCTCGGACGAGCACCGCATCTTCCGACCAGGGTAGCAAGTTTGATCATGAAAGAGATAGCTGAAAATCGCTTAAAAACTGGCGACCGCTTACCAACCGAACATAAGCTTGCTGAAACGTTCGGTGTTAGCCGTAACGTGGTGCGAGAGGCGGTCGCTAGGCTTAAGTCAGATGGGGTCGTGGAATCTCGACAAGGTGTTGGTGCTTTTATAAGCGCACCTGAAAAACACAGTGCCATTCGCCTGGATTCCGAGGCTTTGAAAGATGTGACAGCGTTACAGCATCTTTTTGAACTTCGGACAGTTTTGGAAGTGAGTGCTGCAGGTATGGCTGCTCTAAACAGAACAGAAGACCAGTTAATGCAGATGAGTGCGACATTTCAGAAAATAAGTTTGGCAAATGATGAGAGTATTGACGCGGATATTGAATTTCATCGACTAATAGCGCTTGCTAGCGGAAATCCTTATTTCACTATTTTTGTGAGTTATATTGCGGGCCAAGTGTCGGACTCAATATATAAAGCCCATGAAGTTGGTGAGAACCGGTCTACCATTTTGTTTAATAATGTTATTCAGGAACATAATACAATTTTTGAGGCGATAAAGGCTCAAGACGAGCAAGCTGCACGCGATGGCATGCAAACCCATCTCGTAAATTCGGCCAATTACTTAAAGCTGGAATTATAAGGTCGACCCGTTCGATCGAAATTGAGTATTTTTGCCTAGAAAACAGTTTTGCAAAGAAAATGGATCACTTTACAAAATATAGCACTCGTTTCGGAGCCACCGAAACCAAAAGGCCAAAAATGACCCGTTTCTTTAATAAGGGTGATGCAACTGATGCGTGCGAATTCATGGACTAAAAGGCTCGTTTGCAGAAAATTATACAGGCTTTTATGAATTTTTCTTAATAGCCTGACAGGGCAGCCCTATAAACGATGGTTTATTGGGCTGCGTCCTAGATACGGAACGCTGCTTAGAATGCCGGAGACCTTCAAGAGTAGTCCAAATCTCAAAAAACCTGCAGAACGATGTGGGTATAGCGAACAACCAAGTCTAGCTGGATGAAATGCGACAGGTATGATACTTGGTGGGGAGTGGTATCTTGCCAGAAATTTCAGGGGGTCTTCTTGGCTTTACGATCGACATTGGATAAGATTTACCTACCCTTGTTATTGCTGGGTCTTGCTTTTGGCTTAGTCTTTATTCCTCAAATCATTGAGATGCTTCCCAGCGTTATTCCCGCTTATCTGCCCTTTGGGCTTGTGGCTGTTGGCGGTGTTCTTGGGTGGCGGTTTGGTTATGGAAATCTGGTTCTTGTTCTTGGCCTGCTCCTTGTGTGTTATTTTGGGCTTCATCTGATCGAACAAAATCCTCACATAAAACAATATAATCAGATTTTGTATGCGGGGGTAGGCATGTTATTGCCCCTTAATCTGATGGTCCTAGCTATGACAGAGGAGCGAGGATTGTTGGGGTTTTGGGGACTTAGTAAAATCTCGTTAATTGTCGTTCCGGCTAGTGCATTATTCTGGATTTCAACACTTGAAGCGGAAGGGCTTCAGACGTTAGCGGATGGTTTTTTAAACTTCCGTATCTTTGCGACCAAAATGGATCAAGGAACTCAGCTGCCGCAACTGGCCATTTTGATCGGAGCTATTGCTTTTCTCGCTCTTACGATACGATTGTTTTTGTCCTCCTCTCCGGCGTCTGGCGGTTATTGGGGTGTTTTGATTGCCAGCATGATAGGGCTACATTTTGTAACAGAACGCCTTCAAGCGGATGTGTTTTTAATCACCGCAATGGCAATCATTACCCTGTCTATCTTGCAAATTATTTACCGAATGGCGTTTGTTGATGAGTTGACGGAAATTCCCAGCAGACGCGCACTCTTTGCTGATATGAAAAAACTTCGGCAAAGCTACGCTGTGGCCATGTGTGACATCGATCATTTTAAAAAATTTAATGATACCTATGGTCATGATACGGGTGATCAGGTGCTGCGTATGGTGGCGTCCCAATTGTCTAAAGTTACCGGTGGCGGCAAGGCTTATCGATATGGGGGGGAGGAGTTCACGATCCTGTTTCCAAACAGAAACATAAAAACCGCAGCCAAATATCTGGAACAAATCCGACAAAAAGTAGAAGACGCAGATTTTCAAATACGGTCCAAAGATCGGCCCAAAGCCAAACCTAAAAACAAAAAACGGAAAGTGAAAAATAAAACGGTTTCTGTGACAGTCTCTATCGGGTTTGCCGGGTCAAAGAAGTCAACAAAAAGCCCTCACGAGATCTTAAAGCGGGCCGATGCAGCCCTGTATAAGGCCAAAGACGCTGGGCGAAACCAGATTTATTCTTAATCCTCTCAAGTTTCTTAAAATCCGTTCTATATTACATATTACGAAATGATGATGTGTGGTCGTGTTTGAAGGAGCGGTGGATGGTGTTAGTCGGCACAGGAGATCTTCACTGATGTGTTTCAAGATTTTCCTATTTTTCTTTTCGTTCTTGGTTTTTCTAAGTTCTCAGTCATGGGCTTTTGATCGTGTTATTCTTAGCGCAGAAATAAACAGTCGGCTTACGATGGAAGGACAAGTCGTTGTTGAATGCGCCTTTAAAAAAATGGGTATATCGTTAAAGGTTGAACATGTTCCGTGGACCCGGGCACAGGTTGGAACAGAAGAAGGTGTATATGACGGGTTTTTTATGGCGTCGAAAAATAGTCGACGTGATACTTATGCTATCTTTTCCCAACCATTTATGAAAGTTGAGTGGGTCTATGTAACCCGTAGAAGAGACCAACTTCAAAAGAGTGATGAGGATTTTTCGAGGAAAATATTTGCGGCTAACGTCGGTTCATCGCGCCTTCATTGGCTCACTAAAAAATATAGAAATCGAGAAATTTCCAATGAAGTCCTGACTGCAGAAACAACTGAACAATTGCTTAAAATGCTTATTGTGAGCCGTATGGATATTGTGCTGGAAAATGCCTCCAACATAGAGAAAATAGTGGCAGAAGGGAAAATTGATATGAGCAATCTAGAAATTTTCCCTGCACATGAGAGGCCATTGGCAGTTTATTTTGGCCAAAGCTTCATAGAAAGTAACCCAGATTTTCTGAAGGCATATAACGCAAGTATCGCACGTTGTACGGAGAGTTAATCAAAAGAGATTGTTGTAATTCGGCGTTCAAATTAAGTATTTAATAAATTAGTTATTTATAAAGTTAAATATTTACTGTACTAATTGCCTGATTACTGTTGGTTCTGAAACCCGAAAATTTTGGGTTGGGCCAACGGCCTGCGTCACTTTATCGCAGATATCTGTCGGTTTTCACCCATGTAGTTTGATTGAAGTCAAGGAAATTTCCCTTCCCGCTTGCTAATCAAAGTCTGTAAGCATTTACAAAGTAATCGTGCTCGACTTGCGTATTTTTTTTGGCGATACGATCCTTTATCGAGGCTGTAAAAGACAATGCAGATTTTCAATTCCGCACGGGCATTTTTCCAACCATTCTTCAAATTGTGGTTATTGGTCGCTCTTGTTCAAGTTAGTTTTGCCGGGGCAGCTTATGCTGGGCCGACAGATAAACTATCTGCAAGTCTTGAAGAAAACCCAGTCTCCCAGCTTTTCCTAGGTGCTGACCGCTATGGGGCCCCTGTCGCCAACGCACCGATCGTGCCTGCTTACAAAGGCGATACGCTTCTCGGATATGTTTTTCTAAATACAGATTTTGTCGGAGCGATCGGATATTCCGGCAAACCGATTGTCGTTTTGATAGCCATGAATGTTGACGGCTTGATCTCCAGTGCTCGCCTTGTCGAACATGCCGAACCGATTATTTTGTCCGGTATTCCTGAGCAGAAAATTATCGACTTTATCGAAGGTTATAAGAATGTCGATATTCTAAAATTAGCGAAGGAGAAAGGCGGCGAGCCTCCACCTGTTGATATTGTCTCCGGTGCGACCGTGACGGTTATGGTTATCGATGACAGCCTTAAAAGAGCTGCTGTCAGGGCGGCGCGACTGTTGGGGATAGGGGGCCTGAAAAGTGACGTGACTGTTGCACAAGCGAAAAGGTCTTTGATTGTAAGCGGTGAAACGCCAGCCGATTGGACAACCCTTATTGGGGACGGCTCTGTTCGGCGGCTAAAGTTAAACTTAAAAGATGTGAATGAGACCTTTCTTCGTCAAGGAAACAAAAAGGCAATTGCACGTCCAGAAAAAGGTGAGGATGGCGAGCTCTTTATTGACTTGTACGCGGCCTCATTAGCCATTCCAACGATTGCGCGGTCTCTTCTAGGAGAGCGTGAATATGCTAATTTTAAAAAGAAATTAAAGCCTGAGCAAGATGCCTTTTTGATCATGGGTCGTGGCCGCTATTCTTTTCGGGGATCCGGATATGTACGGGGCGGGATCTTTGATCGCATCCAAGTCGTCCAAGGGGATGAAGGCTTTCGCTTTACAGATCGTGGCTATAAAAATGTTGGATCCGTTAAGGCTGAAGGTGCTCCTGATTTTAAAGAAGTCGGGCTTTTCTTTACGCCCAAGGGTGCTGTGTTTAATGCCGCAGATCCGTGGGAGCTTCAACTGCTGGTCCAACGTGCCATTGGTGCACTGGAAAAGGTCTTTGTTGCCTTTGAGCTGTCTTACCAATTGCCATCAAAATACGTGAAAGTAGAGACACTCGTAATTCCGTCTGCAGTACAAACGACGGATGCGGAAGATATAGAGGCTGCTAATGCGTTATGGAAACGTTTATGGGCCCAGAAAATACCGGAAATTATAATTCTAGTTACGGCGATTAGCCTTCTGACAATCTTGTTTTTTGCTCAAAACTGGGTCGTTCAACATCGTGTTCTGACTGACAGAATTCGTTTGGGTTTCTTGATTTTCACGCTTTTTGGAATTGGTTTTTACGCGCAAGCGCAGTTGTCAGTGGTGAACGTGCTTGTTTTCGCAAACGCCTTGTTATCTGGCTTTCAGTGGCAGTTCTTCTTGATGGAGCCTTTGATTTTCATTCTCTGGTGTTCTGTGGCCGTGTCTCTGATTTTTTGGGGGCGGGGGGCTTTTTGTGGCTGGTTATGCCCTTTTGGTGCCTTGCAAGAATTGACCAATAAGATTGCCCGTTTTGCAGGGGTTAAACAAATCACCCTTCCATGGGGTCTGCATGAGAGATTATGGCCAATTAAATACATCATTTTCTTAGGTTTACTGGGTCTGTCTGTTTATTCCCTGCACCTTGCGGAAACATTATCAGAAATCGAGCCTTTCAGGACTTCAATCATATTGAAATTTGCACGGGGTTGGCCTTATTTGATGTTTGTTTTCTCCCTTCTGTTTGCAGGGTTATTTATCGAACGATTTTTTTGCCGCTACCTGTGCCCTTTGGGGGCGGCGTTAGCTATTCCCGGTAAACTCAGCATGTTTAATTGGCTGAAACGCTACAATAATTGCGGTGATCCGTGCCACAAGTGCGCACAGGAATGTATGGTTCAAGCCATTGATCCTCAAGGGAATATCAACCCCAATGAATGCCTCGATTGTCTTCATTGCCAACAGCTTTATTACGACAAAGATGTGTGTCCAGTAGTGATTCACGCCCTTGCAAAAATCAAAAAATCAGGGGGGGACGCGACACCCTCTCAAGTTGCCAAGGATCCCCTTTACCGGAGACCAAGGCGGTTGAATAAAAGTCGGGAAATTGATTTAAACTAAGGACTAATAAAAATGACAGATGACACAGAAAAAATGGCGGACGTATCTCGTCGGTCACTGCTTAGTGGCTCCGCTGTAGTAGCAGGCCTTGGGGCGATGGGCGGGGTTGCATTACTACCGACATCTGTGGCTCAAGCTGCAGGCGCAAAGAACGAAGTCGCACCCGGTGATTTGGACGAATATTATGGCTTTTGGAGCGGAGGACAATCCGGAGAGGTTCGGATTTTGGGTATGCCATCCATGCGCGAGCTCATGAGGATTCCCGTTTTTAATCGGTGCAGTGCCACCGGTTGGGGACAGACGAATGAAAGTAAAAAAATTCTGACAGAAAACATGCTGCCTTGGGAGAAGAAATTCTGGGCAGATAAAGGCGGGTTTCCAAGTAACGGCGATACACATCATCCTCATATGTCGTTCACAAATGGAACCTATGACGGTCGGTATATTTGGGTAAATGATAAAGCGAATACGCGGATTGCCCGGATCAGGTGTGACATTATGAAGGTGGATAAGATCATCTCCATTCCTAATGCCGCCGATATTCATGGATTGCGTCCGCAAAAATTCCCAAAAACAAAATATGTTTTTGCCAATGGTGAGCATCGGGTGCCGCTTCCAAATGATGGAACAGTGCTGGATGATCCTTCTAAATACCATGCTGTTTTCTCCGGAGTAGACGGAGAAAAGATGACCGTGGCCTGGCAGGTAATCGTGGATGGAAATTTGGATAATGTTGACGCTGATTATCAGGGAAAATACGCTGTCGCCAGCTGTTACAACTCTGAAGAAGGCGTCACACTTGCAGAGATGACAAGTAACGAGCAAGACTGGGTTGTCATCTTCGATATCGCCGCAATTGAAGCGGGTGTAGCCGCGGGAGATTTCAAAACATATGAAGGCGACGTTCCTGTCCTAGATGGCCGGAAGGGGTCCAAATATACACGGTACATTCCTATTTCCAACAGCCCACATGGCGTGAACGCGTCACCTGACGGAAAATACATGATGGTCAACGGCAAGTTGTCACCAACGGTGTCTGTGATTGAAATGGCAAAAGTTCCTGATGTTTTTGCTGACAAAATTAAACCACGGGACGCTGTTGTGGCTGAACCCGAATTGGGCCTTGGTCCTCTCCACACGGCTTTTGATGGTCGTGGTAACGCCTATACGACTTTGTTTCTGGATAGTCAGATTTGTAAGTGGGATATCAACAAAGCAATTCGTAGTTTTGCGGGGGACAAAGTTGATCCGATTATTCAAAAAATCGATGTTCAGTATCAACCAGGGCATAACCATACTTCCATGGGGGAAACTTCAGAGGCTGATGGAAAGTGGCTAATCTCTCTCAATAAATTCTCAAAAGACCGCTATATTAATGTGGGCCCCTTGAAACCAGAGAGCGAGCAGCTCATTGATATTTCTGGGGATGAGATGAAAATTGTTCATGATGGTCCTACATTTGCGGAGCCCCATGACTGTATTCTTGTTCATCGTTCAGTGGTGAACCCGGCGCAGACATATGATCGTAATGATCCTATGTTCGACGATATCAAAGCTCAGGCAAAAGCGGACGGTATTGAAGATCTGGAAGATGCGGATACAGTTATTCGGGATGGGAATAAAGTCCGGGTTTATATGTATTCTCAAGCTCCTTCTTTCTCCTTAGAGCAATTTACGGTCAAGCAAGGAGATGAGGTTACAGTTATCGTCACAAATATCGATGATGTTGACGATTTAACGCACGGACTGACGATTTCCAATTATGGAATTGCCATGGAAATTGGACCACAACAAACAGCTTCTGTGACATTTGTCGCGGATCAGCCTGGCGTGCATTGGTTCTATTGCCAATGGTTCTGTCATGCCTTGCACATGGAAATGCGCGGTCGCATGCTTGTGGAGCCAAAATAAACTATGAACGACCAAAGAAAATTCCTTTGGCGGTTATTTGTTGCGGTGGCATTTATTGTCACCGCAGCAGTGCTTAGCCCCTTTGTGCAAGCACAAGAAATTATTGTAAAATCCGACTTGCAGCAGGCGATCGACAAGGCGCGAGCAGGGGATACGCTTATCTTATCGCAAAAACAGTATGCGGGACCCATTAGAATACCCAAAACTCTGACAATTTTAGGGAAGAATACGCCCCATATTATAGGGAATGGCTTGGGTAGTGTTATTACCGTAACTGCACCGGGTACAGTCCTAAAAGGTCTATTCGTTACAGGATCCGGATTGTCTTTGGAAACTCAGGATAGCGGAATTTTTGTAGATAAATCAGCAACAGGTACAATAGTGGCGGGAAACGAGCTTTCCAACAATTTGATCGGAATTTACTTATCTGGTTCCAAGGATGCTCAAGTAATAAATAACAAAATTACAGGCCGCCAGGATTTGCGCATGAATGAGCGTGGAAATGGCATCCAAATATGGAATGCTCCGGGCGCTGTCATTGAAAGCAATGATATTCGATATGGTCGCGACGGTATTTTTGTGACCACTAGCAAGAACAATATTTTTCGTGGAAATCAGCTGCGAGATTTACGTTTTGCCATTCACTACATGTATACAAATAAAAGCAAAGTTTTGAATAACCTATCCATCAATAATCATATGGGATACGCCTTGATGTCATCCACCAAACTTGAGGTGCGTGGAAATCTCTCAAAAGGGGATCGGGATCGAGGTTTTTTGTTTAATTTTGCAAACAACGTCATCGCCAAGAATAATGTCGTTCTGGGCGGTCCAGAGAAATGCATTTTTATTTATAATTCCAACAAAAACCGGTTTGAAGAAAACCTTCTACAAGGTTGTGAAATCGGGATTCATTTTACTGCAGGCTCTGAGCGAAATGTGATGACTGGAAACGCATTTGTGGACAACCGCTCTCAAGTCAAATATGTGGGCACAAAATGGTTGGAATGGTCTGAAAAAGGCCGAGGTAATTACTGGTCTGACCATACGGCTTTCGATTTGGACAGTAATGGTGTGGCTGATAGTATTTATCGCCCCAATGATTTGACCGATCGAATCATTTGGCAATACCCCTCCGCCCGGTTGTTGACAAATAGTCCCGCTGTTCAAATATTAAAATACGCTCAATCTGCTTTTCCTGCCGTTCATCCCGGTGGTGTTTTAGACAGTGCGCCGTTGATGCAAATTCCAGTGCGCTTAAAGGGAGCTGAACTCAGATGAAAATGGATGCTCAAATGGTAATGGATTTTGCCTTGGTTAAGAAAGCCTATGGTAAAATGATAGCGTTGGAGGACATTACTCTAACCCTTGCCAAAGGATCATCTTTGGCTTTGGTCGGCCATAATGGTGCTGGGAAAAGTACGCTTATAAAACTGATACTGGGGCTTGTAAAACCATCTTCCGGAAGGGTGCGGGTTTTTCATAAGGAACCCACTAGCGCTGCGTTTAATCCCTTGCGTTGCAAAATCGGATATCTACCGGAACAGTGTTTGTTTCAAAAAAGCCTCACGGGTCGCGAAACACTCACTTTTTATGCTCAGCTAAAAGGGATGTCTGCAGGCAAGTTTAATGATTTGTTTGAACGGGTTGATTTAGTCGCGGCGGCAGATAGAAAAGTAGGAACTTATTCAAAAGGAATGCGCCAAAGATTAGGGATCGCGCAAGCCCTCCTTGGAAAGCCTGAATTATTGGTGTTGGATGAGCCAACATCTGGCCTGGACCCCATTGCACGGCAAAATATCTATAAAATTATTGGCGAAGAGAAAGAGCGGGGGGCGAGCATCTTGATCTCGTCTCACGTCTTGACTGAACTAGATGATCGTATTGATCAGGTGGCTATCCTCAACAAAGGACGCTTGACCGCAATGGGGACCATTCCGATCCTTCGCCGCAAAGTCAAAATGAAGTCTGAAATTATCCTCAATGTGCCGGATGCTGTGGCAAAACAGATTGAGAAATCTATTGGAAACGATAGCATCTGCAAGCATAAGCGTGGCGGGATTTTGAGTATTTCTTGCCGCCCGGATAAAAAGATAGAGGTTCTTGAAAAAATTATGATGTTTGCTGCCGGGATCGACAATATAGAAATACAGGAACCTTCTCTTGAGCTTGTCTATAACGCATACTCAAACCCAAATATTGCAGGAGTCCAAGATGTATAGAATTTTGGTTCTGGCGCGAAAAGAAGTTCGAGACGGTTATCGTAATCGGTGGATTGTTTTAATGACGCTGGTGTTGGCAACACTTGCACTTGTTCTGTCATTGCTCGGCAGTGCACCTGTTGGTTCCACCAATATCAGCCCACTCGCGGTGACGGTTGTAAGTCTATCATCTCTCAGCATTTTCTTTATTCCTCTCATTGCCCTTCTTTTGTCTTATGACAGCATTGTCGGGGAGGAGGAGAGGGGGACCTTAACCCTTCTTCTAGCCCACCCTATATCTAGATCAGCCATTACGCTTGGTAAATTTTTCGGCCAATTCTTGATCCTTTCCTTTGTCATTGTCGTGGGATACGGCACGGCGGTTCTTGCTCTTTCTTT
>Ga0209826_1000711_pt1 | contig 23747 bp, 21 predicted proteins | sample GOMGulsemesocosm_5_FD_184637 | JGI IMG/M metagenome (GOLD analysis project Ga0209826, IMG submission 184637) | Methane-oxidizing microbial communities from mesocosms in the Gulf of Mexico - GOM15C Gulf of Mexico (SPAdes) (version 2) | ecosystem: Environmental > Aquatic > Marine > Cold seeps... | reverse complement strand
TGTTGCTGAAGGCGATAGCCCAGATAAGTTCGTGGTTTCCGGTCGCGGTGAATTGCACCTTTCTGTACTGATCGAAACCATGCGTCGCGAAGGCTTCGAGATGAGCATCTCTCGTCCAGAAGTTGTAACCAAAGAAGTCGACGGCGAAATGCAGGAGCCTTACGAGGTTGTAGTTATCGACGTGGAAGAGCAGCACCAGGGCTCTATCATGGAAGAGCTGGGTCTGCGTAAAGCAGAGATGACCAACATGGAGCCGGACGGCAAGGGTCGTGTACGCCTTGAGTTCATGATGCCTTCACGTGGTCTGATCGGTTTCCGTGGCCTGTTCCTGACCTTGACCTCTGGTTCAGGCATCATGACCAGCATCTTCGACCACTACGGTCCTTTGAAAGAAGGTGATGTGGGCAGTCGCCAGAACGGCGTACTGGTGAGCATGGTTAAGGGTAAGACGGCAGCCTACGCTCTGTTCAACATTCAGAGCCGTGGTCGTTTGTTCCTCGGTCACGCTGAAGATATCTACGAAGGCCAGATCATCGGTATTCACTCTCGCTCGAACGATCTGACGGTTAACCCAATTAAGGGTAAGCAGCTGACCAACGTTCGTGCGTCAGGTACTGATGAAGCTTTGACACTGGTTCCAAAGATCACTCATACCCTTGAGCAGGCTCTGGAATTCATCGAAGACGACGAGCTGGTAGAAGTAACACCAGAAAGCATCCGCATTCGCAAGAAGCTGCTGACTGAAAACGAGCGCAAGCGCGCGAAGAAGTAAGTTTGATCGAGCGACTCCGCTTAATGACACCCCTGTCATCGCGGCGTACGACCAGCATGGATGCTGGCAGTGCCTATATTGCAGGGAGCAGCTATAGGCCCGTTCATCCGGAATAAAAAAGCCCTGCATCACTTTGTGTTGCGGGTTTTTTTTGTCTGCTCGTTAATGTAGGGGCAGAATGATACTGAAAGTACTGCCCTCACTAGGGCGGCTGTTTACATCAATACGCCCTCCGTGTAACCCGATGAGCTTATTGGCTAGTGTTAGGCCAATGCCAGTGCCCTGTGATTGGCGCGCGACACCTGTGTCTAGCTGGGTGAATTGGGCGAAAATTCGCTCTTGATCCTCGCTGGCAATGCCGATACCGGTGTCGTGAATGCTAATGCTGACGCTGGGCCCCAGCTCATCATCATTGAGTGTTCCTAGTTGGATTCTGACGCCGCCTGTGCTGGTGAAGTCCTGAGCATTATCGAGCAGGTGCTCCACCGCGCTCTGTAGTTTTTCTATATCGGCCAGTATCACTACCTCGTTTGTATCCGTTGTGTGCAGTTCCAGTGTCAGGCCCTTGCCTTTCATTTCATCCTTAAACTCATTGTGCACCCTAGCAAGCAGCTGAATGAGGTCTATGGGTGAAGGCCTGATGGTGATGTCGCCCGCTTCATGTCGGGCCAGCTCGAGTATTGCGTCGATAAGTGAGAGCAATTGTTGGCCGCTGTCGTTTATGTTTTCTAAGGCGGTTAATTCTCGAGGACTGACCTTGTTCTGTAGTCGCCGCTGTAAAATGGTGGCGTAGCCAATCACGGAGTTGAGCGGTGTTTTTAATTCGTGCGACATGATCATGTAAAACTCATCTTTGGACTTTTGCAGACGGCTTACGTGGGCTTTATGATGAAGGGCTTGAACCTTGGCGTCGGCGGCTTCTAACAGGGTCGCCAGTAGATCACGCAGGCTGCCTTGCAAGGCCTCGTCCTCAGGCATATTACTGATGAGCAGTGAAATATGATCGTAGTTTATGAGGCAAAGCGGGCTCTGCTCGACGATGCGTCCAGCGTGGCGGTGCTTGTGTATAAAATCGAATGCGCTCTCAGATGGTTGGTTCTGCTTACTCAGCAGGCGCCCCTGCTCGGTGGTGATGAGCACGCTGGCCTCTAGTTCTTTATTGGCAAGCTGTTTAATGAGGGTGTCGGCGACCTGCTCGTAGTTTTCTAGGGTGAAGCTGTTACGCAAAAATTCAACGACAAAGCCTTGGTCACTGCTACTGCGCATTACCGTGGTGATTAACTGGCGCATCTCATGCAGTTCGGCTTCGAGTGACTCAATGGACGGTGCCATACACCTTCCTTTGGCGCGTAGATAAATACAAAGACTAGGTCATGGGTTTATATTTTCCACTATTTTTTGGATGGCGGAGGCTAGTTATGACATTGACGACTGATCTGAGCCGTTTGAATGAATACACCATCATTCAAAGCTAGGCAAAATAAGCGTTGCCGGGGAAGGCTCTCTCATTAACACGTCAGAGCTCAATGTGAAGCTAAGGCTTTCCTGTGGTATTTCAGATTATTTCACGGCGAGCATATTGTCGATTATTGGGGTGAAGTCAAAACTGAAGCCAACCTCATCGATGTTGAGGAGTGATTGAAATATCAAACTGGACAACACTCGATTTAAACTTGGTGTTTGGTTGGTGCCAGCGGCCCCAGTGAACTCACGGTAACACTGCATGACAAAAACATAATGGGCGAAGAGTATGGTCGCTCACTCGGAGCGCCACTGGCCCAAATCACACAGCCGTCAAGAAATTTCCGGGTAACCGCCAACTTCACATTCTGACCTTTTTTAGGTCATATACGGTAGACGTGCTGTTTTCTGAATCAGTCACCAGCCGATGTGAAAAACCCTGCCCGCGAAAGCGGCCTGGGCTTTTGTGACGACTGAAACTTAGTTGTCACAAAAGCTCCTTATAATGCCCCCACTTAATGCTGCTCGGTCTGTCATCTTTCTATGAATTCTGTGGCGTGATCACTGACATAACATGTGACTGATGGGGGATGCCTGTTTTGCCAATCTACCGAATATTGCTCCCGCTGCTGCTATGCCTGTCGATACAAACAACGGCGACGCCTGTGACGGACTTCCCAGAGGGGACTCGGGGGCTGTTATTTCGCGCGGCGGGCTCCAATACGGTAGGCGCCCACCTGATGCTAAATTTCTTGAAAAGCTATTTGCTGGCGAAAGGCGCAGAGGATATTCGTGTGTTGCCACTGCAGGCTGAGAATGAATACCGTGTTGAAGGTTTGGTGAGCGGCCTGCCGGTTTATGTCGAAGTGGCGGCCCATGGTTCAAGCACGGGTTTTAAGGCTCTTTTGGCTGGAAAGGCCGATGTGGGCATGTCATCGCGGCCGATCAAAGATAGGGAGGTTGTTGCACTGGCGACGGGTGGCGACATGCTGAGCACGGAAGGTGAGCATGTTATCGCTATTGATGGCCTGGCGATTATTGTCCACAAGGATAACCCGCTGCAGGCCCTGTCGCTGGAACAGCTGGCAGGGGTGTTCTCGGGAGAAGTTCGAAACTGGCGTGAACTAGGCGGTTTAGATCGTCCTATTGACCTCTACGCCCGCGATGAAAAATCCGGCACTTGGGATACCTTCAAGAACCTTGTGTTGCGCAAGCGGATGAAGCTTTCGAGTCGTGCAGAGCGCTTTGAGTCTAATGACCAGTTATCCGATCGAGTCTCCACGGATGTCGGGGGCATTGGATTTGTGGGGCTGGCGTCGGTGCGCAATTCCCGTGCGCTGTTAGTGTCTGATGCGGGCACAAAACCCTTGTTACCTGAACAGACAAGCGTTGCCACGGAAGACTACGTCCTGTCTCGGCGCCTGTACCTGTATACCCAACCGCAGGCGGCAGTAAGCTTCTTACGTGAGTTTATCGGTTTCACCCAAACGGATATGGGGCAGCAGCAGGTCGGCCGCACAGGGTTTATTTCTCAGGCGTTGATCAGCGCACCCGCGGATGAGCATCGAGAGGGGCCTGCCGCTTATTTGGCGTTAACAAAAGGCGCCCAGCGTTTATCGGTGAACTTCCGTTTTAGTCATGGCAGCGCGGTACTGGATAACAAAGCGCTGCGGGATATTCAGCGTGTTTATGATTACTTCAAGCGTGAGGAAAATCTAACCAAAACGGTATTATTAATCGGCTTCGGCGACGCTAAACAATCGCAGAGCCGCTCTAATGTCCTGTCGAAGCTACGTGCCTTAACGGTGCGTTCAGCGCTGCATAAAATGAGGATCAGTACCGCCCCTATCGCCGGTTTTGGCGCTTATTTGCCGGTGGCGGCTGACTCGGCTCAGGGCAAGGTGAAAAATCGCCGTGTTGAGGCCTGGGTTAAGTAGCTTATTTGGCCGGGCAGTGAAGAGGCTATAGCTGGCGGCACCGGTTACATCGGGTTGGTTGGGTGTCATTATCTGTGTCCTGTTTTAACTTATGCTCGCTGTGTCGGTGGTCTACACTAAAGAATGCTTTGTTGTTCAGGGGGTGTTTCTTGAGTGTAAAGAGTGGTCATATGAAGTTTTATCGTCATTGCGCAGTGACGTTTATAGGGAGCTGCGTTCTGCTATTGAGTGTTACGGCTATAAGCGCCGAGGCTTGTCATCAAACAAAGTCGGCGCTGGTCCATTACTCCGGTGGTGAGCGAGCCGACACCTTAACGGTGTCGGTAGCTGGAGATCCGTGCAGTCAGGCGATGGTCAATATTACCGTGGATCGTGCGGATGGTGTGCGCGTCTACAATTATCAAGGCTCATTTATAGAGCACATGCCATTTCTCATTTACGAGCCAGAACTCAGTCATCTTGTCGGCTTCTTTCTCGATAAGGTGCTGAATGTGGCCATGACACAAACCACCGCTGATCTGCACGAATACTCGGGCGTTGAATCATTCTATGAGGCGACCAATAACTTTGTCGTGGTGCCGCTCGCCGAGTATCAAGCGCTGCGCGGCTCAGCAAAGGCTCAGCCACTGCTGTGGCATGCCACCGGTGATGCCAGCTGGATGCATGCGGTTTACGATGCTGAAACCCAGAGCAGTCGAGTGATCATGCGCGGAGGGGTTTTCGAGTAACCCACCTGTCTTAATGGAATGGTGCTACTGTGCTGTTGCTTTACCCTGAGATTCGACCCTATCAAACCTCCATGCTGGATGTTGGCGATGGCCATCAGCTTTATTTGGAGGAATCGGGTAACCCCGATGGTATTCCTGTGCTATTCGTTCACGGTGGCCCAGGTGCTGGCTGTGGACGACAGGATCGATGTTTCTTTGACCCGGAGCGCTACCGAATAATTTTGTTTGACCAGCGCGGCTCTGGGCGCTCAACGCCTCACGCCTGTCTCGATGATAATCACAGCTCGGCGTTGGTCGCGGATATGGAAGTCATTCGTCTTCATTTAGAGGTCGAGCGTTGGCTGTTGTTTGGCGGGTCATGGGGTTCAACATTGAGCCTACTCTATGCTCAGGCCTACCCCCAGCGAGTGTTGGGTATGGTGCTGAGGGGGGTGTTTTTATGTCGACAACAGGACATTAATTGGTTTTATCAGCAAGGGGCTAGCCTCATATTTCCTGACTATTGGGAGGATTACCTACACCCCATTCCCGAGGATGAGCGCCATGAGATGGTCAGTGCCTTTTATCGGCGTTTGACCGGTAATAATGAACTGGCGAAGATGGCCTGTGCTAAAGCTTGGTCTGTGTGGGAGGGACGCTGCGCGACCCTGCGGCCTAACCCCGATGTCGTTGAGAGCTTTGCCGATCCGCATATGGCTATCGCGCTGGCACGCATTGAGGCGCACTATTTTTATAACAACGCCTTTATGGCCGAGAACCAGCTGCTACAGCAGGTTGATAAGCTGGAAGGGATTCCAGGCATTATTGTGCATGGGCGTTATGACATGGTGTGCCCGCTGGACAATGCCTTGTCGCTGCATCACCTGTGGCATGACTCTGAGTTGCATATCGTGCGTGATGCTGGGCACGCGTCAAGGGAGCCGGGTATTGTTGATGCGTTGATTCGCGCGACTCGTGCTATGGCTCGCCGCTTTGCCGACGACTACCCCAGCCGTGCATGAGTTTACTGGGTAGAGCCGCGCATAACCCAGCGAAATAATCACTCAGGGTTGCAGTTTCTTCGTTAAAATACGCTTTTTGATGGCTGGGGGCGGTATTGTGCGGGGATTGATTCAGCGTGTGAAGCACGCGCGCGTTGAGGTAGGCGGCGAGCTGGTGGGCGAAATTGAGCGGGGTATTTTATTGTTGCTTGGCGTAGAGCGTGGTGATGAGCCGGAAGCCTTAGAGAAGATGCTGCATAAGCTGCTCAACTATAGAATTTTTCCTGACGCTGACGACAAAATGAACCTCAGCGTCAGCGATATAGGTGGTGGCGTATTGGTTGTGTCGCAATTCACCCTGGCGGCGGATACGCGTAAGGGTTTGCGCCCAGGTTTTTCAACGGCAGCGGCTCCGGATTTGGCGGAGGGCATGTATGACGAATTTGTCGTGCAGTTGCGAGAGCGACACGGCCGTGTCGCTGCGGGACAGTTTGGCGCTGATATGCAGGTAAGCCTGTGCAATGACGGGCCAGTGACTTTTTTGTTGGAAACCTAGTGTTGCTAGAATCAGGGGGGGGGTGCTTTTCCGATGATGAGTTTCATGCCTATACTAAGCGCAATGGCAATATCAACGTGAGAGGTTAGGGGTGGGGCAAATGGAGGTTCACTCAGGTTCGATCCTCGTGGTTGATGACAATCCGGTTAATATCGCCATTGTTGAGAAGATACTAAGCCACGATGGTTATCGCCTCGTGCATTCCACAACCAACCCCCTTGAGGTGACAGGGCTTTATCTCGAGCACGACTACGATCTCATTCTGCTCGATGTTCACATGCCAGAAATTAGCGGCATTGAGGTCATGCAGCGACTCGCCAACGAGTTCCCCGCCGATTATCTGCCGATTTTAATTCTCACCGCCGATCACTCAACTGAAACTCGCAATCAGTGCTTGGCGGGTGGTGCCAAGGATTTTATCGGTAAACCTTTTGATAAGACCGAAGTCTTGTTACGGGTGCGCAATATTCTTGAGGTTCGCCTGCTGCATAAGGCGGTATTACGACAAAATCTGGTGCTGGAAGACAAGGTGCGTGAGCGTACTCAGCAGCTCTATGAGGCTCAGGTAAAGCTCATTCAATGCCTCGGCAAGGCGGCAGAATACCGAGACAATGAAACGGGTATGCACGTGGTACGGATGAGTAAAAGTTGCGCCATCCTTGCCAAGCAGATGGGACTGAGCAATGAGGAGTGCGAGATGATCTTGCAGGCCAGTCCGATGCACGATATCGGTAAGATCGCGATTCCCGATGATGTGTTGCTTAAGCCAGGTAAGTTGGAAGGCAAAGAATGGGATCGTATGAAAACCCACGCCGAAGTGGGCGCTGAAATACTGGAGGGCTACGATACCAAATTAATGCAGACGGCTGCGTTGATCGCCCGTACTCACCATGAAAAGTGGGATGGCAGTGGTTATCCCGAGGGGCTCCAGGGAGAGGAAATCCCGCTCTATACGCGTATTGTCAGTGTCTGTGATGTCTTTGATGCGCTGACCTCCACTAGGCCTTATAAGGAGGCTTGGCCAGCTGACAGGGCATTACAATATTTACGTGATAATGCCGACTCACATTTTGATCCGCGAGTTGTTAAAGAGTTCACGCTGGTGGTCCATGAGGTTTTGCAGTTACGTGAAGAGCACCCAGATTTTTCCGATCAGGCGGTGAGCACTTAGATACAGATCCCACTTACCAGCCTACAGAGATTCCTCTGGCGGCTCCGGCTTGTCCTCTTCTGCGCGGCTTAGTATGCGGCCGAAAAATACTCCAACCTCAAACAGCATCCACATAGGAATGGCCAGAAGTGACTGTGAGAGTATGTCTGGGGGGGTGAGCAGCATGCCAAAAACAAAGCAGAATACGATAATGACCGGGCGTTTTTTTGCTAGCGCATCGGCGCTGGTGACACCGGTGGTGATTAAAATGATGGCGGCAATGGGTATCTCAAAAGCGAAGCCAAAGGCAAAGAAAAGCTTCAAGACAAAATCAAGGTAGTTACTGATGTCCGTCATGATGGTCACGCCAACCGGGCCCACGCTGGTGAAGAAACCAAAAATCAGTGGAAAGACCACCAGATAAGCGAAGGCCATGCCGGCATAAAAAAGAGCAATGCTCGAGACGAGCAGAGGCACAGCCAAGCGTTTCTCTCGCTGGTAGAGCGCTGGGGCAATGAAGCCCCAAATTTGATAGAGCGCGAAAGGCATAGCAGCGAAAACGGCGACGAAGAAAGTTAACTTGAAGGGCGTTAAGAAAGGGGACGCAACTTCCGTGGCAATCATGGTGCTGTTTTCGGGCAGAAATTGCTGCAGCGGTGCCGAGACCAGTGTGTAGATATCATTGGCAAAGTAAAACAGGCCCATAAACACAACCAAGATACAGACCAGTACTTTAACCAGTCGATTGCGTAGTTCGATCAAGTGCTGAACCAAGGGCATGGCGTGGTCGTTGCTGGCGTCAGTCATTTTGTAAAGGCCGCTCGCTTGGCTTAATGGGGTGTGCTCGTGCTGTCGTTTTTTGTGTCGCTGAGCGTTTCGGCGGCGAGCCCTGATGTTGGCTTGCTGTTCTCTAGGGCTTGCTCAATGCTGTCGGCCTGCTCGTTCAGGCTGTGCTGCACGCTCTTCTCGGTTTTTTCTAGGCGCCGCATAACTTCTTCGTTGTGCAGTTGACGCCGCAGGTCATCTGCGCCAATTTGTTGTTCAAATTCGCTGCGGGTGGCTTGCATAGCGCGTTTAGCCCGCCCCCACCAGAGGCCTGCTGTACGCAACGTACTGGGCAACTGTTCTGGGCCGATAACCAGCATGCCCACAACCGCGACAACTAAAAGCTCGAAGAAACCAATATCAAACACGAGTTACTTCTTCTCGACTTTTTCAGCTTCAGCTTTTACATCGATGATCTTGTCAGCGCTCGATGCCTTGTTTTCAACTTGATCCACATCTTTCTCTGGGTCGTCGCTCACGGCTTTTTTAAAGCCCTTGATTGCGCCGCCCAGATCGCCACCCAAGCCTTTAAGGCGCTTGGTGCCAAACAGCATGAAGACAATGACTAAAATAATCAGCAGTTGCCAGATTCCAATTCCACCAATACCCATGTGTACACTCCTATAAATAAGTTACGTGCCAATTTTAGTTACGTGTTAAATCAATTGGTTGCAAGATAATCACTTGCTGCGAGAAGCCTTCTCAACCAACCCTGAGAGGTCGAAGCGGCGCGCGAGCTCATTGAGTACCGCATCCGCGTCCTCGCCTAGGTGCGAGAGCATGACGAGGCTGTGGAACCAGAGGTCGGCTGTCTCGTAGATAACCTCGCTGTTATCGCCGCTGCGCTCGGCATCCTTCGCGGCGATGATTGCCTCGACGGACTCTTCGCCGACCTTCTCGAGAATCTTGTTGAGCCCTTTTTGGTGCAGGCTGGCTACGTATGAACTGTCGGCGTCGGCGTTATTTTTACGCTCGGCCAGTATCTCGTTGAGCTTGCTCAGTACTTCACTCATGAATAAATCTCTTTAGGGTCTTTAATGACCGCATCGGTGGTGACCCACTCGCCATCTTTTAAGACACGATAAAAGCACGATTCTCGCCCAGTATGACAAGCCATGCCCCCAAGTTGTTCCACCTGTAAGACAATCACGTCGGCGTCGCAGTCTAGACGTATCTCGTGCACAATTTGAGTGTGGCCCGACGACTCGCCCTTGCGCCAGAGCTTGGCGCGTGAACGTGAGAAATAAACCGCGATGCCTTCGGCCGCGGTGAGGCCGATGGATTCACGGTTCATCCACGCCATCATCAGAATACGACCAGTCTTGGCGTCCTGTGCAATGGCGGCGACCAGCCCGTCATCGGTCCACTTAATTTGCTCGAGCGCAGCTGGGCTGAGCGTCGCGGCGGATTCTTGCACGTTTTCTTCCTTTTCGTCGAACTCAGGGTTTAACTGACAGGCGCCGAGCTGTGCCTGTCCCTCATTCTATCACTCAGCCGCGCTCGATGCTGCTATCAGCTGATCAATAACCACGCGGCAATACCCGCTAGCATCAGGCTATGGAGCGGTAGTTGACTTAAGCTGATGCCGAATGCGGGCAGAGCCGTGATAGCCGCCCCAGCGGCAGCGATCAGAGCTAAAGCTGAGCGGCGGCGGTGACTGCGGCGCGGCTGCTGTAATTGCTTGGCCGCACGCTGGAGTTCAGGCACTGCGTCGGCTAGTTGGCGGGTGCTCTCCAGGGTATTGATTATCAAGCTGGGTACTTTGGGGAACTGCTCGAGCCATTCGGGCCCGTGGCGCTTGAGTTGCTCGACGAAGCTGCGTGGGTGCAGGCGATCCTTCAGCCATTTTTCCAGAAACGGGTGGGCGGTTTGCCACAGGTCAAGATCCGGGTAGAGCTGACGGCCCAGCCCCTCGATATTGAGCAGTGTTTTTTGCAGCAGTACCAGTTGTGGCTGCACTTCCATGTTGAAGCGTTGCGCGGTCTGGAAGAGGTTAATTACCACCTGGCCGAAGGAGATGTCTTTGAGTGGTTTCTCAAAGATCGGTTCACAGACGCTGCGGATAGCGCCTTCGAATTCATTGACAGGGGTGTCGCTTGAGACCCAGCCACTCTGTACGTGTAGCTCAGCTACTAGACGATAATCACGGCGGAAGATGGCCAACAGGTTGCGGGCCATATAATACTGATCTTCCTGGGTGAGTGAGCCGACAATCGCCATGTCGACGGCGATGTATTTAGGCTTTTGAGGGTGGTCGCGCGAGACGAAGATGTTGCCAGGGTGCATGTCGGCGTGGAAAAAGTTGTGGTCGAACACCTGGGTAAAGAAGATCTCTACTCCATGCTCGGCGAGCGCCTTCATATTGGTGTTCTGCGCCGCCAACTCAACGGTGTTGGTAACAGGGATGCCGTAGATACGCTCCATCACCATGACGTTCTTGCGGGTGTAGTCCCAGTAAACCTGTGGCACGTAGAGCATGCCTGAACCATCGAAGTTACGACGCAGCTGGGAAGCGTTGGCGGCCTCGCGCTGCAGGTTTAACTCGTCAAAAATGGTGTGCTCATACTCGGCCACCACCTCGACAGGGCGCAGGCGCTTGCCTTCCGGTAGGAATCGCTCGACGAGGCCAGCCAGAGCGAATAACAGTTGCACGTCCTTCTCTATGGTGAATTCGATACCCGGTCGAACCACCTTAACGACGACGTCCTCACCACTGTGTAACTGGGCCGTGTGTACCTGTGCGACAGAGGCGGAGGCCAGTGGCTGGCGGTCGAACTCAGCGAAGAGCTCCGTCACCGGTGCCTCAAGTGCCGCTTCTATAATCTCGCGGCATTGCTCTGGATCGAACGGGGCGACGTTGTCCTGCAGATGGTCGAGTTCAGAGGCAATGTCCGTAGCGACAAGATCTGGGCGGGTGGAGAGCACCTGTCCGAACTTGATAAAGACTGGGCCTAGGTCTTCAAAGAAGTGGCGCAGGCGCTCACCGCGCGAGTATTTACTCTTGGGTAAGAGCATGGTGAAGCTCAAGAGTATGCGCAGCCCGAGCGGTAGGGAATGTTTAGGTATCAGCTCGTCCAGACGGTAGCGCAGGGCGGTGATGAATATTCGCAGAAAACGTAAGAGGGCGACCACAGATGTATCAATCCTTGTGTACGGTTAAGTGCGCGAGCTCAGCGCTGTTGGCTGAGCTTGGCTTTTATTCGTTCAACCCGCGATTGCACGCGGTCGGCGGCAAGGCGCAGTTGATCGACTTCGCGGCTGAAGCGTTCGAGTTCTAGGCGGTGTGGAGTGGCTCGTAGTTCTTCGGTCAAAAACTCTTGCACTAACCGCTTGCCACCGCTCGCACGCTCGCTCACCCAGCCAAGGTGCGCGCGCAGGCGCTCAACCAGCGCGTGGCTGGCGACATCGCCGAGCAACGGGCTAATGGCGTCTTCCCAGTCGATGTCGAGCTGACTGCTGATGCGCTGTAGGTCGGCCAGCAGTGAGGTGCTGCCCCAAGCTTCTACACCTGAATCCGAGAGGTTTACATTATCGCTCACGGCCAATTGCAGCAGCCCGAAGAGCGGGCCGCGCAAGCGTGTGGTGGCATCTTCACTGTGTGAAGTGACGCGCACATCATCGACGGAAAAGTGTAGGCAGAGGGTGAGCGCTGGCTCGGTGACCTCGACCAAGAGGCTTTTCCCCGCTAACTTGGCCATGGCTTGACGAGTGGCTGGGTCAAACTGCAGGGTCTTGTTGATACCCTGTTCCAGCGCGGAGGTGGCGGCGGCAATCAATGTGGGATCGAGGTTCATATTACGGGTCGTTGTCAGCGAGTGGCTCGCACCGGTAAAAGTGCGAGGTGGTTTTTTGAGCTGTGCTTTAGGGTTTGGTGCCCTTGTGCAGGGCGACCACGCCACCGGTCATGTTGTGGTATTCGCAGTTGGCAAAACCTGCATCGATCATCATGTCCTTGAGGGTGTCTTGGTCTGGGTGCATGCGAATGGACTCAGCCAGATACTGGTAGCTATCAGCGTCGTTGGTGATGAGCTTGCCCATCAGTGGCAGCAGGCGGAACGAATAGGTGTCGTAGGCCTTGCTCAGCAGTTCGTTCTTTGGCTTCGAGAATTCCAACACCAGCAGGCGCCCACCGGGTTTCAGCACACGCAACATGGAGCGTATGGCCAAGTCTTTATCGGTGACGTTGCGCAGACCGAAGGCAATGGTGATGCAATCGAAGGTGTTGTCAGGAAACGGCAGGTACTGAGCGTCGGCTTGGGTAACGACCATGTTGCCGCTGACACCTCGGTCGGTCAGCCGATCACGGCCGACGCGCAGCATGGACTCGTTAATATCCGCCAGAACCACTAGACCGTCTTGGCCCACTATCTTTGAGAACTTGTAACTCAGATCCCCGGTACCACCGGCAATATCCAGTACTTTGTGGCCAGCGCGCACGCCTGAAACCTCAATGGTGAAGCGCTTCCAGAGGCGGTGAACGCCAGCGGACATCAGGTCGTTCATCAGGTCGTACTTAGCGGCAACCGAGTGGAATACATCGGCAACCTTGCTCGCTTTCTCGTCAACGGGGACATCTTGAAACCCAAAGTGGGTGGTTTTCTTATCGCTCATGGCATCCATCACTGTGTTACAAGCCGTCATTTAAGAGGCTGTTATTTGCAGGCGACTATTGTACCTGTGCCGAGCGCTATTGCTAGTTGCCAGCCTAAGCGGGAGTCAGTAACGGGTAGCATTCAAACTGCTGTGTTACAAAAATACTATTAATGTACACAAGTTCAGCCGGTGGGCCTCGCTCACTGTGTGGGTGCCTTGGAATATATTGAGACGCTGAAGTGCAAGCCGTCGACAGCGCTGCAGACTGCGGGCGAGCTCTAATCGGTTAGTTGCTACTGGCCGTGGAATTTCTCGCGCAGTTGCTGAATCGTTTGATAAAACAGCGGCACTAGCAAAGTGGCGAGCACCGTTGCCGCAAGCATGCCTCCCAACACGGTAAAACCGATGGAAACACGGCTGGCAGCACCTGGGCCGGTTGAGAACACCAATGGCAATACACCAAGTACGAATGATAAAGCCGTCATGAGCACGGCGCGAAAGCGCAGCTGGGCGGCCTTTAGCGCCGCACCATGAATACTCACGCCCCGTGTGCGTTCACCGATGGCAAATTCGACGATCAGAATGGCGGTCTTAGTCGACAGGCCGATGAGTAGGATCAAACCCACCTGCGCGTAAATATTATTCTCCAAGCCGATGATTTGCAGTGTCGCAAACGCGCCAAACAAGGCCAAAGGCACGCTGCCGACAACCGCTAGAGGGATGCTCCAGCTTTCGTAGAGTGCAACTAAAAAGAGGTAGACGAACATCAGGGCGAGGGTAAACAACACCGGCGCTAGGTTGCCTGCCTCCAATTCCTGTGCCGATTGCCCAGCCCACTCGAATAAATAACCTTCGGGCAGCTGCTCGGCTAGTTCGGTCATGGCGGCCATGGCTTCGCCAGAGCTGTAACCCTCTGCGGCTTGCCCGCTAATAGTGGCTGAGCGGTAGAGGTTGAAGTGGTTAAGACTGGTGGCCCCGAGGATGGGTTTTAGCCTGCTGAGGGTCGCCAGCGGCACCATCTCACCTTGATCGTTGCGCACGTAAAAATTCGAAAGGTCTGAAGGTTTGGTGCGGTACTGGCCCTCTGCTTGCAAAATCACCTGGTAGATTCGGCCAAAGCGGTTGAAGTCATTGATGTAGAGCGACCCCAGCTGTGCTTGCAGGGTTTGGAAGACTTCAGTCAATGGCACACCTATGGCTTTGGCCTTGTCGCGGTCGACCTCTAGGTAGTACTGGGGCACATTGGCTCGGTAGGTGCTGAATGCTCGGCTTATGCGTGGGTCGTTATTGGCCTTGAATATAAGGCCATTGGTCACCTGCGCCAATGCTTCTGGGGTGCGCCCCTTTGAGTCCTGCAGGCGGAAATCGAAGCCCGCAGTGGTGCCGAGACCTGGGATGGGCGGCATCGGGAAGATCATGGCTTGTGCGTCGGGCAGGCTCCAGAGTTTACCCAGTAGGCGCTGGTAGATGGCGCGCATACCCAGCTGCGGTGTGTTGCGCTCTCCCCAATCCTTGAGCACCACAATGCCCAGTGCTCGGTTGGAGGCTGCGCCAGCGAGCAGAGAGTAGCCAGATACGCTGACGACATCGCTCACGCCAGGGTCTTCCAGAATGAGGGTGGTGATCTTCTCCATGACGTCATTGGTGCGGTTGAGTGAGGCGGCATCGGGCAGTTGGATATCCATCATCAGGATGCCCTGATCCTCATTGGGGATGAACCCTGTGGGGGTGTTCACGGCGAGGTAGGCGGTGGCGGTGATGATGGCGGCGGTGACGCTGATCATTAACGCCGAGCGCTTGAGGATGGTTTGCACGCGCTGGGTGTAACCGGCGGTTAGCTTGTGAATGCCGCGCTCGATGGGACGAAAGAGCGCCATTTTTTCCGTTTTATCGGCCCTGAGTAGTGTGGCGCAGAGCGCGGGGCTCAGGGTCAGCGCATTGATCGATGAAATGATGACGGCCACCGAAATGGTGACGGCGAACTGGTTGTAGATGACCCCTGTCAGCCCAGGCATAAACGCCACTGGCACAAACACCGCAAGCAGTACCAGCGTGGTCGCAATGATGGGGCCGGAGACCTCTCGCATTGCTTGCGCCGTCGCCTCCGTCGCGTTCAAACCCTCTTCGGTCATCAGTCGCTCAACGTTCTCAATCACCACAATGGCGTCGTCCACCACTATGCCGATGGCGAGCACCAGGGCAAACAGGGTGATGGTGTTGATGGTGAAGTCGAAGGCCAATAAAAAGGAGAAGGTGGCGACCAAGGACACGGGGATGGCAATGGCGGGAATAAGGGTTGCTCGCCAATTTTGTAAGAATAGAAACACCACTAGGATAACCAGTGCTACCGCTTGAAAGAGCGTGGTGATCACTTCTTCGACGGAGCGGTTAATAAAACGTGTGGTGTCGTAAATAATCTTGAAATCCATGCCTTCGGGCATGCGCTCACGGAGCGCGGCCATCTCTTTATAGACCGCCGCAGCTACCTCCGTTGCGTTGGCGTCAGAGAGCTGATAAATGACAATAAACGCCGAATCGCTGTTGTTGAGTTTGGACGTGGCGGCGTAAGACTGTGAGCCCATTTCAATGCGCGCAACATCGCGCAGGCGTACAAATGAGCCGTCTTGCTTGGCGCGAATGATGGTGCCGCCGAACTCACTCTCGTCAACGAGTCGCCCTTTGGTTTGAATGGTGTATTCAAATTGTTGGGTCTTTGGGGTGGGTGCGGCGCCCAGTTTACCCGCGGCGACGATCAGGTTTTGTTCTCGCAGGGTAGATTGGATGTCGGCGACGGTGACTTCCAGTGCCGTCATGCGATTGGGGTCGAGCCAAATGCGCATGGAGTAGCTCATCTCCCCCATCACTTCGACACCGCCGACACCGTTAATACGTGCCAGTGACTCGGTAATGTAGTTGGTCGCGTAGTTGGACAGGAATAAACGATCGAGTGTTGGGTCGCTGGCAATAAGGTTGATGCCGAGCAGCATGTTGCTCGACTGTTTGGAGACCTTGACGCCCTGACGGGTTACTTCTTCAGGTAATCCCGGCTCAGCAATGGCCACACGATTTTGTACGTTTACCTGAGCGAGGTCGGCATCGGTCCCCTGCTTAAAGCTGATGGTGATGGATGCGCTGCCATTATTGGAGGCCGTGGACTCAATGTAGAGCATGTCCTCGATGCCGTTAACTTGCTCCTCGATGGGTCGGATGACGGACTCTTCGACGACCTGCGCACTGGCCCCAGGGTAGACGGCGTTGATGGTTATTTGAGGTGGTGCAATCTCTGGGTAGAGGTTGATGGGCAGCAGGTTCATGCTGATTAGGCCCGCGAGGGTCAGCACAATGGATATGACGAAGGCGAATTTAGGCCGCGAGATGAAGAACTGACTGAACATGACGTTTCCTTGCTTACTCGGTGGCTGCGTTGTCAGCAGGTCTGATAGACGGCTCGCTCTCGACTTGCTGAACGTCATGCTGGGCTTGAGTCAGCAAAGCCCCTGTTTTGGTGTCCAGATACTTTTGAATCGGAGTGACCTCTGTGCCCGAGCGCACTTTCTGTAGACCCTCGACGACCAGGCGATCGCCTTTGCTCAGCCCCGAGCGAACCACCCACAGGGTGCCGATACTGCGGCCGACGGTAATGTTGCGGGATTTCACCTTGTTCTCGGCGTTAATAACTAGGACAAATTTACCTTGCTGGCTTTCTTGCACCGCGTATTGAGGCACCATGGGCACGCGCTGCTTTTCTGCGCTTTCCAGCACAACGGTGCTATAGAGCCCCGGCCGGATCAACCCGGTGGGATTGGGGAATTGCGCGCGCAGGGCGACAGTGCCGGTCGAAGCATCCACCTCAAGGCCGGCGTAATTAATCTCACCTAGGTATTTGTGGGTGCGGCCGTTGGGCAAGATAAGGCTGACGGTAACTTCATTCGAACCTGGCTTGGCTTGGATGCGCTGGCCAGCATGCTCATCGGAAAAAGCCTGTAGGTGAGAAATATAGGTGGTTTCATCCACCTGAAAGTTGGCGTAGATGGGGTCATCTTGCAGCAGTGTAGCCAGAGGATCGCTAGTCGGGCCGACTAGGTTGCCGACATTGTAACGTACCCTGCTGATCTCACCTGAGAAGGGCGCGGTAATTTGTGTGTAACTGAGGTCCAGTTCTGCGTTTTTCAGTGCGGCATCGGCGCCTTTTTCCGCCGCGCGGGCTTTGGCCGCGTTGCTGGCCAGGGTGTCCAAATCGGATTGGCTTATGAAACCGTTGGGGCGCAGTTCTAAGCCGCGGTTGTAGTCTCGGCTGGTGCGCAGGTGTTCGGTCTGCGCACTTTTCTGGTTGGCGAGCGCCTCTTGATGATTCGCTTGGTACTTCTCTCGGTCAATCTCAAACAGCCTCTTGCCGCTCTTGACCGACTCACCCTCGACGAAGAAACGCTTGGTTATCTGGCCTTCTACCCGCGCCCGCAGTTCCACATGTTTGTAGGCTTCTGTACGACTCACGTATTCGCTGTAGCTGCCCACCTCCTGAGTGCCGACAGTAATGAAGGACACCGCTGGCGGTGGCGCTTGCACCGGCGCCGCATCCTTGCCACAGGCTGTCAGTAGCAGAGTTAAGCTCAGCAGTAAGGCGTTGCGTGCCAGTGGGGCGGTGTGAAAGCGAGAGATCAAGGGCATGCGTATTTCCTGGTGCTGCGAAGATGATAGGGAGGTTTAGTCTACGCATAGACCGATTAGTTTCACTGATGGGGATCAGTGAAGGGGCGTTGAGCGGTCGCGTACCGATAGTTTAGGTGGTTTCAGGAGCGACTCATAATAAATCTAAACAATTATGAGCATTAAGACGCCGGTGAGACGGCAGGGGTAGGCAGCCGCTGACATCCTAGCGGCTGAGTCCTCGGTGTATCTCAGTGGGGTTTGCTGGGCATGATGTTGACGATCTGAACGCCGCCGTCGCGACTTTGTCCCGCTTGATGCAGTTGCCTTTCATAGCTGAGCATCAAGGTTTCTTGTTCTGTGGCCAGTTGGTGCAGGTAATCCCAGGTGAAAATACCGGAATCGTGGGTGTCATCAAAGGTGAGGCGCAGTCCATAGTTACCAGCGGCTTCGATGCTTAATAAGCCAACATCTCGCTTGCCTATCTGCAGCACCGCTTGATCTTTGCCGTGCCCACGGACCTCTGCTGAGGGAGAGTGTACGCGCAGGCACTCGGCACTCACCTCAAACGTCGTGGCGTGGCCATTGAGTGAATACTCTAATTCCAGGGTTCGGCGGCGGCGGTGTAACTTGATGTTACTGGGGATCATAAGGACCTCTAACAGGTTGTTGAAAAAAGCATCCTGCCTGTTTCAAAACACGAAAAGAGAAAAGTGTCATTTTCTCTTTCTCACAAAATCAACGATTTAGCCGTCGCCGATTTTGACGAAACATCCATATTTCGCTATCAGGTACCGAAATTCTTCGAATTTCAACAGCCTGTCTAGGGCTCAAGCAGAAGGTTGTAAGGCACCAATCCTGGCGGGCAAGTGCCTGTGGCGGGTTAGAGGATAAAGCGGCTTAGGTCTTCATCCTGTGCCAGCTCGCCCAGTTGTTGGTCAACATAGGCCGCGTCTACCTTGATGTCGTTGTTCTCGCCGTCGCCAGCGTCAAAGGAGGCATCTTCGAGCAGCCGTTCCATCACCGTATGCAGGCGGCGCGCGCCAATGTTCTCGGTGCGCTCGTTGACTTCCCAAGCCGTCTCGGCGATGCGCCGAATGCCGTCGTCGCTGAAGCTCAGATCGCTGCCCTCGGTTTTTAGCAGTGCGATTTGCTGCTCGGTCAGTGACGCTTTAGGTTCTGTGAGTATGCGCTCGAAGTCATTGGGTGTGAGGGCCTCCAGCTCTACACGGATGGGCAGACGGCCTTGCAGCTCAGGGATGAGGTCTGAGGGCTTGGAGAGGTGAAAGGCGCCAGAGGCGACAAACAATATGTGGTCGGTTTTGATCATGCCGTGTTTGGTGCTGACCGTGCAGCCTTCAATCAGTGGCAGTAGGTCGCGCTGCACGCCTTCACGTGAGACTTCGCCGCCGCCGCTGTTGCCCTGTGGTTTGGCGACCTTATCGATTTCGTCAATAAATACGATGCCATTTTGCTCGGCGGCGGTAATGGCGGCGGCTTTGATTTCCTCTTCGTTCACCAGCTTGCCGGCTTCCTCATCGCGCACCAGTTTCAGCGCCTGCTTGACGGTGATCTTGGTTTTCTTCTGTTTGTTTGAGGCCATGGAGGAGAAAATACCCTGTAGCTGGTTAGTCATGTCCTCCATGCCCGGTGGTGCCATGATCTCTACGCCTGCCGGTGAGGCTGCCACATCAATTTCAATCTCTTTGTCGTCCAGCTCGCCTTCGCGTAGCTTTTTACGAAACATCTGGCGGGTCGTTGAGTCTTCTTTTTTCTCGCCGCTTTCATCTCCACGTGCGGGTGGCAACAGCGCGTCGAGGATGCGGTCTTCAGCGGCGTCCAGAGCGCGGTGCTCTACCTTCGCCATGGCTTGCTCTCGGTGCAGTTTAATGGCGATGTCGACAAGGTCGCGAATGATGGAGTCAACTTCGCGGCCGACGTAGCCCACCTCAGTAAATTTGGTGGCCTCTACCTTTAAGAAGGGCGCGTTGGCAAGCTTGGCCAGGCGGCGGGCTATTTCGGTCTTGCCGACACCGGTTGGGCCGATCATGAGGATGTTCTTGGGGGTGATCTCGGTGCGCAGCGATTCGTCTAGCTGCATGCGGCGCCAGCGGTTGCGCAGGGCAATGGCAACGGCGCGTTTGGCATTTTTCTGGCCAATAATGTGACGGTCTAGTTCGTGGACAATCTCGCGGGGAGTCATATCAGACATAATCAATTCTTCACGCTGGGTTAATCAATCGGGGCTTGCGGGTTTGGCAGCTACCGTTATTGCGAATGGCGGTTACGATTCGCTGGGCTCGTATTCGAGCGCCTCGATAGTGTGGTTGTGGTTGGTGTAGACACAGATGTCGCCAGCGATTCCGAGTGACTTTTTCACTATGTCGACGGCCTCCATCTCGGTGTTTTCGAACAGGGCGCGGGCCGCGGACTGGGCAAAAGGACCACCGGAACCAATGGCAATGATGTCCTGCTCTGGCTGAATGACGTCGCCGTTGCCGGTGATGATTAGCGAGGCCTCTTTGTCGGCGACAGCCAGCAGAGCTTCTAGTTTGCGCAGCGCGCGATCACTGCGCCAGTCTTTGGCGAGCTCTACGGCGGCGCGCACCAGTTGGCCGTTGTGGGCCTCGAGTTTCGCCTCAAAGCGCTCAAACAGAGTGAACGCGTCGGCGGTGCCGCCGGCAAAACCTGCGATGACCTGGTCGTTATAGAGGCGACGCACTTTACGGGCGTTGCCTTTCATCACGGTATTTCCCATCGATACCTGGCCGTCGCCGCCAATGATAACTTTGCCATTACGGCGTACAGACAGAATCGTTGTGCCTCGATATTGTTCCACGGTCAATCCTCAAGCGGTGGTGAAGCCCCGCGGCGGCCCTAGATTATAAAAGGGCGGCGGCTTTTAGGGCTGGTGAATGCTTTGTTTATGGGGGCTGAGGAGGGGATATCAATGCTCGAGTGTAAAAATACTGAGTCCAGAACTTGGATCAGCTAGCTTTAACCGCGCGTTTGAGCAGCAGTGGTTTGATGTCGTTGGAGACCAGTGTGCCCCGTGCCTGAGCCATCTTGGAATGCGAACGGTAGGGCCCAACGAGCACTCGGTGCCAGGTTTCGCCGTTGCGCACGGTGACCTTCTCAATATAGGTGTCGAGGTTGAGTAAAATTAGCTCAACCCGCAAGCGGTCTGCGTCGGTGTTTTTCTTGAATGACCCGACTTGGAGTATGTATTCCTCGACCTTCTGTGGGTGGCCCGTCTTGCTCGGGTCGAGGTTTTTGTTTGGCTCTTTGACCACGACCTCCGATTCCTTGAGCAGCTGGTAGAAATCAAAGCGCGGCTTGGGTATCTCGGCTTTGGGTTTGCTGGGCTGACTTTGTTGAGCCGTGGCGGGCTGAGCCTGTGGTGTTGGTGTAATGCCTGACAGGTAGGTTAGGAACATGATAAAAGCCCCCAGGATTGTGCCGGTAAACAACCACACCCAGCCGGGCACTTGCGACCTGGAGGGTGCTTTCTTGGCTTTATTGGAAGGGCGGGGTTTCTTGGCGAAATCTCGGGTCATGGGCTCTGTTGCTGTTGGCTGGTGATTAAACTGGGCTCGATTGTACTCGACCGGTGTGTGGAGGGAAGAGCTGAGCGGTCTTTTGCTTTAATTCATGTCTTGCGGGTCGACATCGATGGACCAGCGCAGCTTGCGCCCCTGTGGCAGTTTGTCCAAATCAGTAATCAGCGGTTGCAGCAGCTGGTGGAGGCGGGCGCGGTTGCCCGCGTTGACCTGTAGTTGAAAGCGGAAGCGCTGATTGCGCTTTTCCATCGGTGCTGGCAGCGGCCCCAGATATTGAATCTGTGGGCTAGAGGCCTGCAACGTCTCGGCGATGCGGCGAGCGTCCAGGAGGAAATCCATGGCTAGGTGGGCTGACTCAGATTCAGCGCGCAAGAGGGCCAGATAGCGATAGGGGGGCATCTGGCCAAGTTCGCGCTCCTGTAATATTAGTTGGGCAAACGTGCTGTAGCCCTGCTGTAGAAGTGTGTTCAGCAGTGGGTGATCACAGAGGTGAGTTTGGATTAATACCCGCCCAGGTTTGTCGGCGCGTCCCGCGCGCCCCGCCACTTGCAGCAGCAGTTGACCCATACGCTCGGGACCTCGGAAATCGGCACTGAACAGCCCACTGTCGGCGTCAAGAATGACGACGAGAGTTACATTGGGGAAGTGATGCCCCTTGGCGAGCATTTGTGTGCCGACCAGAATACAAGGCTTGCCCTGATGAACCTGATCAACAATGTCCTGCATCGCATTCTTTTTACGGGTCGAGTCACGGTCAACCCGGATCACGTCACTGGCGGGGAACTGTTCCTGTAAAAAGCTCTCGGTGCGCTCGCTGCCCTGGCCGAGGCATTGCAGTTCCATGCTGTGGCACTGTAGGCAGCGTTTAATTAGCGGATGCTGATAGTCGCAGTGGTGACAATGCAGGTGGCGTGGGTGTTGGTGTACGGTGAGGCGGGCATCACAGTGTGGGCACTGGGCTATCCAGCCGCAGTCGTGGCACATCAGTGTGGGAGCGAAGCCGCGACGGTTAATGAACACCAGTGCTTGATTACCTTGCTCCAGTGTTGCGGAGATCTCTTCGAGTGCCTGCGGAGCCAAGCCTTCACGCAGTTTCATTTGCTTGATGTCGATGAGTTCAATATGGGGAGCTTGTGCACCGCCCGCTCGCGTTGGCAGGCGGTGTTCTTTGTAGCGTGCTTGGTTGGCGTTGTGCAGGCTCTCCAGTGCGGGTGTGGCGCTGCCTAGTAATAGCGGGATGTTTAGGTTCTGGGCACGCACGGCCGCTAAATCCCGGGCTGAATAGCGAAAGCCTTCCTGTTGCTTAAAGGACAGGTCGTGTTCTTCATCGATAATAATGATTCCGAGGTTCGGTATAGGCGTGAAAACCGCTGAGCGGGTGCCGATGATGATGTCCAGCTGGCCGTGTATGGCCTTGACCCAGTTCTGTGTGCGCTCGCCATCGCTCAAGCCTGAATGCAGCAGTGCCAGGGGGCGGTTGAAGCGCTCAGTGAAACGATGCAGGGTTTGCGGGGTTAGGCCTATTTCGGGGATCAGTACGAGCGCACGCTGGCCGCGGCCGAGGACCTCTTCAATGGCTTGCAGGTAGACTTCTGTCTTGCCGCTGCCCGTCGTGCCGTAGAGCAGGTGGGTGCCAAATTCATCTAGATTCATGGCCTTAAGCGCACGGTCTTGCTCTGGGTTAAGTGTTAGGTGCGCCTGCTTAAGCAAGGTTGTCGGTCGCAGCACTTGTGACTGAATTTGTAGGCTGCTGGCAAGCTGTTTCTCCGCAAGTTTTTGTAGAGTTACACGGGTGGCGCCCAGTTGCTTGAGATTGGCTTCTGCTTGAGGGGCCAAGGAGTTGTTGGAGGTTTCTTGCAGCAGTGTCAGTGCCTGCATCTGCTTGGGTGCACGCTTAAGTTGTTTTGCAGTTGCTTCAATTCCATGGGCCGTGAGCTGCCAGTGGGGTTCGGCCGTCAGTTCTGCTGGGGCGCCTAAACGCAATCCGGATGGCAGGGCTGTATTAAACACATCGCCAAGGGGGTGTTGATAGTAGTTTGCAGCCCAGCGGCAGAGCTTGATGAGTTCCGTTGGCAGTAAACCCTCTGGGTCGAGTAGGCTTTCAATGGGCTTCAATTTACCAATAGCAAACGCATCAGCGCTGCGCGACTCAGCGGGAGTGGCGGCAAGTACTATACCGATCAGTGTTTGGCGGCCAAAAGGTACCCGTACGCGTGCGCCCACTTTTATCTGGGGACTCTCTGCGTTGAGCAGGTCTGGCGTGGGCGCCAGATAGTCAAAATGCCTGCGCAGTGGTGTGGGCAGGGCGACAGAGAGGATTGTTTGCATGGGTTTGCGGTGTGTCCAATAGATGTTTAAGGGGCGTGTGTGATGCGCTGGGTACCGGCTGGCATAAAAGCTGACGAAAAAACACTCAATAGCCTTGCGTGCCGGGGAGGTTCTGGTAGTATGCGCGATCTGAATTTTAGCCCGCTTAGACTAACCTTTGTGCGGTGCCCGACACAAGATCGGGTGGCGGCGCATATACAAATAAGGCGA
>Ga0209826_1000710_pt1 | contig 23752 bp, 12 predicted proteins | sample GOMGulsemesocosm_5_FD_184637 | JGI IMG/M metagenome (GOLD analysis project Ga0209826, IMG submission 184637) | Methane-oxidizing microbial communities from mesocosms in the Gulf of Mexico - GOM15C Gulf of Mexico (SPAdes) (version 2) | ecosystem: Environmental > Aquatic > Marine > Cold seeps... | reverse complement strand
GATCATTATTCACCAGATGAGTGGTCTTGAAGTTGCCACTGAGGTGCGCGTAAAACTCAGCACCGGCCTGCAGTGGTCGCACATAGTTCGCACTCAAAGAGCCGGACCAGTTGGGCGCAAAGGCCATGCGCTGACCGCTGTAATCACAGACTCCCGTTTGAATAACCTCGGCATTCGCTTCTGGGTGACAGGCAGCCCCCTCAAAGTCCTTAAATATGGCATCCAGATACTGCAAGCTGGCGACCAGCATCAGGTTTTCACTGACCAATAGGGTGCTGTCAATATTGACACCCTGGGTGAGCTGACGCGCGGCGTTAGCTGTCTGAAAAGCGCCGACCTCGGCGCTGAAGACGGTGGCCTGGAAATCCTTATAGTCCGTGTAGAAGTAAGACAGGTTCACCCGAGCGCGGCCGTCCAGCAGACCATCAATCTTGGCCCCGATTTCATAGTTGGTGGTTTTCTCTGTGTCGTAGTTGCGATCTTCCAGTGACAGCTCACCGCTGTTGCCGTTAAAACCGCCCGACTTGGTGCCCGTGGCAAGGGTCGCATAAAACATGGTGTCGCCGATAAAGTGATTAACGCTGACCATGCCGGTGACACTCTCATCGGTGAGCTCATCGCTGAGCTCCGTCGCCGCATAACCAGGGTTACCCAACACGCCAGAGAATTTGGCATTGATACGGTTATAGTCGCCACCGTCTGCGTAGGAGACACCCGCCGCGTCAAAGGCTTCGGTGTAGGTGCTAAAGGATTTTTCCTCATGGGAATAGCGCAAACCCATGGTCAGGCTGGTGGTTTCACGGATGTTCCAGGTCGCCTGACCAAAGGCGGCCACCGACTCACTCTCGTGGCGGCTCCAGTTATTAAAACCGTGGCCCACGGCCCCGGACGCACCTATCAGCGACCAGAGACCACCAAAGCGCGCATCGAGCACCGCATCCAGCGCCGGGGTATCCGCGCCCCAACGGACCCGCGTCTGATCCTTAGACCCCATCTCCATCTCACTGGTGAAATAGTAGACACCCGCCAGCCAGTCGACGGTTTCGTCGCCCGGAGAGCTCAGGCGAATCTCCTGACCAAAGCTCTCGTCTTCGGTGCTGTCATTCGTGCTAACCAGATCGAGGGGACTGCCATCCATATCATTCTGAAAGCCCGTAGACTCCCAGCTCTGAATGGAGGACAGCGACGTCAGGATGATGCCATTGTTGAGCTCATAGTCCAGCTGCAGCGAGCCACCTCTGACCTCCAGGGTGGAGTCACTGTGAACGCTGAAGCTGCTTTTATAGTTGGCGATATCGCCATCAAACTGATCGCTGCGCCCCAGGTAATCGGCGGTATCCTTTAATATCGACAGGTAGAGGCCATCCGGGTCTAGCTGAACCTCGGTGGCCCTATTGCTCTGGCCCTTGGAGTAGTAACCAATGGCGCGCACAGACAACTCATCGCTTGGCTCCCAGAACAGCTGCCCGCGGTAGGCCTGTTTGTCTATGTCGTTGTATTCGCTGCCATTGTTCACATCCTCCAGTACGCCGTCGCGGTTGCGGCCCTTGGCGCTGAATCGATAGCTGAGGCTGTCGGTAATAGGCGCACCTATGGAGACAGTGGCATCGCGCTGATTAAAATCACCGAGGGTGGTTTCAATGCTGGCCTCCAACTCCGTCGGCGCACCCTTGGTGGTGACCGACAGCACCCCAGAGTTGGTGTTCTTGCCGTAGAGCGTGCCCTGAGGGCCCATCAACACCTCGATGCGCTCGACATCGACCAGCTCGCTAAGACCATAGACACTGCGAGGCATATAAGCGCCATCGATAAAGACACCCACCGAAGGTTCCAGCGACGGGTCTGACGCACCGGTGCCCGCCCCGCGGATGGTGATGGAGGTGCGCGCCGGGTTACCGGCACTGAATATGTTGAGCGCCGGCACCAGCTTTTTAACATCGTTCAAGCTCTGTATGCCGGCGTTACGCAATGCATCCTCGGTGACGGCAGACACAGTGACGGGCACATCCTGCAGTGACTGGGTGCGCTTCTGCGCCGTCACCACGACCTCCTCCAACATCAACCCGCCCGTTGCAGCCAGCGCCCCCGTGCTCATGCAGGCGGCCAGCGTCGTCAGGGCAAATTTTCTCAGTGGATAGCGATTTGTTTTGGCTCTTGTGTTGGTCATTTCCCTCTCCGGTTTTTAATTATTATTTTTCTGTTGGAAATCGTTATTTCTCTTCGACTAGGGCTCAATCAGGCATCACCTAAAGAAACTGCCTTACTCCTACCTCAACCCATTAATCGCAGGCTACACCTCAAGCACATCGGCAACCTGACAAATTACGCAAAGCGCTTAGCACTGGTCAGTTTCAGAGTGAGTGACACGGCATTGATGAGATCTTGATAAAATCAGGCAGCGGAAACCCGCTAGCAGAGTGAGCTGACCACTGCTTGCATAGGCTTCAAGGCATGGAAAAAAGATAAATAGATCCGCAGTTAGACACGGCTACCAACGAGCGTTCAGGTGTTTCTACGCCCTAGAAGACTGGAAAAGTAATCATAGTGTTTTGTGGTGTGACGGCTTTTTATGCACTTGTTCTTCTGCACATTGTGCTGGCTGCCATTATTAAGAAATGGCTGATTGCCAGCTTAAAACCGCCTCCAAACAGCGCGTGCAAGTTTTTTAAAAAAAGATGAACACTGACAAAGCCCCGCCCAACAGCAAGCCCCCAAGGCTTAAGAACGTAGAGCCACCACAACCTCGGCTATTATCAAGAAAGCGTCTTCAATAACCGAGACGGAGCATTCTGTTATTGCTTCGGCCTTTCAACACGACCTCAAGCACTAAAAGTCATAGGCCATTGTCACACGCAGTGTGCGCGGCTCAACTGGGTGGGAGTGTAAGCCTTCAAAGGCGGCCTCATTCGGAGCCTTTGATTCGTACAGGTAGGTAATGTCGTCGCCTTCGGCGTTGAATAGGTTCAAAGCCTCCACCCCCAGATTAATGCCGCTTGCGAAACGGTAACCCAAATTGGCGTTCACCAGCCGCGTGGAATTGGATTCCACACTGCCGGATTCATCCAGCTTGCGCGGGCCAAAGTAGCGCACACGCAGGCCAGCGTATAAACCTGATGCCAGATCAAAGCTCGCGCCCATGGAGGCGACCGTATCAATACTGTCAGGTACGGCATCACCGATGGGCACACCCAATTCATCCACCTGCATGTCTTTGAACTTGGCTTCTGAGGCAGCTAGGTCGACATCCAGTACAAACCAATCGACAGGCTGGTAATAGGCGCCTAGCTCAACACCTGTTCGGGTGCTCGCGCCCTTAGGCTCGGTGGTGCCATCGTCGCCGACAAACACCAGCTCGGAATCAAGGTCCAAGCTAAAGAGCGCCATGGTCAATTGCAGGCCCTCAACCACCGCCGTGCGCACGCCGAGCTCAAGGCCTTTGGTTTGCGCCATCATCGGCACGTCGCTGTCATCAATCACACCACGTGCGTCATTGCTGTGGAAGCCCTCGCCGTAGTTAATAAAGAATTCGGTTTGCGCGAAGGGCCCAAAGCGCAAGGACAGATTGGGACTTATCAGCTCATCGTTTTCGCTGCCGTTCTTACTGCTGTCGAGTTTGTTGCTCACATCGACATCAAACGCCTGGTAGCGCACACCAACATTGGACGCGAACCATGTATTCCACTGACTGCTGACGCTGCTGTAAACGGCGTAAGAAAGCTCTTCTACCGACGCCTGGGCTGTCATGCCAATGACGTCACGGGCAACACTATTGCCCAGCCCCACATTACTGATGTCATCAAAGCGAAACTGCGTCCCCAACTGCAGCTCATGTTTATCGTTCAAGGTGTGGTTAATGCTGTACTGACCGCCATAATAGTTGCGCTCATCAAACTGAGCGATCTGATCACCATTGAGCGGATCACTCAGCTCGTAGGTAAAATTACTGTACAAGCTCAAACCATAGTCAACGCCGTAGAGGCTGGCATCATAACGGGTGGTCTCACTCAACTGCCCCCAAGCCTTGCCCGACAAGCTGTAGCGGTGACTCTCGCCCCCCGTCGTGGGATCAAGGGAGTCATAGCGCCCCAAGCGGCCTTTATTCACCAGGTGTTTCGGCACCTGATCGGTGCCCGTCCAATCCGCTTTGTAATACATAGCGGTAAGAGACTGGCCCTGCTCGGCATTTCCCCGGCTGTATTTAACCACCGCGTTAAGCTTGTCAAAATCATCGTCGACGCTCCAGGGCCCATCATTGGTTAAAGACTCAAAGGCATAGACGATGTTATCGCCATTGAGCGCCTTGTTGCCCGTCAGCAGGGCACGCTGGTAGTTACCTTCACCCGCGGTAAGCTTGATTGTGTTCTTTTTCAGTTGACTGGCGTAGTTGATGTGAGCAGAACCCGCGGAAGAAAAATCACCCTGCTCGGCGGAGTAAGGGCCTTTTTTGTACACCATGCTCTTAACCAGCTCGGGGATAAGAAAGTTCAGGTCGGTATAACCCTGTCCATGTCCATGGCTTACCATGTTTACCGGCGCGCCCTCCACATGGTTGGCGAAGTCCGTGCCGTGATCCAGGTTAAAACCACGCAGGAAGTATTGATTCGCTTTGCCCGCACCTGAGTGCTGAGTCACCACCATGCCAGGAATGGTTTCGAGTATTTCGGCTGGGCGCAGCGTGGGACGAAACGCCAACTGATCGGCCAGCACCGTGCCGACAGAGGCCGCGCTTGCCTCGCCCTGTAAGTCCTTGCTGTCTTTACCGGTCACCACCAGTTCTTCTAGTTCACTGGCCGATATTTGACCGGGTATGCCCGCCGCCAAAGTAGGTAGCGTATAGAGGGTGCCAATAGTCGCAGCTATTGCGAGCGGTAACGTCTTTTTCATTAAATCGCCTAAACATTCTGAAAGCGTGCCACACACAAGGAGTGGTTACGCGGGAATAATAATTAAGTGGTGAGGCCCCGAAAACCCGACAGGCATTTACAAGCACCGACAATCTACAGCAGCCAATGTAAATGTATAGTCAATAAGCGTAAGGATACCAAGGGGGAAAGTTCACAGCTTCTGGCGCGCGCCCTGCGAGAGAGAAAAGGCTGTTTAACGTTATCCCAATAATAAAAAAGGGAAGCATCAAATGATGCTTCCCTTTTTTATTACCTGCGCAACCCAACAACAATTCTGCTGACTCAACAGTCACCCGTTCGAGACACTGCCCAAGCCTCAAGGATCATGCTTTTAGAGCCCCAAAACCCACTCAGTCAAATGCGACTTCAAGTTGCGCTCATAGACCCGCTCGCCGTTCATAAAGGTCATGGCGACCTTGGCCTGGTGAATGTTATCGATATCCTGTTCGAATATGTTCTCATCGATTACCACCAGGTCCGCCAGCTTGCCAACTTCCAACGAGCCCAGTTCGTCTTCAAGGTTGAGCTGATAGGCGGCATCAATGGTGTAGCCCCGAATCATTTCTTGCAGGGTAAGCGAGCCATCGACGCCAGCGCTTAACATCGGCGTTCCTTCACTTGGAAATTGGCGCGTCTGCCCCATTTCCATATTAACAATAGGCGAGAGGCCGAGCAGGTCTCCGGTCGCGGGGAAGTCACTGCCAAAGGTAACCTTGGCCCCCGAGTCCAACATCTTGCGAAAGCGATACAGTTTTTCTGCTCGCACCTTACCGAGCTGCTCCTCGCCGTGGGAGGGGAACCAAAACGGAGTCGTTTGTGCGACCACAGCCAACTCAGAAAAGCGGCCGAGGTCGTCATCGCTAACCAGCTCCGTGTGCGCGATTGAGTAGCGGTTGTTTGATTCAGGGTTGCTGCCCCTCACCTGCTCAAAAGCATTCAGGGCTTCATGGACGGTGCGATCGCCGATCGCGTGGATATGAATATCAAAACCCGCCTCATCCACCTCCTTAACAAAGCTCTGCAACTGCTCGCCTTCGAGCAGCAGACTGCCAAAATTTTCCGGCTGTTTTTCATAGGCGTCAAACAAGCCGGCGGTTCTCGCCTCTTTGGTGCCGTCGTTGTGAATTTTCATCACCCGCGGCTGTACCAGTTCCGATCCAAAACGCTGCTGATAAGATTGCAGGGTGGCCACCGCATCGGCCAGTTGCTTCGGGCTCTGGATCATGTGCGAGGTGATCAGGCGGGAAGCCAGCTTGTCGTCCTGCTCAAGCTGCCCGACCGCCTCGTACGCCATGTCCGAAAACGCCGAGAAACCGGCATCATAAATGGTGGTAATACCGAAGGCGCTGAACAGATAAAAAATATCGTTGGCCTGCTCAATGATTGACTCTTTAGAGATGAGTCCCAGTTTGGCGATCATCGGATTAAAGGTCATGGCTTCCAAACACCAGCCCGTAGGTTCGCCATCAGCGGCGCGCTTAAAATAGTGGGTGCCAGGCACTGGGTCTGGGGTCTTATGGTTGATCCCAGCTAACGCCAAAGCCTTTGAATTAACCCATGCGCTGTGCCCCCCCTCATCGATCAAGATCACCGGTCGGTCGGGGATTACGGCATCGAGCAATTCTTTTGTCGGCCCCTTCGCACCAAAGGCCTCCGCGGAGAAACCAAACCCCATCAAACCCGGTAAGTCTGGATTGTCCTCAGCATACTCAAGTAATGCTTTGAGCCAATCTTCTGGCTTTGCCTCTAAATCTAACTGCAGCGCGTGCGCCATGCCCGCGGCCAGAATGGGGTGGGCGTGGGTATCAATAAAACCCGGCAAAACTAACTGCCCCTTTAGGTCGATGACCTGAGTATTCTGCCCGATAAGCATTTGCGCCTGTTGGTTATCGCCGACGTAACTAATACGCTTGCCGTCTATAGCGATGGCCTCCACCCAGGTTTGATCCGGGTTTTGGGTATTAATCTCGCCGTTCAAAAAAACAACATCAGCCCCGGTCTCCGGCAGAGCTGAACGACAACCGCTCAAACCCAGGGACAAAACACAGGCCGCAGCCAGCGCTGTAACAACCGTCTTTTTTAGTGTGTAGATCATCCGTCCTATCCTTTGATTTAAAGGTTATTGAGGCAGGTTTGTGCTGGCCACTCGAGGCTGTTTTTCCGTTAAGCTGCCACTGACAAGCGCACCATCCAGTAGCGTCGCACGCGGAGTCACCTGATAAAGCCGATCAATGTCCAGTTCAAACGGATTCTGATTCAGCACGACAAAATCGGCTTTCATACCCTCCGCTAGTTGGCCTAGCCGCGAGGCGACCCCCAACTGGCTGGCACCATTGCGGGTGTAAGCCGCCATGGCATTCTCTAAACTCAAACTGGCACTGGCGGGGGAAAGCACAGGGCCTTGTTGGTTGTCGTACTCCCGCCGAGTCACGCTCATCTGCATACCCATAAAGGGGTCGGCTCGATAACTCTCTCGCTCTGAAACCACATCACTTGAGAGGGTGACGCTGGCTCCGGCCTGTACAAATTCATTGACCACCTGTGAGCGACTGGCTCGCTCTGCTCCCAGGTTCGTTGCCGCAGCTTCACCGAAAACCGTGCCGCCAAACCAGTGGGGGGTAAAATTGGCGTTCACACCCAGTTCGACAAAACGTTCTATGTCTTCAGGGCTGACAATCTCAAGGTGTGAAAGCGTCACTTCGATACTCAACGGTTTGTTAATGCGCTTGCGCGCTAGCTCGACAGCGTCCAGCGCTTCACGCGTGGCCCAATCACCTACCGTATGGAGGTGTAGATGAATACCCTCTCGATTAAGCTCTTCAATAAAAGACGACAAGCGCATCGCATCAAACAGCACGCCGCCGCGATTACCCGGATCAGTGCTATAAGGCTCCAACATGCCGGCGGTGAGAATTTCATTCACCCCGTCATAGTGAATCTTCAGGGTATTGAACTGCAGTCGATCGCCGGCGTACTTTTCCCGCAATGCTTTGAATTCAGTTACCGCCGTGTCGATTTGTTTGGGGTCCCAAACATGGTAACTGCCCTCATAACGCAGCGGCAGCAGTCCCTCGCGATCTAGCTCAGCCACCACTTTATAGACATCATCGTGCATCGAGAAATTACCGGCGTCCCACAGGGTGGTAACACCTCGGCTGCTAAGAAAATTCAGATAACTCAACAGACCTTCACGCAACTCAGCCTTGGGCGGAACAAGAAATTCTCCAAACTGCTCCATGACAGCAAACTCTTTAATCCAGCCGGTGGGCTCACCGTGTTGATCGCGGGCGAATTCAGATATACCTGGGCTCAAGTCAGGCGTATCCTTGTCGACCCCCAGCAACCATAACGCCATGGAGTTTGCCCAGGTGCTGTGACCTGAGTTGTCCATCAAGATAACTGGGCGCCAAGGAAATATTTTGTCCAACTCTTCTTTGTTCGGTCCCTCTGGTAAAAAACTGTTGACGTCCCACTCCCCCAGCATCACAAACGGTTTGAACGGATGTTCATCGGCGTAGTCGTGTAAAAATCGGTAGAGCGACTCCTTCGAGTCTTTTGGCAAGTGATTGTCTCCGACATCGCCGTCGTCTTCGCTGTCGCCTTCACTAAGTGTGGCGACCAGCCCCGGGTGGGTGTGGGTATCAATCAAGCCGGGCATGACGAACTGCCCTGACAGATCAAAAATATGCGTCTCGGCATCTATGTAGTGGCGAGCACCGTCTTCGCTGCCCACAAAAATAATATCTGCGCCTTCGGTCACCATTGTCTCAGCCCAAGGCGACTGATCATCCAGCGTATAGATACGGGCATTACTGTAGGCGGCCTTAGCGGGTGCCGACTTTTTGTGGGCCTGCTGGCTTAGCGGCGCCGTATCGGTGCAGGCCACCAGCGCTAACAGACCCGCTAGAAAAAAAGTAAATTTCATGACGTTATCCAATTGTTTTTGCACCTTTAACCTTCTCCCCATCTAAAAAGAGGGCTAGCCCCATAAGCCCTAAAACAAGGGGAATCCCAAGTCAGAAAATGATAAGCAGAGAGAAAAGGGGTAGTACAGAAAACGGAGAAACCGCCGCCCATGCTGGACGGCGTCACACTCAATAGTTGAAGGAAAGATCGACGCCAACCATGCGCGGCTCGCCGCGTGTCACTGAGACAAAACCAAAATCGTCGGTGATGCTCCCGAAGTTTTCGATGACGTCTTCATTGGTGATGTTGGTACCCCAGGCAGCTGCCTCCCAGTGGTTATCACTAGACAACCAGCTGAGGCGCGCACTCAACAAACCGGTGGCAGCCTCCCGATAGATCGCATCAGTGGATGATCCATTGTGTGTACGCTCGCCTGTATAGGCGTAATTAAAGTGCGCGCGCACCTCACCGGCATCACCCAGGGGATAGAAATAGTCCACACCCAGATTGCCCGAGACATCAGGTGCGTATGCCAAACTCTGCCCGTCTTGCACAAGGACATCACCGTTTCCCTCAATAATATCTACACCATACTCGGCGTTTAACAAACCCAGATTGATACTCACCGAGAGGTTTTCACTGACCATAAACATGGCCTCCAGATCCAAGCCTTGGCCTGTGGCGCTGCCGGCATTTTTGGCGAGCACGCTGGTACCTTCACCCACCAGAAATTGCAGGTCTTCAAATTCGTAGTAGTAGAGCGAACCGTTCAAGCGCAAACGTCCGTCCATCAAGGTGGACTTAAAACCGGCTTCAAAGTTGGTGATTTTTTCCTCGTCGAAAGGCTCGGTTGAGCCAAAGGGAACAAAACCAAAGGTGGACGATGCGAAGTCAGTATCCACCGTCGGGAAGCTGTTAAAGCCGCCGGACTTATAACCCTGGCTGACGCCAGCAAACACCATCAGGTCTTCACCGAGCTGGTGATCAACCACTAGGCGCGGGGAGATATCATCCCAACTGGCGTGATTGCTGGCCAAACTGGAATCGGGAAGACCATCGGCACCCAATAGCTGGTCGGCGCTGGCAAACAACAAACCAAACGTCTGGGGATTTTTGATGTCCTGACTCTTGGCGTCATAGGAGGCGCGCAGACCAAAGGTAATATTAGTCTCATCACTCATCGCATAGATGGCATCACCAAACAGGGCGTAGCTTTCGGTCTTGGCGTTTACTTTTGCGGTTTCGTCAAAGGGCACGCCGAGAATGACAGCACCGAAAGAGTCATTCACTTGGCCGTCCACATCGCTGCGGTAGGCACTGAGGCCGACAAACCAGTCAAGCTTGTCGCCGCTGCCGTTGAGACGAAATTCCTGACTGTACTCCTCGTTCGCCATAAAACTGCGCACGTTCAGCACCAGATATTCACTGCCGTCGTTGTCCTCTGATATGGCCGACTTCAGCTCGCGGTAGGAAGTGATCGAGGTCAACGTCAGGTCTTCATTAATATCCCAACTGACCTTCAGGGCGTTACCGCGCACCTTGCGGTTGAGCTGATGGTCGACGCCCTCGCCATCTGGGCCGGCCAGACTGCTGCCGTCGAAAAAGGCGTTGCCGTTGTTAGCCGAACGGCCCTGGTAATCCTGAGTGGCCGCTGAGAGCAAACCGGCGTCTGCGGCCGCGCCACCAATGACATTGTAATAACCGGCGTGGTCCTGCTCGCGCTGCCAATCGCTGGTCAGCTCTATGTCCAGGTCATCGCGGGGTGTCCAGAGCAATTTCATGCGGGTGCTCCAACGGTCCTGGGAGTAGCCATCTCGCTCACCGGTGGCGGTGTTGTGCTGCCAACCATCGCGTCTGCGGCTGCTGCCACTGAGGCGCAGGTAGAGCTCGTCCTCGATCAACGGCAGGTTAAACATGCCCTGGGTGGTGCGTAGACCGTAGCTGCCGCCACCGACATTTAACCTGGCCTCCACCTCATCGCCGGGGCGGGTGGTGGTCACACTCACGGCGCCCCCCACTGCATTTCGACCAAACAAAGTGCCCTGTGGGCCTTTTAATACTTCGATCTGCGCCACATCCATCAGCTCACCGACGATAGAGGCGCCGCTGCCCATGTACACACCGTCCAGATAAACCGGAATGCTCTGGTCGGAGCTGTAGCCAAAATCATTGGAGCCTATACCACGCATGGTAATGCTACTGCTTTCAGATTGGGTGTTGCTGATGTTGAGGCCGGGGGTGACATTGGCCACATCGGAAAGGCCAACACTGCCGGTCTGTTGCAGAAAATCGCCGCTGAGAGCGGTCACGGCGATGGGTACATCCTGCAGACTCTGCTCGCGCTTCTGGGCGGTAACCACCACCTCTTCAAGGGCAAAAGTATCGCTGGCAGCGACTGTGTGGGGGCTGATGATGGTCAAGGCAATCGCCATGGCCAACGGGGTAGGAAGACGTGTCATTGGGTTCTCTCTCTGGGTTTATCTTGTTTTTATTATGGTTAAATTACAATAAGCGACTAATTAGTCGCAAATAAGGCTACCCTCACCAAAAGGCCAATGCAACTAATTAGTCGTATTAAATAGTAATAAGCACTGCGAGTGATAGAATGCAGATTCATTACTCGCCAATACGTGGCTCTAGATGAAGCCTTGGAACACACCATGACCAGCCTCAGCAAACGCCAGAAAATAAGCCCACGCAAAGCGCCCAGCCAGGCGCGCTCGAAAGAGAAGGTGGAAAAAATATTGCAGGCCGCCAGCCAACTGCTCGCAGCGGACGGTTTGGATAAACTGACCAACAATCACATAGCCAAGGCGGCGGGCATGTCGGTGGGTTCGCTCTATCAATACTTCCCCAACAAGCAGGCGATCATCTACAGCCTCTATCAAAAGTGGTTGTCACGCGTCATCGAGGTCATGAATCAAGGCTTGCAGCGTGCAACAGAAGTGGACTTTACGACACTAATGGATGAACTCGGTGCAGCCATCTATGGCTCAACAGAAGATCCCGTTAGTGACAAACAGCTGGAACAAGAGCTGATCAAAGCGATGGCCCTATACCCGGAGTTACAGGCCATTGACCGCCAGCACGGCAAGGATATGGCGCGCCTGTTTACCGATATTTTTCAAGCCGCTGGCTTAACCTGCGACGAGGAAACCGCCTATCAACTTGGCTTGTTTATCTATAGTTTTGATTCGTCCCGCCGGGAATTTATCTATCTGGGCGGATCGCCAGAAATGGCGCACAACTTACTTCGACAGACACTGGAGGGCGTACTCGCCCCCTACCTGCCGCAATAGCGAACACGTCAGTATCCGTTACTATTTTTGCTGGTCAGAAATAATAAAGACTCGAAATTTCATAACACCACCAACCTTTTTACCCTGATAAAATCAAAACCACTCAGGTCGCTCATCGGCGTGCTGAATTAAGCATTCCCCCAGCCAGCAGCAGGCGATACGAGAGCAGGTATAGTTAAAAGAAAATAGCCGGTAGCAGCTCGTCAAAACAGATAGATGATAGAATGCTGTACCGCCAAATGTATAAATGGGCGTAAAAGCTCGTAGCAACTAAAGAATACTGAAAAGCTAAATATACGACAAACCCAGCTCTGTCATGGGAAATCTTTCACAGGGTCTGCACAACTCAAGCAGTCCTTCATTAATACGATGACAGCAGGCTATACTCGCCCTGCTATACTTCAGATCTAACAAATGGTGGCCGACTTGAGGGTTTCCGTGAAAACTCACCTGCTAATTACTCTCCTACTCGGCACAATGGCTCTTACAGGCGCTGTTCAAGCCGGTCAACAGCGTCATATTATCTTTTCATGCCAGGAGCCTGCCGACTCACGTATCTTTGAAATGTTAACCGTCATCTACCGACACGCCTTTTCACTTAATGGCTACTCGTTTGAGATGATATCAACGCCGACCAAACGAGCCCTGCATGAAGTAATAACGGAAAATGTGGACGGGATGTGCGGTGTTAGCCAAGAACTTAATGCGAGTGTTAATTCACCCAGCATCACACTCTCCAAGACAGCTTTGGGACGCTTATCATTAAACGCCTTTTATTTAAAAGGAACCCCACCGATAACCTCTCTCGCTGACTTGAACAAACCTAACGTTCGGATCGGCGTGAGTGCCTGGGGAATAAGCCATAAGCTATTAGAAAAAAGTAATATCGCCTATACAGAGGTAGCCTCTATTGACCAAGCCATACGTATGCTGGCAGCGGGTAGGCTTGACTACATTGTCAACAGCCATTTCGTGGTCTCTCGAGTTTTAAAAGAAGTCAAAAGTCGAAAGACAATCGTTAAATCAAGTCCACTCCATGAATCCAATGTCTACCCACTCCTGCATGTCCGCCATAAGACTATACTGGAAGGGTTTGATCGGGAGCTGACAAAAATACTTAACTGTGTAGGTGAGCCCATATCGGCTAATACGGTGGAGCTTTGGAAAAAAGTTGTCTTGGATCAAGGCATCGATAAGTACTGTTCGAGGTAACAGCATAGGCCTCAGCCCCCAAAAATAGCAACTTGAACGATGAGTCAATTACTCAGCTATCTATCACTGTATTTAATGCATTCCCCAGGCACTGGATGCAACGCCCAGACACTCGACCTAGCTCCATTTAAATTTAGTGAGAATGCTAAAACACAGTTATGTATAGCTCTCTTCAATAGATAATTACATTTACGCTCTTTTAGTACTTTTCATAATCCCCCCTGTGATATAAGGCCAACAGCTACCGCCGATAAACCGTAACACCTTCTTTAATCGTTTCAAGTACCTCAATATCCCCGATCGCTAGAGGGTCGACCATTAACGGATTATTTGACAGTATGACAAAATCGGCGAGTTTACCTGCTTCAATCGAACCCTTAGTATGTTCTTCAAAATATTGATAAGCGGCATTGATGGTGACCGCCTTCAGCGCATCCATAACCGGTACACGATGCTCTTGACCCAATACAGATCCAGTGCGAGTCAGCCGATTTACCGAGGACCATACTAACGGCAGAATATCGGGCGGCACCACGGGCGTATCGTTATGAATGGTGTACTTAACTCCAGCCTTGTGGGCCCAGCTCAATGGGCTTATATGACTGGCCCGTTCCAAGCCTAAAACGGAGTCCCTGTGCCAATCTCCCCAGAAAAAAGTATGCGATGAGAAAAAGGAGGGAATTACACCGAGCTCAGCCATTCGTTCTATCTGCTCCTGCCGTACCGTTTGCGCATGAATCATAACGGGGCGATGATCACCTTTACCGTGTATTTTTTGAGCACGGGAAATAGCATTCAGAAACATATCGGCACATGCATCGCCATTGCAGTGGGTTTGAATTTGCACCTTGCTGACAAACATTTTCCCCACCCAATCATTGATTTCAGCCTGAGACATAATTGGGTAGCCACGGTAGTCTTCAGACTTGCCTGCAGGTGCAAGTTTATAGGGTTCACTCAAGTAGGCCGTCTTGCCCTGAGGCGAGCCGTCCAGCACAACCTTAACCCCGGCGACCTTTAAATGCTTTTCATAGCGTCCGACCTCCAACGCATCAGTAAAGACATCTTCGTAGAAGCTCCACTTTGGATAGGAGACCACATCGATCAGTAACTCATCGCGCTTGGCCGCCTGCTGTAACATGACAAGCGAGCGGGGAAGGGTCGCGCCATCCTGCGCGGTGGTAATACCTGTGCTAGCAAAATAGCGCTGTATCTCGGTGAACTCTTCTCTGATCTGATCCGGGCCTTTAGGCTTTAATAACGGTAGTATTCCGTAGACCGCCTGCTCTTCCAAAATACCCGTTGGCACGCCCTTGTGATCACGTACGATCACCCCACCCTTCGGATTCACAACGCCTGCTACAAACCCGATCGCGTTCAACGCTAGAGTATTACAGGATGCTAGATGACCTGATATGTGAATGATACAAACGGCGTGTTCTGAAGAGACTCTATCCAAGTCCTGTCGCGTGGGGTGGCGCCGCTCTTCCAGCATGGAATCATCGTAGCCAAATCCTATGGCTGCGTTTCCGGCAGTGATCTGCTCTGTCTCAATATAGCGCTGCATCTTAACAACTAGATCATTTATGGACTGGACATCACTGACCGGTGGAGACGTGAGGTTGGGTAAACCCCAAAACATCAAATAGTCCGCAATATGACCGTGCGCGTCGATAAACCCTGGCATCATTGTCTTTCCATCCAGGTCGACAATGACGGCTTTCCCCCCAGTTTTCTCCTTGACCTCCTTGAGCGTACCAACGATTAAAATCCTTCCATCTTTCACCGCTACCGCTTCAACACTTGGCTTGGCGTCGTTGATAGTAAGAATATGACCATTTGTGTAGATTGTGAGTTCAGAGACATCCGCAATCCTCTCTGATGAAACAGCACCTTTTATTTCGGCTGTTGTTGCTGAACTTAGATTAGCCAAAGACACGGCTATAAGAATAGATACTGATTTTATAATACTCTTTAAAACACTCATGTAATTACCACCTACACCCTGACTTAGCCTGCGCCAGTTTTTCTGTTATACAAATCCACCGCCGCAAACATCGATCACATCACCGGACAGATAATCGTTTTCGAAAATAAACTCTACGGTCTGCGCAATATTTCTTGCATCACCGATGCGACCGAGCGGTACCATTTTGGCGAGCCCGGCCAGAGCTTCGCTCGGCAAACTCCGCAACATATCTGTTTCAATGGTGCCCGGCGCAATGGCCATTGAACGGATATTAAACTTGGCCAACTCCTTTGACCAGACACGGCTCATGGCAACAATACCCGCCTTTGCCGCCGAGTAGTTGGATTGACCAAAGTTACCCCGAAAAGCACCGGAAGACATGCTGACAATACAACCTTCATCCACACCCTGTTCAACCATGTGCGCGGCCGCTTCGCGGGCACAGAGAAAAGCACCTTTCAAATGTACATCGACGACCAGCTCGAAATTTTCGCAGGACATCCTGTCAATCACCTTGCCGTCCTTCACTTTTATTAATCTGGCGTCACGCAGTATCCCGGCGTTATTAACCAGCCCGTGAAGCCTGCCGAAATCGTCCACTATCTGTTTAAAGCTATTAATAACAAGCTCTTCATCTGCCACATCACACCTATAACAGTGAATATCTGAGCCAGCCGCCCTCACCAGCTCTGCCGTTTCAGCCATAGCCGATTCATCCAAATCCAACAGCGCAATACGCCCACCTTTTTTTGCTAACCCTTCAGCAACAGCGCGACCAAGGCCTCGACCACCTCCGGTAATTGCAAAAACCTTCCCATTAATATTCATAGCGTAATCCAAAAAAGTTTAACGATGTATCCCGAACTCGGGTTTGTCGGCACGATAAATTAAAGACCAAATTAGAAATAAATTGATTTGGCACGCTCAGGCCTGAACGTGAAGTTCCTCTAAAGTTCGACACATTGAGACAAAGCTCTAGCGTGAAATAGATGCCGCCAAGAGAGAAACCCCGCTTATGGACTGGTTACAATCTTGCCGACGAGGGTGTTATTACCAGCGCCAATAAACCCGTTCGACCATCCAAGCTTCGAGTTGAGCACGATCAAGCTGCTCTATAGAGGCTGATTCATTTAAACGATTCAGCAATGCTATCAAAGGCAGCCAAACGTGGTTTATTCGTCTCCCTCAAAACATTGGAGGCGCTTTTGGCGGAGGAAAAGGTCGCAATAACAAGATTACGTTCTTGATTTATATATAGGTGCTGGCCAAACACACCGCGGAAGGTGCCAATTCTCTTATCACTGTCATGAACCCAGAGAAAATTCTTGTAACCCTCTAACCAAGGGTCATAAGCCGCCGACTCTTTGTCTTTGTATACACTGCGACGGGTTTGCAGGCGTTCTGCGTCGCTGAGTTTAAAGGTATCCTTCACCCAGGCTTCGGAGAATATTTGCTGCCCGTTGTAATACCCATTATTCACCATCACCAGGCCGACCTTGGCAAAATCTCGCAGGCTACTGCTAAAACCGCCTGTGGCGATAGGTGTATACTCTATATCCGTGCCAAAAATAGCATCGTGCTCGGCGCCAATCTTTCCCCAAAGGTTCTTAGCCATAAACTTATTTAGTGGCAGACCAGAAACGCGGGCAATCAACCAGCCGATAACATCCACATTGGGGGACTGGTATTCAAATGTATTGTTTGGTTCCAAATCAGGATTGCCTTCGAACAATGGCGCAAAATCGAGGATGCCGCGTGGTGTGTCACTTTTCTTAGGGTCAATTGCCATAAGGTCGTAAGCGGGCATCAGTCCGAGGCGACGAAAATATTCGGTACTGACAGCACCAGGTTTAAAATTGACGTAGTTTTCCGTGTAATCAATAGCCGTCACCATATTAAGCGCTTCGCGAACACTGCGTTGGCCTAGATGAGTATCGATAAGCTCAGGAATGTAATGAGCAATCTTTTCATCAACCGCTACCTTTCCCTGCGCCACCAGTAGCCCCACAGCCTGAGCAACAATAGACTTGGTACTCGAAAACCACATGTGCTGGTCGTGCGCAGTAAAGCCACCGAAATACTCCTCGTATACAACCTTGCCATCCTTGAGAACAATAACGCCGTCGGTGCCATCGCTTTTCATGATCTCTCGAACCCTGGCCGTTCCCCCCTGATAGTTAACCGGAATGTTAGCCACATCAGAGTTGATCGCTTTGGGCAGACTTACAATCGCACCACCGCGTGGCACCATCACACTGCTGTGTATAGCGCCGTTACGAAAAGACCAGTGGTTATAGGGTTGCGCAGTCCAATTAGAAAGCGTGACTTGGTCTTTAGCTTTAACCGGCGGTTTATCCATAGCAAGAGGATCCGCGGCAACAGCGCCTACCCATAGCACTACGAGATAACTAAAAAAATACTTTCTCATGTCTCTACCCTTCTCTACAGACTTGAACAAAATAAATACTAATAAATTAATTGATTAAGGTGATGCTTTCAAACATAAGGACCACTTGTCTATTCGGCCCAGACGACTGATTTAAGTTGTTCCTCGGCGCAGCGGTCGATCACCTCACGATATTTGTTCTCAACATCATCACGAAGAGTTTTCAGGGTGTGTGTTAACAACTTGTTTTCAATCGTCCAAGGCTCACGACAGACAATGATGTGACTCAGTCTTTCATGTGCTTCCAGCTTATCGTTAACCGATTTAAGTTTTGAATTCAACGCTTCACTAATTAAGGCCTTATCTCGTTTACTAAGTGAAGCGTTAGACACAGCCAACAGCATGGTTTGCGGCATGCCGCGCCCAACCAAGCAAACCTGATCGAAATAAGGAACATCCGTAAAATGATGTTCTATAGGCGCCGGGGCAACATACTTACCCTTCGCCGTTTTGAAAATATCCTTGACTCGCCCGGTAATAAACAGGAAGCCATCTTCATCTATTCGACCCTTGTCCCCGGTATGAACCCAACCATCAACCAACGTCTCCGCGGTTTTTTCTGGCTCGTTATAATAACCAAGCATATTGCCTTGAGAGCGCATTAATATTTCACCATTCGACGATATCTTAACCTCGGCCTCGTCGCCCATTAACAAACCAACGCTACCAATTTTATATTTGTCAGGTCGATTGCAAGTGCCAGACATTGTTTCGGTTTGACCAAACCCTTCACAAATTGGCATACCTAGAGCCCGCCAGGCTTCAATATCTTTTGGCGATATCGGCGCCGATCCTGAGAAAGCAAAGGTCACATTATCCAAACCCATGGAGGTGAGAACTTTTTGACCGTAAGCCCTAGCTTCATCAGGGCTCTGCAACAGTTCACTCCACTTTTCCTCGCCAATTCCTGCCAATATTCCAGATTTTAGGTTGTGCCAAATTCTCGGAACAGAAAAGAAAAATGTAGGCCTTACTGTCTGAAGGTCGGCTATAAACGTTTCTTTTGATTCATTAAAGGCAATACTTGCCCCCGTATAAATCGAGTGCAACTCCACTACTGAGCGCTCAGCCATATGCGCCAAAGGCAGAAAAGAGAAAAACCTGGAGTGCTTATTGGCGCCGGTTAAGGTTTTAATCTGTGAGGCAGAAAATGGCATACTGCTAAAAGAGTGCATAACACCTTTCGGCATGCCCGTTGTGCCGGATGTATAAGAGATTGACCACAAATCATGGGCGTCTCGCACGGGCGAGCCTTCAATAGCCATGAAATTTTCTTGCATTTCCAACCAGTTCTCTTGGCCGCCACTGTTTGTCAACGACAGTATTTTCACTTGACCGGAAAACTTATCCTCCAGAGACTCGAGTGTCAGCGCGCCTTGATCGTCTGCCAAAAGAATATCCAGACCACTGTGTTCGACGACATAGCGCAACTTATCCTCTGGCATAGAGGAATAGATGGGCACACTCACACCACCAGCCATCATGATAGCCAGGTCAGCCATGACCCAGCGCGCTGAGTTGGCGGCGTATATTCCCACGCGGTCGCCTAGCTTAACCCCCAGTGCCGTAAATGCCCCCGCCAATTGGCGTATTTCAGATCCAGCCTCACGCCAAGTGTAGTGACGCCAGGTTCCACCTTGCGGCTGACTCAACCACACCTGTTGCGGAATAGTCCTTTCCCAGTGATAAAATTTTTCTAACGGGGGGATAAATGATGTATTCACGGGCCGGTCCTCTCTGCATATCGTCAGGCGATACTAACGCAGGGCCAAGAAGCACACTTGACCCAACAAGACATCTGCTACAAGCTTTATGCAAAGGTGGAAAACGACAAACTGCATTTTTTATAGCGATCAACAATCATGACTAAAGCTCACCTCGTTAATACACGAGCCCTGGAAGGGGTTGAAGACCTTATAAAAGAGTTGGGTCAAAATTCGGATCAGGTCTGCCATCAGGCAGGCATCAACCCCATGATGCTCTCCAATTCAGAGACCATGATTCCCTACACAAATGCAGCTCAGCTCCTGCACATAGCAGCACAACAATGCCAACAGCCTGATTTTTGTTTGCAGCTTGCTCGGCGACAAAAGGCACTCAATTTAGGCGTGCTAGGGCTACTGCTTAGAAATTGTGAAACCTTCGGCGAAACTCTGGAGTACCTATCGAATTTCTACCACATCCAGTCGAGCGCGGTATCGATCAGCTATCACATAGCTTACCCTCACGCTTACCTGTTGCGTGAGGATGCCTGGCTAGGTAAGACTCCAACCTTTCAGTACTGCACACTGACTTTTGCGCACTGCTTAAAAGCGATTCGCCTATTGCTGGGTCAGGAGTGGAAGCCAGCCTACGTCACCTTTGCCCACAAAGCCCCTGAGAATCACCTGGATTACACCCGATATTTTGACTGCGCCGTCGAGTTCGAGCAGCCAGACAGTACTTTTGGCTTTTACGCTGCAGACCTTAAACGTAAATTGGCTACCGCCAGCCCCGAGATAAAAGCGCACTTAACTCATGAGGTCACCCAGCTAGGACAGCGACGCGTTATCGACCCGCTCAGCAGAACCGAACAATTAATAAGGCAACTTTTGCACAGTGAAAATTGCACACTGGAAAACATCGCCTTCTTAAGTGGCTTACACCCCAAGAAAGTACAGCGCGATTTAAAAAGCGCTGGCACGACCTTTCGTGACCTGAGATCCGACATACGCCTTTCGATTGCCGTACACTTTTTACAGGATAGCGCTCTGCCCCTCACGGCGATTTCTGAAATGGTCGGTTTCAGTGAACTCAGTGCTTTCTCTCGGGCCTTCAAAGCAAAACACCAAATGTCTCCCCTTGAGTGGCGCAAGCAACAACAGGACTAGAACGTCCGCACACACGCGGCTTAAATCTGCTCTAATTTCACTCGCGCTCAAGAGTGCCTCCCAACATCAAAACCATGTTTCCGCGTCAGGAAATATCCACCAAAACCAGAGAATGTCCTCCAGCGTCAAACTGATGTCCTTAGGGGTCAAGCCCTCCCCCTGCAACTCTAATATTCTTTCCTCGCTACATCCCATAACAACTATAGGTTTGATGGCCCCGCTGTATTGAGGGAGCCAACCACAGGAGAGAAAGATAATGATAAAATCACTTTTAACCGCGGCTATTGCAGCAACGCTATCAACAGGTGTTTATGCACAATCATCTGGTTTAATACTTGAGGAAGTTGTTGTAACCGCGCAAAAACGCGCGCAGTCAACCCAGGACATAGGCATGAGCATTGTTGCCCAAAGCGGTGAGGCCTTGGGCGATATGGGCGTAATTGACTCCAGCGACCTGGCCGCCGTCACACCGGGCCTGGTTTACGCTAACGCCGGCACCGGCTCCCCTGTGTACAGTATTCGCGGCGTGGGTTTCTATGACAACGCCGCCGCCGCCGCCTCCACCGTCGGCGTCTACGTCGACGAGGCCGCACTGCCTTACCCTGTCATGACCAGTGGCGCTGTGCTAGACGTAGAGCGAGTTGAGGTACTCAAGGGCCCGCAGGGTACCCTTTACGGCCTCAACACCACCGGCGGCGCCATTAAATACATAGCCAACAAACCCAGCGAAGAGTTTGAATTTGGCATTAAGAGCGGTATTGCCAGCCATAAAAGCATCGATCTCGAAGGCTACCTAAGCGGCGCGATCGGCGACACCACCAACGCCCGCGTGTCCTACAAGACCACTCAGGCATCTGAGGGCTGGCAGCAGAACAGCGCTGGCGGCGACGACCTCGGCGAAGTCGACAAGCACTCGGCACGATTGCAGTTTAATTTCCTCCCCAGCGACGACCTCGATGTATTGCTGAGCCTCAGTTGGTGGAATGACAAGTCCGACACCCAAGCGGCACAGGCCACAGACTGGGAGTTTCAGGCGCCAGCGAACACGCCAGTATCAGGTGAACTGGAAGACAACGGTTTACTCGGGAACGGCAGCAATAAGGCCGCTGGCTGGGATCGCGAGCTACAGGACTTCCTGAAAAAAGACGAAGAATACAAGAACGCCACGGCCACCGTGAACTACGATCTAAACGAAGATGTGACCGTCACCTCCGTCACCTCCTACCAGGAGTTCAGCCGCATCAATGGCTACGACGTGACGGGCACAGGTTATAGAGGGGTCTCGAGCCTTAACATCTCCGAGATTGAGGCCTTCTCACAGGAGTTCCGCCTCAGTGGCGGCACTGACAGCGTCGACTGGGTAGCGGGCGCCTACTACTACACCGACACGGTGATGGACCAAAACAATCAAGGTACCGTGCTGACCACCAACACCCCCGGCCTCAACAGCCTGCGCATGCAGTCGGAAATCAAGACAGACGCCAAGGCATTGTTTGCCCACGCCGACTGGCAGTTCACCGAAGACTTTAAAGCCAACTTTGGCCTGCGCTTTACAGACGAAGAAAAGCGCTTCAGCGGCTGCACCATGGATAATAACGATTACGCCTGGTATGACGTTATGGGCGAAGATGAGGCCACCGGTTTCATCAATGGCAACTTCGGACCACTGCTGACGGCTCCTGTCATCGCGGGTGAATGTGCGAGCCTGACAGCAACTCCGAACAGTCTTTCTCCTACTGGTTTTGTCTACACGCCAGGCCAGTACACAGAGACTCTGAGTGAGAGCAACGTCTCTGGCCGTATTGGCCTCGACTGGACACCGACCGCCGAGTCGCTGGTCTATGTAAATGTCTCACGTGGCTTTAAGGGCGGCGGCTTCCCGACCGTATCGGCGCTTTACGCCGATCAACTCAGTTCAGTAAAGTCTGAGCAGGTACTGGCCTACGAGCTGGGCTTTAAACAGGATCTCTTCGAAGGCAGCGCTCAACTGAACGGTTCTGTTTACCACTACGACTATAAGAACAAGCAGCTACAGGGCAATATCGACGCCGGTGTATTCGGTATTCTGGCTGCACTGCGAAATGTAGATAAATCCAGCGTCACCGGCGCCGAAGTCGACTTTAAGTGGCGTCCCATGCTGGGCCTTGATCTGGGTCTGAGTGGTACCCTGACCAAGACCGAGGTAATCGAATATGTGGACATAGATGAGACCGGTGGCGAACGCGACTTTGCCGGCGACACCTTCCCCTACACCCCAGAGCTGCAGTTGAGTGCCAGCGTTAACTACACCCGCGACCTCAACGACAACCTGATCATGTTCGCCGGCGGCGAGATCAACTACACAGATGACGCCTACGGCACCTTCGGCAGCGCCGATGAGCGCTTCGCCATCGACAGCTACTCGCTGGTTAACGCTCGTATAGGCGTCGAATCAAGCGACGGCCACTGGCGCAGCATGGTGTGGGTGAAGAACCTCACCGGTGAAGACTACAGCACCAATGTAGTTAAAACCGCCGATGTATTGGTCAGCTATCAGGGCAAGCCGAGAACCGTTGGTTTGTCCGTGGCTTACAACTACTAAAACCTCCACTTTAATTTACTAACGTTCGTCTCTCTCCATGTGACAGCGCTATGGTATCGTTTGACCATAGCGCTTTTTTTATTCTGTTAATTTAGTTACGGCAGAATCGCCAACATCAATGCCTACTTTCCTTTATTGATCGACTGGCACAGCTATTCAAGCTATTAGTTGTACTAGTGGATATATATTGACCGTTAATTTCTTGCGATCACACCATTTGATGACTCACTTCTTTGTTGCCTATTGATGCTATGACTGGTTACACCTTGAGACGCCATTGATTTTGATGGCTTGGTTTTTCTACGCTTTATAAGATGTAGATTAATGTTATTCCACATCCAGAATTTCATCCTTCGCGTTGAACCATAGATGGCGTGATCTCCACTGTTGATGCAGTAGCTCAGCCGACGAAATTCTCGACGCCGACTCTTACCAGACCAATATCGAGCCAGCGTCAGACGAACCAATAAACGATAACAGCAATACAGCTGCAAGCGTAACTGTTGCTCTTGTACTGAACTTTTAATTCCAGGTATTTCCTCGCACTTGATGTTTTTATACTGAG
>Ga0209826_1000708_pt1 | contig 23782 bp, 17 predicted proteins | sample GOMGulsemesocosm_5_FD_184637 | JGI IMG/M metagenome (GOLD analysis project Ga0209826, IMG submission 184637) | Methane-oxidizing microbial communities from mesocosms in the Gulf of Mexico - GOM15C Gulf of Mexico (SPAdes) (version 2) | ecosystem: Environmental > Aquatic > Marine > Cold seeps... | reverse complement strand
AATTATTAGTGCCGATGTTGATATTGCTCAGCTTTATCAAGGACAGCAACTTAGCTTTGAATTTCAACGTTGTCAGTCACGCCTTTTTGAAATGCAAAGCAATTAGTCAACTAATAGTAAACTTATTAAGTTACAAATAGCTAATATTTAGTGCATATAACTAATTTTTATCGTTTTTTAAATTTACATTAAAGAGTGTATTTTTATCTTATTGATAAATAAAGAATAAAAATTGGCATTGCTTTTGTAATACTTTAATTAATAAAAGTGAATAAAACATCAAGTATTAATTGTTTTAAAAGGATCCTCATGAAAAATAAAACTATATTTACCAAATTACCGAAAAACCTCATTGCAGTAACTTTACTTTCAGTGTTTATATCTAAAGCACTTTATGCCCATGACTCTTGTGATGTCGAGTTAGATGCAGGTGTAACTATTAATAAGTCATCTATTGAGTTTTTTGACCCAGATAAAAATAAGCAAAGTTTATACAAAATTGATAACGATAATAATTTAATCGTTGGTGATAACTATGTTTCTTTGGACGATGAACAACGTGCTTTAGTAAAGCAATATGCTTCAAATATTAGAGCGATGGTGCCGAAAATTAGAAAAATTGCCCTTGAAGGTGTTGAGCTTGCTTTAGAAGGCGTTAATTTAGCCTTTAATGAGTTGCTGGGCGAAGGCAACGATGTTGGTGCAGATCTAACGCAAGAGTTATCATCACTTAAAGAAGAAGTTGCGACACGCTTCACAGTAGAGCATGGCTTTACTCTTGGTGAAAACGGCTTAGATAATGATGAGTTGCTTGGTAATAAGTTTGAAGAGCGCATTGAGTCAGCGGTAGAAAAAGCCGTAATGGGATCTATGGGTAGTCTACTTATGGCATTAGGGCAAGAAATGATGTTATCAGGTAGTGACACCAATGATTTTGAAACGCGTATGGAAAGTTTTGGTGAAAATATTGAGCATGAAATGGAATCAAGAGCTAAAAAAATAGAACAAAAAGCAGAGGGATTGTGCTTAGAAGTTGTTGAAATTGATAAAATTGAAGAGCAATTAAAAGAAAGCATTGAATCCTTAGAAAATATAAATGTAATTACAGTGAAGAGTTTTCGTGCTCATGAAGACGATGATAAGCGTTTAATGTAGTTCAAGTTAGATTGTAGTAGCTGTACAATTTAACTTTCGCAAACAGCACATTGGCAGGCTCAGTAATGTTATCATTGCTGAGTCTTTTTATTTTTTATTAACTTATTCATGCACGCCGTTCATCAATTACACCAGTTTCGAAAAAGTCTTAGCACTACTACATATAAAGCTAGAGGGCAGCGAGTAAAACGTTGTGATTTGTGCCGCTTAGCTAAAGAGTTTTGTATTTGCTTAATTGCACCTAAAAAGAATTCTGTGACAACCAAAGCAGGCTTTTTACTTTTAATGTATGACACAGAAGTGTTAAAGCCCAGTAATACAGGAAAGTTAATTGCAGACTTGATCCCCGACACTTTTGCTTTTTTATGGTCTCGTACCACCAAAAATGATGAGCTACTAGCAATACTTAATGATAATAAATGGCAACCTTTTGTCGTATTTCCTCAGGAGTATGCAGATGATAGTCGTCAAGTTTACACCCGTAAGGTGGTTTGTGATGAAGGTAGAAGACCCTTGTTTATCATGCTTGATGGTAGTTGGCGTGAAGCAAAAAAAATGTTTCGTAAAAGTCCTTATTTAGATAAATTTCCGCTGGTTTCTTTCGATCCTAAGCAGTTATTGATTGATGAAGAATTTACAGGGGAAGTATTGTCGAATGAGGATAAACATTCACCAGTTGGAGAAAACTCTCGTTACACGGTTAGGAAAACAGAGCTTGAACATCAATTTTCAACCGCTGAAGTTGCCGCAAGAGTATTGGAAATGACAGGAGAAAAAGACAATGCCCATTTGCTTGATTTATGGTTTGATGTTTTTAATTATCAATATCAAAAAAGTGTATGCCAGCGTAATAAAGGCAATGTTGATGCGCTTGATAATTATCAAAAATTCTTAAGTAATAAAGAGTTGAAGTGATAACAATGATTATTGTGAATAATTCGTTGAGAGTAATAAGCTACGAGTAACGAAGGGTCATGTTGTTACCTTCGCTACTCGCTACTCTATAACTTATTTCATACTAATAGTGGTATGAATCTCAGTTCCATCTTGATGATCTGGTTTAAACCAACGGGCTGTAACTGATTTAGTGTAAGTCCAGAAGCTAACTACTTGCTTACCATTAGGGCCTAAATCACCTAATTTAGAGCCACGTGAACCTGTGAAACTAAAAAATGCTACTGGTACTGGAATTGGTACATTAATACCTACTTGACCAACATCAATGTCATTTTCAAATTTTCTTGCATTCCAACCAGAAGAGGTAAATATTGAGGTACCATTACCGTTAGGATTAGCGTTTATGATCGCTATGGCTTCCTCAAGTGTTTCTGCTTCTAAAACACACAAGGCAGGACCAAAAATTTCTTGGGTATAAATATCCATGTCAGTCGTAACATTAGTGAATAATGTTGGTCCAACAAAGTTACCGTTTGGATAACCTTCAACTTGGCAATCTCTGCCATCAACTAGCATAGTAGCACCTTGTTTAACACCTGAATCTAGCAAGCTAATAATACGTGCTTTAGCTTGTGGTGATACTACAGGGCCTAAATCAGCATCACGCTGTGTACCTGGGCCAACTTTCATTTGTTTGGTACGTTCAATAATTTCAGGCAACCAATCACGAGTTTTTCCGACTAAAATGGTAACAGGGTTTGCCATACAACGCTGTCCTGCTGCGCCAAATGCTGAGCCAAGTAAATCATTTATTGCTCTATCTTTATTCGCATCAGGCATAATAACCATGTGGTTTTTAGCGCCCATCATAGATTGTGCGCGTTTACCGTGTTTAGTCGCATGGTTATATACATGAGTACCAACACCCGTTGAGCCAATAAAAGAAACCGCTTTAACAGGCTCTGCTTCTATTAATTGATTAACCACATCTGGGCCACCGTGAACAACATTTAATACGCCAGCAGGAATTCCTGCTTTAAGGGCTAGTTCAGCCAATAAAATAGTTGATGAAGGAGCTTGCTCAGATGGCTTTAAAATAAAAGTATTGCCACAAGCAATGGCTGGCGGGAACATAAATGAAGCTAACATTAACGGAAAGTTAAATGCGGTAATCCCAAGGCCTACACCTAATGGCTTGTTCAATGTGTAAGTATCTACGCCTGTCGCTGCATTATTTGCCATATCACCAAGTTGTAAACGAGTAATAGAACATGCATTTTCAATTGCTTCTAATGAACGTCCAACTTCGCCTTCGGCATCAGGTAATGTTTTACCATGCTCTAAGGTAACTAATTCCGCTAACTCTTGAGTATTTTCTCTTACAAGTTGTTGGAAAGTTAACATGATGCGCATACGATTCGTTAAAGAAACCTTTGACCATGTTTTAAAGGCTTCAGCAGCACTAGCAACGGCAGCGTTAACTTCTTCTTTTGTGGCCACAGGTACACGAGCAACAACTTCTTGAGTAGCAGGGTTTAAAACATCTAACCAAGTATCGGTAGTTGAGCGAACTTTTTCGCCATTGATGATCAATGGAATTTCTTTAATAGTCATAACAAGCCTTAAAGTAGAGAGAATCTAATAGGTATTAAAATAGTCTTTTAATCAGAATTGAGCAACACGCAAAAGTGCAGCTCATGTTGCATTTTTGCATTTAGCTTTGAAGTTTGTTATGCTAAATTAATGAATTGGGATGATATTAAAGTATTTCTAGAGGTAGCTCGTAGTGAACGTTTGTCTATTGCAGCCAAGCGATTGTTAATAGATGCTTCGACACTGTCACGCCGGTTGCATAAACTTGAAGAAAGTCTAGCCACTAAACTTTTTGAACGCACCGTTGATGGTCATGTGCTAACTGTTGATGGTAGTAAGTTATTGCAATACGCTCGGCGAATGGAGCTTGATGCCAGTCAAGCTTTTATTGATATAAAAGAGCAAAAAGACATTAATAGTGGCAGAGTTCGAATAGGTGTAACAGAAGCATTTGGTAACTTTTTTATTGCTCCCCACTTAACTGACCTCAAGCAAGCATTTCCAAACATTCAAATAGAGCTTGTACATTTTGCTCGGGATGTAAAAATTAGTCGAAATGAAGCTGATATTGCTATTGCAGTAGAAAAACCGAAAAGTACCTCAACAATTATCGCTAAACTTTGTGACTATCAATTGCAATTATATGGTCATGCAAGTTATCTTGAAAGCCTTGGTGATAATGTCGAAGTAAGTAAGTTAGCTAAATATCAATGGGTTAGTTATGTTGATAATCTGTTGTTTACTGAGCAGTTATCATATTTAAAAGAATTGAATGCTGATATTAAACCAAGTTTTCAAAGTACGAGTATTACTAGTCAATATAGTGCAATAAAAAGTGGTTTAGGTATTGGTATTTTGCCTTGCTTTTTAGCCGAGCAAGATGCAAGCTTAGTTAAGCTCTGTGAAAATAAAATAAAATTTATGCGTAGCTTTTATTTGGTGACTCACCCAGAAAGCAAGCGTTTATCTCAAGTTGAAACTGTATGGCGATATTTGAAAAACTTAGCACATCAGAAGAAACAATTACTTATACCCAAGTGAGCAGAAGAATCTTTGCAAAGTAACGAATATTTAGGTGAACATGGATAATTCAAATCAATTATTAGAAGAAAGTGTACAAACAAATTCAAGTAAAGCATCTTGGCCGTTAATTGCTTTTATTATTTTTGTTGTTATCGCTATTGGATTTGCATGGCAATATACAGAAAATAAACCTGAGCCTGTAATTGTTGATAAACCTACTCTCACCACGTTACCTATAATTGACCCTAAGATTGAAAAAGAAACCATTGTTTCAGAACCTTTCATTGAAGAGCCTGAATTAGTCATTGTAGAAAAGATAATAGAACCTACTGAAAGCTCTCTTCCATCATTGAATGAAAGTGATGATTGGCTAAAGTTGAAACTAACAGGTATTACTTGGCGTAAAGAGTTACTTTCGCTTGTTGTTGATGACGATATGATTCGACGTTTTGTTGTCTTTACAGATAACTTTTCCCAAGGAATTATTGCTTATGAGCATAGCCCATTTGTATTACCTAAAGTTAAGTTTACCCCTAAAACAGACAGTGTTAGTTTTCAAGCAGTAGCTCAAGAACAAGGCGCTTCACAAGACTTTATACAGGGCTCTATGCAGGGCAAGCAAAATGTATGGCAATGGGATGAAAGCTCAAGTAAGCGTTTTAGCTTGTACATCGATCTGTTACGCTCAATGGATAGTGACAGTTTAGTTCAATGGTATTCTGATATTAAACCGCTAATTGATGAAGCATATAAAGAGCTTGGTTATGAAGATGATTTTACTCGAACTTTACAATATGCTATTACCCGTGTTCTAGATATGGAACTCCCTAAATCATCAATGACCTTGATACAACCAAGTGTTACCTATAAATTTGCTAACCCAACGTTAGAAGCACTCCCAGATACTGATAAGTTACTACTTCGTTTGGGTAGGGGGAATTTGTTGGTGATAAAATCTGTTTTATTAGAGCTGCATGAAAAGTTAGCACAACAAAAAAATGGTGTGCATTAATGACTATTACACGTAAGAGCATTTGAAACTTCGGGAATATGACGATTTTTTTTACTTTATTTAAAAAGCATTAACTATTTCCATAGAGGTTTGCACAAAAAACCTCCAAGTAGTGCAATCTTCATCGAAAAAACTAACTAGTGCTTGCATCGATTGCCTTGATTAGCGATAATTCTCGCCGCTAATCAATAAGCTGTAATTTAACAGTTTGATTAGATTTATTATGGTGACCCTTTTGGTCCCCTCGCAATGATACTCTGTGAACTCGGCCAGGTCCGGAAGGAAGCAACCGCAGCAGACGACTCATGTGCCGAGGTGTGGCTATTAGGGTTGCCACCCAATCTTTATATTATTAAAATCAACAATATCCCTTGTTTATTAGTAAAATAGCGACTTTGATCTAACTATCTACAAGTTACATTTGATGAATGAACCAGCCTAGAGTTCGTCATCCTCGTAATATATTAATCAGGGAGCCAGCTTTAAAAAACAATATATTTCCAACAATACGTATCTTCGAATTTTCTGATCGAAGAACCATTGCTTTTTAGACTCTGACTGCAGGAGAATGTACTTAGGTCATCAACCAACCCTTTACAAGTTGGTTGGCGCAAACTAACTTACTGCACGGTGTGATTTCATAAACTCTATCGCTTTGCTAATTGCTTTTTTTACCTTTACTTCCATCTCAAAACGCTCAGATGCAGGCAAGTAAAATGCCATATCAACCTCATGACGGATATAACGAGTTGGTAATTGATTCAATACGACACAAGTTAAATCAGCAATAAAATCTTCATCATATTTTTCTTCAAATTTTGATAAAGAAAAATGTTGTGTTACAAGTTTTTCATAGTAGTTATGGATGTCATCAGATATTTTCATATGTGCCTTCTTATATAAGTTGCTCTAATATTTTTAAGGTTAACCCGTGATTTGTTAAAATGCTAATTTAATTCTTAAAATATCAACAAGCTTTAACGCTTCTCAACTAATTCAATATCATGTTCAATAGTAGAAATTGCTTTACGGCAACGTCCAAGTCGTTGATGCAAAGCTAGCACTTCGGTAGATAATTTCTTACTTTCATGGCTTTTACATTTTACTCGCATTGATTCTCTTTCGGATACCATATCCATTAAGCGACGTTCAAATTCATGATGTTGGGTTAATTTTTGGTAAAGCTGATGGCTATTCATTATGAGGTTGGTAGTGATTTCTTTATATTTGTTAGCTTGCTTTGCTTTAGCTCTTTTGATACGAACTTTACTATTAGCGTCAAAACTCAACTTTGCTGCTTGATGCATAATTGAATTTGACTGTAATGCATTTGAAATAGCTGATATTTGTTGTTCTATTTGTTGCAATAAGACTTTAGAAAGCTTTATTTTATTTGCTTTCACCAAACGAGTAAATTCAGTGAGCCTTCGTTCTATCTCTTTTATATAAGGGCTGAATTTATCACTTTGACTAAAGAATAGGGTTGCTGAAAATAAATTGTTATTTTCAATTAGCTGATGTGCTTTAGCTTGAGTGTTTTTTGTATCAATTTGTTTGGCTTTTGTATCGAGTGTTTTTAATAACACAGATAAACGCTCAATAGAGTTCATTTTTTAGCCTGAAGTGAAACGCAATAAGTAAAATTGAAAGCGTTACTATAACACTCAGTGTCAAAATGTACTCATTTAATGTTTTCAAAAAAATTTCAAGCTGAAATTGAACGTTGCAATTGAACGTTGCAATTGAACGTTGCAATTGAACGTTGCAATTGAACGTTGCAATTGAACGTTGCAATTGAACGTTGCAATTGAACGTTGCAATTGAACGGGATATCTGAAAAAGTTATTTTTTGTCATCTTATCTTTACGGTGTGAATATCTAATCTTTTAACTTATTGAATTTAATCTTTTATTATTGCGACTGAAATCTTGGTGTATATTGATAAAGGGAATAGTTTAAAAAATCGCCTTGGTTTAAGCCTTTGTTATTTCGATATTTGATAGGTTTCTGAATAAATGCTCTATTTTCTTTACAGAATAATACCGATTTTTTTATTAAAAATTTCCTAAAAAAGCTTTAATTATTGTTTTTTATTTTAAACTCTTATTAATCAACCTATTATTGTTGTCTTGTACGGTTTTTTTTAGTTGTCAAAATGTTACTTTATATGTCAGGATGTTAAAAATATTAACAAATGGTTATAAATGGTGTTGACGGTGTGCGTTGATCCCGTTTAATATCATAGATGACAGATCAGGTCACTTGACCCGTTCAAAAAAGTTTACGAGACAATATAGTGTCGAAACTTAATAAAAATAAACAAATATATAACAACCAATCACAAATGTGATCCAGGGAGTAAACATGTATAACAATAGCAAAGTAGCTAAGGCAATTCGCCTTGCCATGATGTTTGGTGCAGCTGCAACTGCATCTGTTTCAACTTCAGCGTTTTCTGCAGAAGAAAGTGCGGAAGAAGATGTAGAACGTATTGAAGTAACAGGTTCTCGTATTAAGCGTACAGATATGGAAACTTCAAGCCCAGTTTCTGTAACAAGTTCTGAAGACATTAAACTTTCAGGTTTTACTCGTATTGAAGACTTAATGAACAGCTTGCCGCAAATTGAAGCGTCAAATACAGCTTTTGATTCAAATGGCGCTACTGGTACAGCTTCTATCGATTTACGTGGTATGGGTACTAGCCGTACATTAGTATTAATTAATGGTCGTCGTATGCAACCAGGTGGAGTTTATTCTCAAGCCCCTGATATTAATCAAATTCCTGCTGCACTAGTTAAACGTGTTGAAGTATTAACTGGTGGTGGTTCATCTACTTACGGTGCTGATGCTGTTGCGGGTGTTGTTAACTTCGTAATGGATAACGACTTCGAAGGCTTTGAATTTACTGTAGGTGCTTCTGGTTACCAACATAATAATAGTAATGATTACATCCAAGGTTTAATGGATGAACGTGATTTCGACTATCCTGCGGGTGGTAGTGGTATTGATGGTAAAACATATAACTTTGATCTATCTTTCGGTGGTGATTTTGCTGATGATAAAGGTCATGCGGTTGCTTATGCTACATACCGTAAAGTAAATGAGTTACGTCAAGAAGCTCGTGATTATTCATCATGTGCATTAAATTCTGCTGGTACTAGTTGTGGTGGCTCTGGTAATGCAATCATTCCTAACTTCTACTTCGGTGGCGTTGATGATGGTGCTTTTGATTGGACTAACTGGGATTATTTAACATTAACTGAAGGTAGTAACTTCCAACAGTCAGAAGGTAATATATATAACTATGCGCCTGTAAACCACTTTATGCGCCCAGATGAGCGTATTACACTTGGTACTTTTATTGATTATGAAATCAATGACCATGCAACTACGTACCTAGAAGCAAGTTATATGAATGACCGTACGGTTGCTCAAATTGCAGAGTCTGGTACTTTCTTTGCTGAAACCTACATTTTACCTGTTTCTCAATTAAATTCTGCTCAGCAAGCATATGTTCAAGACCAGTTTGGTTTAGGTTCAAATGATGAGTTTGCTACTTATATCGGTAAACGTAATGTTGAAGGTGGCCCACGTGCTAGCCAATTAGCGCATAATTCATACCGTATTGTTACTGGTATCAAAGGTGATATCAATGATAACTGGTATTACGATGCTTCATTCCAATACGGTGCAACAGACTCTTCAGCTGCATACCTTAATGACTTTTTTGCTCCTCGTATAGCAACAGCTGTAAATGATGCTTCTTGTGCGGCTGACTCTGATTGTATTCCTTACGATGTGTTTACATACCAAGGTGTTACTGAAGAAGCTGCTGCAAGTTTAACTGGTACTGCTATCTTAAATGGTAATACCACTGAAATGATCTTTAACGCTTATGTTTCCGGTGAATTAGACTTTAGTATGCCATCAGCTGATACACCTATTGCTGCTGTTTTCGGTGCTGAATATCGCGAAGAGAAATTCTCTCGTTTATCAGATGAAGTGTTTGCTAAAGGCTTATTACTAGGTCAAGGTGGCGAAACTACAAGTATTGAAGGCGGTTACGATGTAATAGAGATATTTGGTGAGTTGAGTATTCCACTTATTGAAGATGCCGCTCTTGCTGAAAGTTTAATATTAGAGTTAGGTGGTCGTTTTTCTGATTACTCTACTTCTGGTGATGAGCCAACTTATAAAGTAGCTATTGACTGGACTGTTGTTGAAGATTGGAAAATTCGTGCCAGTTATAACCGTGCAGTACGTGCGCCAAATGTTAGTGAACTATTTGCTCCTCAAAGTAATGGTTTATGGAGTGGTTCTGATCCATGTGCTGGTGATAGCCCATCTCAAACTGCAGCACAATGTGCTAACTCTGGTGTAACTGCAGCTCAATACGGTAACATTACAGCTAGCCCTGCAAGTCAATACAATGGTGTGTTTGGTGGTAACCCAGACTTACAACCAGAAGTTGCAGACACTATTTCTGTTGGTGTTGTTGCTAACCCGTTTGACAATTTCAACTTCTCAGTAGATTACTGGGACATTCAATTAGAAGAAGTTATTGGAACTGTTGGTGCTGAACTTACTGTTGAGCAATGTGGTATAACTGGTGATGCCGCTTACTGTGATAATGTTAATCGTTCAGCTTCAGGTAGCCTTTGGTTAGGTAACTCTGGTTTTGTTCAAGCGACTGCCGTTAACTTGGCCAAACGCCACTGGAGAGGTGTGGATTTATCAGCAAACTACACGCTTGAAGCTTTAGGTGGTACGTTTACTACTAGTTTAGTTGGTACTTACATGCTTAAAAAAGAGTACGAACAACTTCCTGGTTTCCCTGATGCAACATTTGATTGTGTTGGTAACATCGATAACGGTTGTTTTGCTCAACCAGAATGGCGTCATACAGCTAAATTAACTTATGACATGGATACTTTCTGGACAGCGTCTATTCATTGGAGATACTTCGGTGAAGTTTCATATTCAGAAGATGCTGATGAATTAGTTGGCGATGGCATTAGCGCTCAAAGCTATATTGATTTAAAAGCAGCCTTTGACGTAACTGATAACGTTGGTGTACTAGTTGGTATGAACAACGTACTTGATAAAGAACCACCAATGGTTGGCGGTACTTTATCAACTAACGGTAACGCTATTGTAGGCTTCTACGACACATTAGGTCGTTACTTACATGCAAGTGTAACTGTTAAATTCTAAGAGTTACTTCTTAGTTTGAATGAACGGTGAGCTTAGGCTCACCGTTTTTATTTGTGAAATGCAAAAGTTAATGTTTATGAAGTAGATGTCATGTCTGAAAATTCTCTCGAAAATCTGAAAAATGCTATTACGAAAAATCCATCCAATAGGTATTATGTTGATCAATTAGCGAATGTATATGCACGCCTAAAGGATTGGCATAAGGCAAGTAATTGTTATGGAGAATACCTTAAAATTAATTCAAGTGATGCAGAAGGTTATTTCAATTATGCGTATAACTTAAGGTTCTCAGGGCAATACCAACAAGCCATATTGCAGTATAGAAAAGCATTAGCACTTAATATAAGCCAGCCCGAAGAAATACACTTAAATATAGCGGTCATTTTGGCTGACTATTTACGTTTAGAAGAACAGGCCATAATAGAGCTTGAAATAGCTTTAAAAATCAATAATAGATATGTATCAGCGTTGTATAATTTAGCGAATTTATATGAAGATTCAGGTAATAGAACACAGGCACAACTATTATTTTCATCAATTATAAATATTGAGCCTAGATATTACGATGCGCTATCAAGGCTTGCACAAATACATAAGTTTTCTGATAAAAATGATGCCCTCATTACTAAGCTGCTTATTGCTAGTGATGATAAAAATATAGATACTTCAACCAAAATTAATGTTTACTTTGCATTAGGCAAAGCTTTTGATAATTGTGGTGAATATAAAAGGGCTTTTGAATATTTTGAACAAGCTAACCTGCTTACTCAAAAAATCACATCCTCTTATAGCCCCTCTGAACATGAACACTTTGTCTCGAAAATAACAGAAGTGTTTAGTAGTAAGATTATCGATAGTTTTTCAGCTATAAGTGATGCTGAACCTGTCTTTATTTGTGGTATGTTTAGATCAGGTTCAACATTGGTGGAACAAATTTTAGCTGCACATCCCAAGCTTACCGCTGGTGGTGAGCGTGAGTTTTTTATTCGACTAGTAGAAACTAGTTTAGCGCCATTTCCTGCTTCTATTTTAAGTACTGAACTTGAAAAGTTTAAAGTAATATCGAAAGATTACCTTGCTGACTTAGCAAAAGCTTTTCCTGAGGCTGAATATGTTATTGATAAAAGGCCTGAAAACTACCTATTCGTTGGTTTGATTAAAATATTATTTCCTAAAGCGCGCTTTATTTACACTCAACGAAGTATTTTAGATAATTGTTTATCGGTATACTTCTTAAGGTTGGGCAAACGCATGAATTATGCTTTAGATTTATCACACACTGCTCATTATTATCAAATGCAAGCTCAGCTAATGGAGTTTTGGCAAGCTAAGTATCATGATTCAATTCATACTGTAAATTACGATGAATTGGTAAAACAGCCAAAGAAGGTGATAGAACAGTTGCTTCAGTTTTTAAATGTAGATTGGGATGACAATTGTTTAAGCTTTCATCAAGTTAAAAATAAAGTTAAAACAGCTAGTGTTTGGCAAGTTCGCCAACCGCTTTATTCAACTTCATCAGGACGTTGGAAAAACTATAAAAAATTTATTTCAGTTTTGTTGAATAATAATTAGGTTAATAGGTATAAAAAGAAAATTAAGCCTTCGGTTGTATATCACATGGTGTTGTCATCCTTGTGTCGTCCGTTGTGGTTGGATTTGTTCCGTGCCACATATAGCTTGGAAAAAATACACCTTCACCTTCTTGAGGGCAATGCTCAACAGCTCTTTTTTCTCTATCACCAAGGTTTAATGATGTCTCGCCAAAATGAACCCAACCAGATTTTTTAGGATCATCGAGACTAATTGACTCTGGTACACTTATATATGTTGGTCCAGAAATCCATCCTTCAGGATGAACATGGTTTGTATGAAAACCTTTTTTATTTAATAAAACAGACCAGCAACCTGAAAAATTAAAATCAGGCTTTATTCTTGATAAAAAAGGATGGCTTGGATCCGCCGGTAAGCTGTTGATGTATTTCCTAGCATTGTTATTAATTGCTGTCTTAAGTTGCTGTATTATTGGGGCCGAATTCAATAATAGGTTTCCAGATGTTTGACTCCCTCCCATAACACTTTGATCTAAAGGTTGCTGCGTTGAACTATGGAGCTTTATTAAAAATTGTTTTAACTCTGAAATAAAATGTTCTAAATTGTCGTAGTTTTCAGGAGGTACTATTTTTTGAATAACAACAAATTTATCGTAATTATTTAGCCACTGTTCTCGTTCATCTTTTAATAAACGCCAGCAAATACCTTTATAACTCCATATCTCTTGATTTAAAGGTGAAATATCAAGGGCATAATCTAAATGTTTAAGCGCCTCTATATATTCTCCTTGGCGTATTAAAGTATTAGCCATATCTATCCGGTAACGAGTATTATTTGGCTCAATATTGACGGCATTTTGAATAAGATTGACAGACTCACTTTGGTTTACTCCCTCTTTAATATATATAGTGGCTAATGCGTGACAAAAATTTGCTTTAGAGCCATAGCTCTGTATTGCTTTTTGAAGAACTTCTGTCGCCTCAGGTAGTCTTTTGGATAAAATAAGCTGAGCAGCATGAGAAAAAAACATTGGTTCACTTGGTTGTTGGTTAGCTTTCATATAAAGGTTGTAGCTTTGTAAGAACTCGTTTTTTTGAGAGTTCTCCCAGTACAAGTTATTTATCGTTTCATGAGCCATAACATAATTAGGTCGTAATTTAATTGCTTGCTTTAGAGATGCTTCTGACTGCTTAAGATCACCTAAATCATAATATGCACAACCAAGGTTGAAGTGAAACTCAGGAATAGTTGATCCGGCAGATAATATTTTTTTATAACAATTTATGGCTTTTTCTGGCTTACCCATTACACGGTAGGTAACCCCTAAGTTGTGCCAAGCAAAGAAATCTGTAGCATTAGCGGCTATTACTTTATTGAAAGCACTAATTGCCTCATCATATTGCTCAATGTTTTTGTATGCGCTACCTAATATATTATGAAATTGTGCAGGTTTATTATTAAGTTTTATTGCTTTGTTGATTGTTGTTATGGCAGATTGGTATTTCCCTTGTTGATTCAATACTAAAGACCAATTATATAAAATATCTAAATTTTGTGGGCTTAACTTATGAGCTTTTTCATAATTATCTTCTGCAAGTTGTGCTCGATTAGTTTGCGCGTAAAAGTTGGCGAAATTTAAGAAAAAATTAGCTTGCTTAGAGTCTTTAACCGATGCAATAAAGTACTTTTCAGCTTGAATGTTTTGTTGTTTTTTCTTACATATTAAGGCAAGCATATGCAGAGCATCAGCTTGAAATGGCATTAATGATAAAACTTTTTGACAGATTAATTCAGCAGAAGAAAGATCCCCAGACTGAAAAAAGCTCATCGCTTGTTGGAGTTTTTGGTGTATATTTGTCATTAACTTTTATCCTAAAAGGCAATAAAAAGCGTATTAATTATTATATCTTGTTACACTAAACGCTTAAAAAATCATGTTAATAGGTTGTTGGAGTTCCATTACATTGCTACCGTGAACTGGAAGCAACAATATACATTAAATGTATATTGTTAACCTCAATTTTAAATAACCATTTTCAAAGAATGAACATTATATCAAGGACGTATTATGCACTACCTAAAGTTATTAACCTTACTCTTTTTACTCATTGCTAGTCTCAACTCATATGCAGATTGGATCCCATTTGAGTTTAAAAATAATCACATAACAATTGAAGTCGAAATTAATGGGCATCCAGTGCAAGCAATTCTAGATAGCGGCGCCAACATTAATATGATCAATCGATCTTTTGTTGAAAAACATGGTCAGAATTTTAGAAAAACCCGTAAAGTGAGAATTAAAGGTGTTAATGGTAGTTCTCATGTTCAACTTTATAATAATATTCCGGTTAAAATGTTTGGTGGTGAATTTGATTTAGATGATATTGGTGTTGGTGAATTTGGCGACTCGACACTATTATTGAGCTCTAGGTTTTTTTCTAATGTTATCGTTCAAATTGATTTCCCAAACTCTAGATTACAGCTTTTTCCAAAAAAATCTGTGGATATGGATAAGTTTGAAAATGTTCCGATGAAGAGAGTGAGAAGCAGCGGTTTACCAGCAGTTCAAGTAAAAATAAATGGTAAAAAAGTTTGGTTAACTTTTGATACAGGTAATAGTGGCGCTATTTATCTTAAAAGGAGCCTGGCAGTCAATGAAGGTTGGTTAACTGCTGAAACAAAAGTGAAACAAGCTATGTATCAGGGTTTATCAAAAATTGCTAGAGTTGACCAATTCAAAGTTAATTCATTAAAAATAGGTCCTTATGAGTTAGAAGGAGTGTCAATTCAGGTGCCTGCAGAGGGTGAAAACACAAATGTAGGTGAAAGTAAAAGGGAAACAGCAACAGCGAATAATAGCCGAATAAGTCGAGGAATAAAATCGAAGGGAGATTTGGGTTTTGGCATCTTAAAGCACTTCATTGTTACCGTAGATTTAGATGATTACCAACTTCATATTGTTGCGCCTTAGTTGTATTTTAGTCAAACAAAGGTTGAACTCCTAACATTGAAAATAAAGCCGCTGTTCCCCTATTAATTTTTAAAAAAAGTGATTATCATCAAATCACTTTTTTGGTTTTGAGCAACAACCATACTTATTAATACTCGGGGCAGCTTTATCAAGCGAATAGATAAATTAAAAAATAAAGCGGGTGAATTATTAAATCGCACCCTTGATCAACATATCAATTTAGCTGTTACAGGATTAAGTCGAAGTGGTAAAACTGCATTTATAACGTCATTAGTGAACCAATTAATTAATGAGGGAAATGGCAGTAAGCTGAGTTTCTTTGATCCTGTTCACCATGGTAACTTTATTGCTGCAAAAAGAGTTGCCCAAAAAAATCTGTCTATTCCTCGATTTGATTATGACAATGCCATGGTTGCGCTTACCAGTGAGCCTCCATGCTGGCCTGAGCCAACACATGGAATAAGTGAGTTGCGACTTGCTATTCGCTATCAACCAAAAAAATCATTATTAAAGTATACTGCTGATATGGCTACTTTAACGCTTGATATAACAGATTATCCCGGAGAATGGTTGCTTGATTTACCTATGCTTAAACAAACCTACGAGCAATGGTCAGAACAAACTCATGCACTATTAACCACAGCCCCCCGAGATGAATATGCTAAAAGCTTCCTTGCTAAAATTGCTAGTATTGATCCGTTTGCTATTGCTGATGAAGAGTTGTTAGCAGAATTAGCCAAAGAATATACTGAGTTACTTCATACCTTTCGTTATAAATTAGGTCTTAGTGTTATTCAACCTGGACGCTTTATTTTACCCGCAGAATTAGCTGGCGCACCTATTTTGGAGTTTTTCCCTTTTCCTAATTTAATCAATATAGATGGCAATGATTATCAAAATGCCAGTGATGATAGCTTTATAGGCATGTTAAGAGCGCGTTTTCTTGAATATAAAGATCAAGTAGTAAAGAAGTTCTATCGCCAACATTTTTTACGTTTTGATAGACAAATTGTTTTAGCAGATTGTCTTACTCCGCTTAACTCTTGTTCAATAAATAGTGGCCCGGAAAGCTTTGCTGACTTGCAATTAGCCATTGATATGATTTTAGAAAGTTATAGTTACGGTAAGTCAGGTTTTTTTACGCGTTTATTTGCACCTAAAATTGATAAATTATTGTTTGCCGCAACTAAAGCAGATCATGTTACCAGCGAGCAACATGCGCCTATGGTTTCTTTGCTAAATGAATTAATTTATCAAAGTAAGCACAACCTTAACTTTGAAGCGATTGAAATGAAAACTCTCGCCATTGCTGCAGTAAAAAGCACAAATTCAGGTAAAAGCTTCCATAAAGGGCAGCAAGTTTCTGTTATTCAAGGCTACACTGTAAAAAGCACTTTAGATAATGAAAAAAATATAGTAGAAAAAATTACTTTATTTCCTGGCTCAGTCCCTGAAAAACTACCAGAAAAGGAGTTTTGGCAACAGTGTGCTTTTAACTTTATAAATTTCACACCGATGAGCGGTATGACCAAACATCAATCTTTACCACATATCCGTATGGATCAGGTATTACAATTTTTGTTAGCGGATAAAATGATATGAGCCAAATGGATAATAAAACCGATGAAGACGTACATCAACAGCAAATTTTGTTTGCTGAAAGTGAATTATCGAACCAAGACTTCCCTAACGATGTAAAAGAAAGCAAAGATGGTAAACAAGTCATTTTTGACAATCAAGATTATTTACCTACAGATGAAGCAACGGATCTACCTGCTAAAATGCTCAGGCAGCAACTGGATGAGCAAGCATCTACAGTCACTAAAAAAACTCGTCCACGTTGGTTGTGGCGACTCGTTTTTTCTTTATTTACAATCATTGTTGGTGTAGAAACGATTGACTTTTTTACGAGTGGTTTTGTTCAGTCACCTATTCTAACCAGTATTTATGCGGTTATTTTATCTTGTTTAATTGTACTCGCTTCTTCAAGTATTTTAAGTGAATGGTCAACATTGAGGCAATTCAAACGTCGAGAAAAACTCAAGCAACAAGCTTATGAATTACTTAACGTTAATGACGCTTCTAAAACTCAAAATACCAATCAGTTAGATGCAGAAAGTTTCTGCCAAAAAATCACTGAAAACCTGCCTTGCGACCTTCTTTTCGATAAAGAAATAGAACAAGACAAATTATGGCAAGACGCATTAAATGGTCAGCATTGTGATCGTGAGTTGTTGCAACTATATTCTCGCTTGGTCTTAACAAAAGTTGATGAAAAAGCGATGGCTGAAATTGCTCGATTTTCAACTGAGGCTGTAGTTTTAGTTGCACTTAGCCCTGTAGCTATTATTGATATGCTTATTATATTATGGCGAAATTTGCGCATGATAAATAAAGTGGCTGGCTTGTATGGTTTAAAGTTAGGTTACTGGAGCCGAATTAAGTTAATCCGACAAGTTTTTGTTAACATGGTGTACGCTGGGGCAAGCGAACTTGTTGCCGATTTTGGCGCTGAAATGATAGGCGCTGATTTGCTAGGTAAACTTTCTGGTCGACTAGCACAAGGGTTAGGCGCTGGCATGTTAACAGCTCGATTAGGTGTGAAAACAATGCAGTTGTGTCGTCCTATCCCATTTGATGATAAGCCTAAACTGAGCCATGTACGCCGAAAAATGCTAACGACCATTAAAAATTTAATAAATCGAAAGAGTTAGTTCAGCAGATCATAACATTATTTCTTGTAACTAAATCATTTAAAAACCCTTAATAATTTTTATTGTTAAGGGTTTTTTATTGTAAAAATTAGTTTACAATGGCTGTTTTTTGATATCTATTAAAAGGGTTGTTTACATGCGCTTGGAAATTACTTGTCATGACCGTGTTGGTATGGGACAAAAAGTATTAGGTATTTTTGTTGAGCATGGCATTAATGTTCGTGGCATTGAATTAAAACAACCGGGCAGAATATTTATTAATATTCCAGATTTAGAATTTTCTGACTTGCAAACTTTTATGCCTCAGTTACGTTTGTTAGAGGGAGTAGGGGATGTAAGAACAGCACCTTACATGCCGTCAGAGCGTGAGCGTAATGAACTTATAACCCTGATCAAAACTTTTCCAGATCCTTTTATTTCACTTGATGCCAAAGGCAATATACGTATCGTTAACGATATCGCTTCAACTATTATGGGCAGCGATGAAGTGAGCCTTAAAGGTCAACATGTTAGTCAGTGGTTAAAGGGCTTTAATTTTACTCGTTGGTTAGACTGCGATGATGTTCTAGCGCAAACACGCCGTTTGAAATTTCAGGGTGAAGATTTTGTTGCAGACATTATGCCTATTAATGTAGCTAGCGAAGACTCAGCTAAAAAAAACAAACAGATTTTGGCGGGTGCTGTGCTTATTTTAAAATCTGAAGCACGCTTAGGTCAGCAAATTAATGCTTTCAAACAGCCTAACGAAAACTCTTTTGCGGGCATACAGGCTAGTAGTAGCGGAATGCGCAAAGTGATTCGCGAAGCAAAGCGAATGTCTCAACTTGATTCTTCAATTTTAATTATTGGTGAAACAGGTACGGGTAAAGAGCTGTTAGCAAGAGCTTGTCATTCAGCTAGTGAACGTTCGGAACAACCATTTATGACCCTTAACTGTGCAGCCTTACCTGATGATGTAGCTGAATCAGAGTTGTTTGGTATTGGTGAAAAAGATCAAGCAGAAAGCAAACGTGGCATTTTTGAACTTGCTGATGGGGGAAGTGTTTTCCTTGATGAAGTTGGCGAAATGTCGACTAAATTGCAAAGTAAGTTATTGCGCGTTATTCAAAATGGTAGTTTTAGAAGAGTTAACTCTGAGCAAGAAGTAATTGTTAATGTGCGCATTATTAGCTCTACTAATAAAGATCTGCTTAATCTAGTCTCTGTTGGCGAGTTCAGAGAAGATCTTTATTATCGTTTGAATGTTTTTGGTTTGAATATTCCGCCATTAAGAGAACGTCGTACTGATATATTGCCACTTACAGAATTCTTTATTGCTCATGCAGGGCAACGAATTGGCAGAGTAAACTTAAAACTAACACAAGAGTGCCGTGATTTTATTGAGCACTACCCATGGCCCGGTAATGTTAGGCAGTTAGAGAATGTATTAACGAGAGCTGCTTCTTTACTTGAAGGCGATGAAATTGAAGTTAGTCACCTGCAATTACCTGCATACACGCGCGAGCATGGTTATTTAGAGCAAGAGTTTGAGGGCACTTTAGATGCTGCAGTCAAAGGCTTTGAAGCAGACTTATTGCGTAAACTTTATCCTGCTTACCCAAGTACAAGGCAGTTGGCTAAAAAGCTTGGTTTAAGTCATACCGCTATTGCTAATAAATTACGCGAGTATGACATTAACAAAAAAACAGTAAAAATATAGCTTCAAGTAAATTCAATTTTAAAGGGCAATCCTAAGTGGAAAAAATCATGTAAAGAATTTTTTCCGCAGTCGAACTATCTCTCTTTTATTATAACTTGTGGCTTCCGCTGAAAAACTCGTAAAATAAAACCTTTATTTTAATGTGCCTATGTACTTCACTCAGGAAAACGAGTTATATCCATTGTAGGGGGTAATTTATTGCCCTTTTGTCGGACAGAACAATGTGCTCTTGCATAATCTACATAGCCATGTCTTTTAATGTAATACCACCATGATAATACGGGTTGGTACTTTAATGACTAAAAGGTTTTTCATGAAATTAGCTACCCTTAAAAATAATACCCGTGATGGACAATTAGTTGTTGTTAGCCGCAGTCTCGATAAAGCGGTTGTTGTGGCTGATATCGCCAATACATTGCAAAATGCACTAGATAATTGGCAAGAAACCTCTCCTAAATTAGACTGTGTTTATCAAGCCCTTAACTCTGCGGAAGAGAACAAGGGGGAAATTGCCAATGCTATTGATTTTGACCAAGCTCAGTGTGAATCGCCATTACCTAGAGCTTATCAATGGGCTGACGGCAGTGCTTATGTAAATCATGTAGAATTAGTGCGTAAAGCGCGTAATGCTGAAATGCCTGAAACATTTTGGACTGATCCTTTAATGTATCAAGGTGGCTCTGATTCGTTTATTGGTCCTCGAGATGAAATCATGGTTGCCTCTGAAAGCTTTGGTATTGATTTCGAATCTGAAGTTGCTGTGATAACTGACGATGTACCGATGGGCTCATCAGCAGAGCAAGCAGCTAAGCACATTAAATTATTAATGTTAGTAAATGATGTTTCTTTACGTAACTTAATTCCTAATGAATTAGCCAAGGGATTTGGATTTTTTGGTTCAAAACCTTCAAGTGCATTTTCGCCTGTGGCCATTACGCCAAATGAATTAGGCACTGCTTGGGATGGAGCTAAATTACACTTACCACTAACTACGCATTTAAATAATGAATTATTTGGTCAGCCAAGTTGTGGCGTTGATATGACCTTTGACTTTCCTACCATTGTGGCTCATGCAGCAAAAACGCGTCCGTTATCTGCAGGCTGTATTGTTGGCTCTGGTACTATTTCAAACTACGATCGCTCTGCGGGCTCTAGCTGTTTAGCAGAAAAGCGTATGCTAGAAATAATTGCTGATGGTAAGCCTAGTACAGAGTTTATGAAGTTTGGCGATAATGTGCGTATTGAAATGTTTAATGAAAATGGCGATAGCATATTTGGTGCAATCGAACAAACCGTTGTTGAATATATACCCAAGCCACCTCAAGATGAATCTTGAAGTGCTTTGGGTATCAAATTAATTAAGGAAAGCTATGAAACTCTACGGCTACTGGCGCTCAACTGCTGCTTATCGAGTACGAATTGCTTTGCATTTAAAAGGCATTGATTTTGAGACTATTTCAATACATTTAGTTAAAAATGGTGGTGAGCAGCATAAAAATAATTATGTTGCTATTAACCCCAACCAATTAGTGCCTACTTTAATTGACGGGGATTTTTCATTAAATCAATCACTCGCCATTATTGATTATGTTGAAGCAAGAAAATCAGGGTTGTCTTTATATCCTGATGGAATACAAGCGCGGGCTAAAGTTCAAGCACTGGCGCTAGATATTGCTTGTGAAATACATCCGCTTAATAATTTACGGGTTCAGCAATACCTATCCAATGACCTTGGTTTAAAAAACGAAGCCAAATCAGCGTGGATAGATCATTGGATGACAGTTGGTTTTAATGCCGTAGAAAAGCAATTAGTGCAAAGTGCAGGCTGTTATTGTTTTGAAGATCAAATAACGGTTGCAGATATTTGTTTAGTCGCACAAGTTTACAATGCCAACCGTTTTAATGTTGATATGAGTGCCTATCCATATATTAATCGTGTGGTTGATAATTGTAATAAGCTTGAAGCTTTTCAGCTAGCATTACCTGAAAATCAACTTGATGTGACCTAGGATCTAGGACCTAGGATCTAGGACCTAGGATCTAGGACCTAGGATCTAGGACCTAGGATCTAGGATCTAGGATCTAGGACCTAGGACCTAGGACCTAGGATCTAGGTTCTAGGATCTAGAACCTATCTTTAATGCAATATTCTAGCTCTAATAGTGCCGTCAATTGCTTTCAGTGCTTTGAGTGCTTGAGCGCTATTTGAAGATTCAATATCAATAACCACATAACCAATTTGATCATCTGTTTGCAAGTATTGTGCTGCAATGTTTATGCTATGCTCAGCAAATGCTTGGTTAATCTGTGTTAACATACCAGGCTGATTATGATGAATATGCAATAAACGGCTAGTATTTACATGTTCAGGCAATGATACTTGAGGGAAGTTAACTGCAGATAAGCTTGAGCCATTATCAGAATATTTAGCGAGTTTACTTGCTACTTCTAAACCAATATTTTCTTGTGCTTCTTTAGTACTACCACCTATATGTGGTGTTAAAATAACATTATCAAATCCACGTAGTGGTGATAAAAATTCATCATCATTACCTTTGGGCTCAACAGGGAATACATCAATAGCAGCGCCCGCTACTTTTTTCACTGATAGTGCTTGTGCAAGTGCGTCAATATCAACAACAGTGCCGCGAGAAGCGTTAATAAAAATAGCACCAGACTTCATCGCTTCAAATTCAGCAGCGCCTATCATATTTTGTGTTTGTGGCGTTTCTGGCACATGTAAACTAATCACATCAGCTTCACCTAATAGCGCTTTCAATGAAGGTGCTTGACTAGCATTTCCTAATGGTAATTTTGTTTCAATATCATAAAAACGAACACGCATACCTAAGGTTTCAGCTAAAATGCCAAGTTGGGTACCAATATGGCCGTAACCAATAATACCTAATGTTTTACCTCTAGCCTCAACAGAGCCCACGGCTGACTTAAGCCATTCGCCACGATGTGCTTTAGCACTTTTTTCTGGAATACCACGTAATAATAGTAAAGTCTCACCTAATACTAATTCAGCAACAGAGCGAGTGTTTGAAAACGGAGCATTAAATACTGGAATGCCACGTTTTTGCGCCGCTTTAATATTAACTTGGTTAGTACCAATACAAAAACAACCAATAGCCACTAATTTTGTAGCATGACTTAGCACTTCATCTGTTAATTGAGTACGAGAACGAATGCCAACAAAATGAACATCGGCAATTTTTGCAATTAAATCATCATTAGAAAGTGATGTTTTAATGTACTCAATATTTGAATAACCTTTAGCTTTAAGCTCTTCAAGCGCACTTTGGTGTACACCTTCAAGCAGTAGAATTTTGATTTTGTCTTTTGCTAATGAGTTTTTGTTCGTTGTCATGAGGTATGGTTTCGCTTATTAAAATTAAAACGTTTAGATGTCTAGATACCTATAAGATAACATATGGTGCATAGACTCTAAAGTATTTATTTCGCTTAATTATGTAAAAAATGAGTAAGTATTTATCTTCTCAGGTCGGTTATTTAATTATCTCAACACCGCTTTTAGTACCTAGCACGAGTATGTCAGCGCCTCGTTGTGCAAACAATCCATTAGTTACCACGCCAACTATTGCATTTATATCTGCCTCTAGTTTTTTAGGATCAATAATAGATAAGTTATGAACATCAAGTATAACGTTGCCATTATCGGTAATAACGCCTTGACGATATTCAGGATCTCCACCAAGTTTTACTAATTCACGAGCAACATAGCTACGCGCCATTGGTATTACTTCAACTGGTAATGGAAAATCACCTAATATTTCAACTTGTTTTGAATCATCAGCAATGCAGATAAATTGCTTTGCGACAGCGGCAACAATTTTTTCGCGAGTTAAAGCAGCGCCGCCACCTTTAATCATGCTCATATATTTGGTGATTTCATCTGCACCGTCTACATAAACATCTAAAACATC
>Ga0209826_1000706_pt1 | contig 23800 bp, 19 predicted proteins | sample GOMGulsemesocosm_5_FD_184637 | JGI IMG/M metagenome (GOLD analysis project Ga0209826, IMG submission 184637) | Methane-oxidizing microbial communities from mesocosms in the Gulf of Mexico - GOM15C Gulf of Mexico (SPAdes) (version 2) | ecosystem: Environmental > Aquatic > Marine > Cold seeps... | reverse complement strand
ATGTAAAAAACCTAACACTTCTGTTCTTATTCGCCTTTGCTACTGCCGGCACTGCTGTTGCGGGATCTGCCCGACAACCTAGTGCTGTGGTCGAGCTTTTCACCTCCCAAGGCTGTTCTTCTTGTCCGCCCGCTGATGCCATTATGGGGAAGCTTGTTCAAAACCCAGAAATTTTGGGCCTCTCTTACGCCGTTACTTATTGGGATTATATTGGTTGGAAAGACGTGTTTGGCCGACCAGAAAATGATGACCGCCAAGTCAACTATCGCGATAAGCTTAACGCGAGATACGTCTACACACCTCAAATGGTTATTGCCGGCTCAGAGCATTTTGTCGGATCCAACGCGGCTAAACTTGAAGACAGTTTGCGTGACTATAAGGATCACGCAAAAAGCATCAATCTTAAATGGCGCTTTAACGGCAACAACCTAGAAATTGACCTTCCAACAACAAATAAAGATGCTGTTATTTGGCAAGTAGATATTGACCACGCAAACGAAGTCAAGATAAGACGCGGTGAAAATACTGGAAAAACCATCACTTATTATAATGTGGTGCGAAATACCCGTGAAATAGCGGCGTGGGATGGGCAATCAAAAACCTTGTCCCTTGATTTGGCACTGCTTATGACAGAGGGACGTGATGGATGCGCCATCCTCATTCAAGAAAATGGGTATGGCTCAATTTTGGCCGCTCTGGTTATTGACTTGTAAGCGAAACCATTGACGCCCCGCGCACGCTCTCCCTTAATGGGGCTTGCATGCTACTCATCAGTCACGCTATAAAATCCTAACAATAATAAGAAAATGGTGACTGTTATGACAAAAGAACCTGCTCCTCTTAAGCCTGCTGCTACGGTCTTACTCGTTCGGGACCGAAAGACAGACATTGACGCCCTTGAAGTCTTTATGGTCGTACGCCATCACCAAATAGACTTTGCTTCTGGCGCTCTGGTATTTCCGGGTGGAAAAGTAGATGAAGCAGATAGCGACCCGGATCTAAAGAATTATCTTCCCGCCTCACAAAGCGCTGATGACCCTCTTCTCTCCTTCAAAGTTGCCTCTATTCGAGAAGCTTTTGAAGAATGCAACATATTGCTCGCAAGGCAAAAGGACACAGGGCAGCTGGTGGGCCCAGATCGCCTTGCTCTACTTGTTGAAAACTACCGTAAAGACATGCAATCTGGGGCCATCAGTATTTTGGAGATGGTAATAAAAGAAGAACTGGAGCTCGCCACCGATTTGCTGGCCCATTATTCCCATTGGCTGACACCAACCTTTATGCCTAAACGCTTTGACACCCATTTTTTCGTTGCCATCGCCCCGGAAAATCAAGTTGCCGTTCATGATGGAGAGGAATCTATTGATTCTGTCTGGATTGGCCCGAACGATGCCATGGATAAAGCAAAATCTGAAAAATATACAATAATATTCCCTACATTAATGAACGTAGAGTATCTGGCTAAATATTCTTCAGCAAATGCAGCTGTTGAAGATGCCAATAAAACAAAAACGGTATCAGTTCTCCCTAAAATGGAAATCACACCAGAAGGGAAATTCCTCAATATTCCTGCAGAAGCAGGATATAGCGTGACCCGCAGACGAGTAGACCCTCTTATGGACAAAAAATAAGAGGTATCAAAGGATCGGCAAAAGGATTGAAAGGCCCTTTATAATGCCACCAAAGATCTTTTCGCCGTTTTCTGCCGACGTTGCCCATTCTTGAATTTCAAGAAACCCCGCCTCGCTTTGTTGAAAACCTTCTGTAGCAGCTGAATATTCTTCATTCCGTTCCGATAAGCGCCGAACGATCAGAGCTTGAATTTCAGCGAAAATGACCCCCTGCGCCTGGACAACTTCCAATTGCCGTTGCGGGTCTAGTACAGACAAATCCTGACTGTTCAATAATTTCTGTGCATTTAGAAGATGCCTATAAACTTCCCGATAAGACGAACTCATTTTCAAATCCTCCAAACTTTACTGTTAAAAATCAATTCACGCGACTTAGCTGCGCAAGCAAGCTGGAGGCGCTATTGGCAAACACGCCTACTGGATCAAACATCCTCTCTCCCGGATTAAGCAAGGTAGGAAGAGCAAGCTCAGACTTACCGATAAATGAATCCTTCAACTCCCTATGCGCCGCTACCATTTGAATCAAAGCCAGTTGCGTACCTTGTACAATTGCGTCCTGCCTTTGGCCTTTTTGTTGCAGCATCAAGATCTTGCTGACATATTTTTGCCTTCCAGCAATATCTGCCGGTATCTTTGCTGAAGCCAAGGCCACTCGTTGCTGCAAAGTGATTATGTCTGCGGCCGTCGCCATGGCCATCAATTCACGCAAGCCTCCTGCACAAAGTTTAATTTCGTTTATAAATTTGAAATGCTCGACATTGAGCTGCTCTTCCTCACAAAACTCACTTTGGTCTGTTGTGCTGCCCAAGTCCAAATAGAGCAATGCTGCTAACTTCTCTACATAGGGGTGTGCCGTGGCTACGACTTCCGCTAATTTTCTATTTACCTGAGGGATCAGTAGGATTTTTGAAAACCCCGACAGAGAAGAGATAAGGTTGCCGGTAAAATTTGCGCTTGAAGCATGTGTCAAATCAAATGCCCCCTCCTCAATTTTATCAAGGCTTTGAGAAATGCCTGTCAAAGGCGGCCCCTTGGGGCGACCAGCTAGTGCGCTTGTAAGCCGCCCAGAATAAATACTTAAGGCTTCCAAAATCGAGCTCCGGGCTAATCTGTCTTCTGCTGTAAAAAGGGACGGTAAATCCACGTTTGGAGTTCCCCCCAAATCGAACTGCAGTTTGAGATTGTTTTCCAACGCTTTCCTGCTGGCACTTTCGGTGTCATCAAAATGCTGATTTACCACTGTTCCCATGGTTTTGATGCCATCATCAAATAGGCCAACATTGCTAGCGACATTGTCATCAAATCCTGTCACACAGCCGGTTAGTAACCCAAGTATGATGAATGCCGAATAAATCTTCTTGAAACAACCCATACCCTTAACACCTGCATATAATTCGTTGCACTGTCAGTTAATATAGGAATACACAACTTTAAATTGTAGGTATTTTTTCAAATTCAATAAAAAAGGGTGCCACTTTGGCACCCTTTTCTTAAAAACAAAAGGCCTAACTTAAAGGCTTGAAGTCATAAAATCAGCCATGCGCTTAGAGAAGGCAACCGGATCAGATACAGGATCCCCTTCAACGATATGCGCCTGATCCAACAGAAGCAGCGCGGCTTCTGTCACTTGGTCAATGCTATTTTCTTTTTTCACTTTTTCGGCCAATTTCTGAATAAGACCGTGCCCTGCATTCACTTCAAGAATTCGCTGGGAGGCGCCACCATCGAGTTGTTGATGGGCTTTTAGGACTTTTTCCAAATGAATATCCATATCCCCATCATCAGCAACCAAACAAACCGGACTGCCGATCAACCTTGAAGACTCACGCACATCCTTAACCTTACCCTCAAGAGCCAGCTTGAAAGCGGCGATCAATTCATTAAGGTTCGGATTGTCCTTTTTATCTTCTTTATTTTCCTCGTCCGCATCATCGCTTGCAAGCTTATCAAGCTCAGCTGAACCACGGGTCACAGATTTAAACGCTTTTCCTTCAAACTCTGATTGACGACTAAGCCAAAAACTATCCACAGCATCGGCCAAGAGAAGGACTTCAACGCCCTTCGCCCGAAAACCTTCAAGCTGCGGGCTTGATTTCAGTGCGCCAAGATCATCACCGGTAATATAGTAAATGGCCTCCTGCCCTTCTTTCATCCGAGAGACATAATCGTCCAAGGTTGTTGAAGTGTCCGAGGCCGTATTCTTGAACAAGGACAACTTAAGCAAGCGGTCCCCATTATCCATATCTTCGTAAATGCCTTCTTTTAGAACCGCGCCAAAGCTATCCCAGAATTTTTGGAAGCCTTCAGTATCCTTCTTTGCGCGCTTTTCGAGCTCACCGATAACCTTTTTCACAAGGCCAGATCGGATTTTGCGAAGTACTGGATTATTTTGGAGCATCTCCCGGCTTACGTTCAAAGGCAGATCTTCGGAATCTACAACACCGCGAAGGAAACGCAAATAAGCTGGGATCAACTCTTCACATTCGTCTGTAATGAAAACACGCTTCACATATAGTTTCAGGCTGGATTTGCGATCGGGATTAAATAGATCGAAGGGTGCTTGCTCAGGCACAAACAAAAGAAGGCTATATTCAATAACTCCTTCAACCTTGCTATGCAAAGTTGCCCAAGGTGTATCATAAGCCTGACCAACATGATGATAGAATTCTGTATACTGCTCTTCGGTAATCTCAGATTTAGGCCGCGTCCATAATGCACTGGCAGTATTAAGGGTCTGGTCTTCAGTTTCTTCATCAGAAGATGTCAAAATTACCGGCAAGGCAATATGATCGGCGTAGGTTTTGATTACTGTTTGAATACGCAGCTCTTCCAAATACTCCTCTGCATCTTCTTTCATATGCAAGGTGATAGTCGTACCACGTGCGGAGCGATCCCCTTCAGAAATTGTAAAGGCACCATTGCCATCAGAAGACCAGATTGTTGAAATATCAGCACCGGCTTTCCGGCTTGTAACAGTAACCTTATCGGCCACCATAAAGCAGGAGTAAAAGCCAACACCAAATTGTCCAATAACGCTGACATCTTTCGCCGCATCACCCGATAACTGGTCAACAAAGCTTGATGTGCCTGAACGAGCAATCGTTCCAAGATTATCGATCATTTCCTGCTCAGTCATGCCTATACCATTATCGTCGATAGTCAGGCTTTTAGCCTCTTTATCAATGGTAATGCGGACTCTAAAATCAGGATCGCCTTTACTTAGTTCAGGATCTGTCTGAGCGGCATATCGCAGCCGATCGCAGGCATCCGAAGAGTTAGAGACCAGCTCCCGTAAAAATATTTCCTTTTCGCTGTAAAGGGAATGGGCAACAATATGCAACAGCTTTGCAACTTCTGCCTGGAATTCATGGGTATTTTCAGTCATCTATTTTTTTCTCACATCGATTAATATCTGTTGCCCTTTTATATGCAGGCTCACAACGATCTGTTCAAGGATTCTCTTCAGCGTGAATCCGAAAAAATAGAAAAAAAAGCCCACTCCGAGGGGCGCAAAAAATTCGGAGCAGGCTTTACATGATCTTCAACCGATGTGTGTAGATGGCTTTGATCAGTGACGACAGACTACATTTAATTGGAACGATCATTCAAGTATTAATTTCACATATTTCTCCGGCAACCGTTATTTGACCATTCAAAGTTGGAGGATAAGGCATATGAACAAACGTAAAAGAAATGTGATTGCATTTGACGGGAGCAACAAAAAGGCAAAGCATGTCCAACCGCCAATGCCATTGTACGAACAGGTCAAATCCTTTGTAATGGATAAAATAGAATCTAAAGAATGGCCTACCTATTATCAAATTCCGTCCGAACATACCTTGGTTCGAGATATGCAAATTTCTCGTATGACCATTCACCGGGCACTTCGCGAACTTACTCACGATGGCCATTTAAAACGTATTCAAGGCGTTGGTACTTTTGTATCAAAAGCAAGCAACAAGAAAGAAATCTTAGAATTTAAAAACATTGATATCGCTATTACAGACAATGATAATCATCACACCAGCACAGTCCATTTTCTGCAATCAGAACCTGCCAACAGCGATTATGCCAATCGCCTTGGCCTGAAACCAAATGAGAATATTTTTCGTGCTTACATTGTACACAGAGAGAATGGCGTTCCGGTTATGCTGGAAGATCGGTATGTTAACCCGTCCCTCTGCCCAGATTTTCTTAAACAAGAATTCACTGAAAAAACAACAGATTCTTACTTTGCAGAAACCTTTTCCCGACTGTCCCACGACCACCAAATACATGCCGTTATATCAACACCAGAAGCGCATCTTTATTTGGATATAGACCAACCGGTCCCCTGCACGCAGATTAATCGGCGAACATGGACTGGGAATAAGATTCTATCTGTAGCCCATCAACTATATGTGAGTCATCGATATAGAATAACCTGTTGAGACTAAATGTTTGGTTGACAATAACCACAAGCAATTCCCCTTAAGGTTTATTTGTCTATACAGTAATTACGTTCTATGATAATCTTTTAGTCACATTTAGTAGAGGTAGTATTTTATTGAGCAAATGAAAATTTTAATAGCAGATGATCACCCGCTATACCGCATGGCTCTTTCGGGCCTGCTAACACAGCTGGATAAAAAAACAGACATTATTGACTGCAATGACTTCGATGAATTGCAAGCAGAGATGGCTGCTGACAGTCCTAAACCAGACTTGATTGTTCTGGATGTTCGTATGCCAGGAAAAAGCTTCGAAGACGTTTTGACTGAATTAAGAAACGACTTCCCACTAATCCCAGTCGTTGTCATTTCCGCGTCTGAAGAAATATCTGTCATGACAAAAGCCATTAAGCTTGGGGCCGACGGATACATTCCAAAATCGTCTACTAGAGAAGTTCTCATTAGCGCAATTCGTCTTGTACTCTCTGGTGGAAAATATATTCCATCTCAAGCATTTGCAATGTCGGTACAAGATCCAGTAAGCCAATCAAATGCAGTAAAAACGGGTACTGAAAATGCAACCCACTCTCTCACTAAGCGCCAAAAAAACGTTCTCGACTTGATGTCCAAGGGGCAATCCAATCGGGAGATTGCTGAAGCGTTAAACTTGGCGGAAAGTACTATTAAAGTTCACATCACCGCCATTTTCAGAACTCTCGGCGTAAACAATCGCACCCAAGCAGTCCTTCACGCTAAAGAATTCGCCTAACTTAAATATTTGATTATTAAGAAATCAAGATTTAGGACTCCGAGAATTTGCCGCCGTTTTGCTTGCTCCTCTAGCACCGCTTGTATAAAGATTGTTCAAAGCATCAGTCACATATTCTTCTGTAACTCGGGGCGCAACCCCTTCATATTTACATGCTGAAACTATCTGATCGACAATGAATTTCGGCTGAAAACATGCTAAATCGAAATTATTCTTCACCTGCAGTTCATCAATCACGATATTCAAAATATCTTCCGTCATCTCCAAACCGCGAGAGGCCGCTACAATTTTGAAGATTTCAAAATACTGCTCCTTGTTCGGACCAACAGTTTCCAACTTATAGGGTATCCGGCGTAAAAATGCAGGGTCCATCAGGTCATCGGGAGATAAATTTGTCGAAAAGATAACCAACTCATCAAAGGGCAATTGGAAACTTTTACCTGTATGTAATTTTAGATAATCCACTCTGCTTTCCAGAGGTACAATCCACCGATTAAGGAGCTCTTCAGGGCTTACAAGCTGTCGGCCGAAATCATCGATAATAAACGTTCCATTTGAGGCCTTCACATGGAGAGGTGCCTCATAATATTTTGCATGGACATTGTAGCTCAAGTCCAACATTTCAAGGGTTAGCTCGCCGCCTGTAATCACAACAGGACGCTCACAAGGGACCCACCGACCGTCAAATTCTTCCCGGCGCAAACCAGAACCGGAATAGTCTTGTTTCTTTGGCAGAACCTGTTTGTGAATTGCCGGATCAAAAACCTTTATGATTTGTCCATCAACCTCAAAACAGTATGGGATGTAAATAATATTCGCAAAAATATCAGCCACTTTTTCTGCGACCGTCGTCTTTCCATTACCTGGCGGGCCATATAGAAGAATACTCTTACCCGCGTTAATGCCTGGACCGAGCCGGCGAACAAAGTCATCAGCAATCACCAAATTTTTAAAGCTATTTGTGATCTTTTCCTGATCAACTCGCTCATTCGTTATTTTTTGCTGCTGTATCCGGTCTTGATAAGATTTAAGGGAAACTGGTGCTGGTCCCACATACTGATTTTGGGCTAATGACTCAATTGCAAAGCGTTTTCCAGCTTCCGTCATTACATAGCGGTTTTCTGAAAAGCCAGATTGATCTGATGATCCGAGTGCTTCAATAAATTTCCGATCTGCTGCCAATTGTATAAGACGGTTGACCACTGGAACTGGCAACTTAATAGCGGCAGAAAATTCAGAAGCTGTCTCAAGGCTGTTTGTATATATTGCCTTAAACAAAATTCGTAATAGATTTGATGGTTGAACACCCGTCTCTTCAATGGTCTTGGATGCTTGCGGCGCTTCATAAATAACCTTGTCAACTTGATCTTTGGTCAACACCCCTAAGGCAACAAGATTTTCTCCCAGCCTACCGCCATTGTCTTTTTGGCGGTGTACGGCTAGCTCAATATCCGCAAAAGTCACCAAACCATGGGCGAGCAGAAGGTCACCGATCAACATCTTATATCTCCACTTATTGCTACCTGCATTTTTCTTATTACTAATAAAAGCAATTAAGCCCTATATTTGTAGCAATTTTTCGTTAACGCGCCGTTATTTTTTATAGAAAATTTGTTCTATTCAAAAACCCCGCGCCTATAAACAAAATCAATATCCGAAATTGTATTTCTGCCCAGGGAAATAATGTGTAAGCTTTAAATATCAAATAAAGAGGGATCTCCAATGAAAAGCTATCAAGCACTGCTTTCTGTCTACTCAAACGATCGCGTCGGCCTCATATCTGAGGTGACTGGATATTTATTTGATCGAGGCGTAAATCTTGGTGACACAACCTTCGCCATTCTTGGCAAGGGAGGAGAATTTACGAGCATTATTGAAATTCCAGATGATTTGACAGAAAACGATATGACAAGTGAGCTCAAATCAATCGAGAATCTCAAGCAAGCAGAAGTACATGTGAAACGCTTCAGTATTCGGGATGCCGATACGCCACCCACAAATATCACTCACCGGATCAAATGCGAGGGAGAAGATCAGCCAGGTCTTCTAGCCAGATTATCTGAAGTCTTTATCAATTTTGATGCCAATATTATACGGCTCAAATCAGATCGAACTGAGACAAAAACGGGGACGCATTTCATCACCCGCTTTTCTGTCAATATACCTGAGCAACGAGCTTCAAACTGCATTGCAGCCCTTGCTAATACGGCTGAAGGGCTTGGCCAGCATTTAGCCGCAGAAGAAGTAAAAAGAGGGTAGAAAAGAGCGGCAAGGCTTGCGCCCTGCAGCTCTTCGTAGATTTAGGCTGACCTCACATTTTCAAGGAAGTTTGAAACTTCCTTGTTCAACTCTTGCGCCTGAGATGCCAGATCATTTGACTGATCCAGCATATGGTTGGCAGCTGAACCCGTCTCTTCCGCAGAACGTGTCACATTAGAGATGTTGCTTGTCACTTCATTGGTTCCAGAAGATGCCTCCACCGCACTTCGTGATATTTCCTGCGTGGATGCTGATTGTTCTTCAATCGCCGCCGCAATAGCCGCTGAAATTTCATCCATTTGTCGAATGGTTGTTGAAATATTCTGTATCGCATCAGCGGATTCTTTAGTCGCACCTTGAATGCCACTGATCTGGCTGCTGATCTCTTCCGTCGCTCGTGCGGTTTGACTAGCAAGATTTTTCACTTCTGATGCCACAACAGCAAATCCTTTACCCGCATCTCCCGCTCGTGCAGCCTCAATAGTTGCGTTCAATGCAAGCAAGTTTGTCTGTTCAGCGATATCAGTAATGAGAGCAACAACCTCCCCGATTTTTTGAGATGAATTTACAAGGAACTGGATCTGTTCATGTGTCTCATCAGCCTGCTTCACCGCATCTCCCGCAACTCTGGTCGAATGGGATACCTGCTGGCTAATTTCGCGAATTGAACTGGACATTTCTTCCGCAGCAGAGGCCACCGTTTGCACATTATTGGAAGCCGTTTCGGCTGACCCAAGGGCGCTGGATGTTTGCTCATTTGTTTCACCCACTGTGTTCAGCATTTGCTGGGACGACGATTGCATATCTTTTGCTGCCATCTCAACGGTTGTTGCAATCGTGCCTACTGATTGTTCAAACTCGTTCGCCAAGCGTAAGAGATTCTCGCGATTTTCCTCTTCTTGACGTTCACGCTCTGCCGTTGCTTCCTGCTCACGTGTCTGCTTCTCGGCAGCTCTCGACGCTTCACGTTCTTTTTGCTCTTCGGCACTTTTCTCAGCTTCGCTGCGCAACCTGTCAGCTTCTACTGCATTATCCTTAAACACATGCATGGCTTCTGCCATTTCCCCAATTTCATCGTGGGTATCAGAAGGCGGGATATCCGCGTCTAACTTGCCATTGGCAAGTTCGTTCATTGCCGTTGTCATTTTACGAATAGGATTGGCAATACCGTTTCCGATAAAGAATGCCAAGGCCAAGCCAATAACAGCTGCTCCCAAGACACAAACCGCAATAATCAGATAAGTATTGGTAACAGTGCTTTGACTAGCTTCCTGTCGCATGAGTGTTTTGTCTTCTTCAACTTGCCTGAATTCACTCATCACATTGCGGAAATCCGTAAAGTATTTTTGCCCCCGCGCTTCACCTACCAAATCAGCCATATCATCCATGGTTTTGGCATCGCCGATGCTACGTCTCAAACCAATTGCGCCTTCAGCTACATCTTTTTGCCAATTAGAAATTGTCGTTGCCGCTTTATTCAAATTGTCTGTTTGCGCAGCATCCTCTGAAACTATTGCTCCGAGCTCCGTAACTGCCTTCTTGAATGCGGCACTTCCTGCGGTATAAGGGCCGAGAAAGCTCTCTTGGCCTGAAAGCAAATACCCGCGCATACCGGTTTCCATATCCACAGCAGCGCTTAAAATGTTATTCGCTGCCGCAATGACGATATGGCTTTTCGATACGTTTTCTTCATTGATGATCATTGTAACCAGACCAGCGTCCACTTTTTGTTCTGCAGCAAGCGCATCTGCTTTTCGGTAGTGTACGCGTTCTGTCTCAGCTTGCGAAATTCCTCCCAGAGAATTATTGAATTTCTCAAGTAAATCCTTACCCTTGTTTGAACCTATAAAACCGTTGAGCACAAGAAGGTTTCCAGTTCCATTATCAACATCTTCACGAAGTTTGATGGCTGGTTTAACAGCGGTCTCGACCCATTGATAAGCAAATTCGTCCGCCTCTTTAATTCTGGCTACGTGTTTTTCGTCCTCTTCAACGGTCATTCCCAACACTTCGAGTTCAGCAAACATCATGTCTTCAGCATTTTCATAGGCGTTAAGGAATTTTTTATCCCCGCCAATAAGATAGCCGCGTAATCCTGCCTGCATTTCGACAACCAGGTTGTTTACTTTAGTCACTGCTGACAGAATTGACTGGGTATATTCAACAATAGAAGCCGTTTCTTGAACGACTTTAAACTGATCTCTTACAGCATCTTTTGCTTCATCAAATTCAATTTTGCGCGCACCAAGCCGAAAGCGCTCGATGGTAATGAAATCATTTATCTCTTTACGGAACTTCTCAAAGAAGACTTTCCCTTTAGCTTTACCAATCTCTTTTGCCATATCGTTCATGGTTGGCGCATCACCAATTTGCCGCCGAAGTTCGATCGTGGGTTCAGTCACATCCTTCTGCCAAGCACGAAGAATTGCTTCAGCTTTCTCAAGCCGCGCAATCTGGTCTGGGTTACCAGCTTCTGCTTCTTTCAATTGAGCAATTAGATTGTAGGTTTCAGTCTCCCCTTTTTGGTAGGGGTTTAAAAACGCCTTGTTCCCCGCGAGCAAATACCCGCGCATCCCAGTTTCCATATTAATTGCTGAGGATACAATTGCAGAACCCTGTGCCATTAGAGCACGAGATTCGCCTAGTTTAGTATTCGTAGACACCATTGAATTGATATTAAAAATGGCAACAACGCCCAGAACCACTAGCAAAACGAGCGGTGAGCAAATACCGATTAGAATCTTATTTTTGGTTTTTAGGTTAGAAAATTTTGAAGTAAAGGCGTTTAGTGCACTTTTACCTACAGGCTTTTTAACCTTTTTATCGATTCCCATAATTTCACATACCTTTGCAATCACTACACGTAATCTGGCGCGCTCCCATGCAGCACCAGCATCTGGGCAAATTACAAATCCTTAGTGAAGATCGATAATGCCCCGCCAACTGTTCCGATATGTTGAGTTGAATTGGTTAATATGAACTTAAAATAGAGCCGCCTTTTAAAGGAAATATGAATTAATCCATATAAATCATTGCGTTATATTTGATATTTTTTACATAAAATTTTGAAATAATTGCTAATAAAGCAGTGACTTGGCGTAATTATCGGAAAACCCTTCATTTATCCAGCTAAGAAGGTCACAAAATTGACGAAACAACCTTACAAGTGACAATCCTGAAAGCAATTTCATATCGATTACGAAACAAAATTGGAAAACACCCAATAAAATAGAATTAGACAAACCTGTACGCAAATAGTGGAATTCATCCGCATTTATAAAAATCGCGGGGTTCCCCAGACAATTAACTCGTCTTTTTCACGAATTTAGTCAAAATTACAATTTGCTGGCCTTGTACGCGTCCTTCGATATGCTCAGCATTATCAGGAACCAAAGAAATCCCTCGAACCGAGATGCCTCTTTTTGCGGTAAACCCGGCACCTTTTACAGTCAGGTCTTTGATCAAAGTAACTGTGTCTCCGGCCAATAGTACAGCCCCGTTGCTGTCGACATGCTTCACATCTCCAGCATTAACCTCAGAAGTATCATTAGCGACAGCCTTTGCCCATGCAAGGGTCTCATCTTCCAGATACAACATATCCAATAGGTCCTGCGCCCATCCTTCAGAACTTAAGGAATTAAGCATACGCCAAGCAATCACCTGAACAGCGGGCTCCTGGCTCCACATACTTTCATTGAGGCACCGCCAATGATGAACATCAACAGCGACTGTCCCATCAATTTGCGCTGAACAAGTTGCACAAGCCAGTACGCATTCGGACGAACTCTCACCAGTTGTCGGAGCAACAACAAATGTATTTAAAGAATCTGTAGCGCCGCAAAGCTCACATTTAGATTCCGCTCGTACCTGTAAATCTGTTTCTATACTCATCACTTATTGCCGCCAAACTATGGTGAACCAGTGGCAGGGATATAGCAAAAATCCCCACATTTTGGCGCACATTATCAGAGAAAATGACAAACAACAACATTCGAAATGGCCAATTTCCTCACCAAAAAACAGGAGAAAAATTAGACAAAATGAAGAGACTGATTTATCGATAAACTGCAAGTGCGAATAATAAAAACAAAGGCACAAAATGAAAATATTTGGAACATCCGCAAGTAAAGCGTTCAGAGCCATGTGGATGGCTGAAGAGGCTTCTATTCCTTTCGATCAAATTCTTGTCCATCCCAAAGAGAGCAAAAATCATACAGATCTTCTGAGCGTTAATCCCATGGGTAAAATCCCTGCTTTAGAGGATGATGGTTTCACGCTTTTTGAATCCCTTGCCCTCACAACTTATATCGCCAGAAAACATGCGCCCCATTTTATTCCTATTGGTATTGAAGGAGAAGCCCTCCTTTTACAATGGACCCTTTTTGCCGTAACCGAAATCGAACCCCCTCTCATCGCGCATTTGCACGCTATTGGCATTCCCTTTGGGACAAAAGATGTGCAAGCAGCTGCTGAGCAGTTAGAAAAATTGCACAAGCCATTTGAATGCCTGAATGAGAGTTTGGTTGACGGATATTTGGTAGGCAGGGAGTTTACAGTTACAGATCTCAATGTTGCCGCTTGCCTGAGCTGGGCCCGCATTGGCCGCCTTGATCTTTCCAGTTATCCGAATTTGGACAGTTGGCTCTCTACTTGCTTCCAGCGCCCAGCCTATTTGAAACTACGAAGTAACCTAGTAAAACAGCAATCTCTTTTTCAGCCATAAAGACAGAAACAGGATCGCTATCGCCTTATTTCGGAAGGAGAGCGTTTGTATATGACTTTAAACGCGTCATTAAATCGCCGGATACTTTGAAATCCCGCTTCAAAAGCAATCTCTGAAATTGATAATGAGGTTTCATGCAATAGCCGCTTGGCTTTTTGAACCCGCAGGGATGCGGCAACTTGTGTTGGGCTGGCCCCAAGATGCTTGTCAAACAAGCGGGATAAGTGACGACTTCCGATACCCAGTCGCGCGGCAAGCTCCTCTACACTAGAATGATCAAGATAGCCTTTTTCAATAATTTGCATTGCACGACCGACAGTTGTTGCCGTTCCTCGCCAGGCAGGGCTCCCTTTTGCTGACTCTGGGCGACATCTCAAGCAGGGCCTGAAACCAGCCTGCTCCGCCGCCGCAGCCGATTTAAAAAATACCACATTTACAGATTTTGCAGGATGCACTGGGCAGACAGAGCGACAATATATTTTTGTTGTTTTAACCCCTGTAAAAAACAAACCGTCATAGTTCGGATCACGTGCTAGTCGGGCACGATCACAAAGTTCTCTATCCAAATCATCAAATTCTTTTTTAAGCATATCCATATAATACCGTTAACTGAAATTATCTGCCTAGCCATAATCGGACCTGATCCCGGGATAGAGTCTGAATCTAGCCAGATAAACAGCCCGTCCCATGCCTAAACTCCTTGCAATCATAAGGAGTATTCACTTTGAAAAATTGGTATAAAAAACCATACATTGAAATTGTCTTACTAATAATTTTGGCTTTTCTTTGGGGAAGTTCGTTCACCTTAATCAAGGTTGCCGTAGAAACGGTACCGCCTGCGACAATCGTCCTCTTACGCATAGCGTTAGGTGCAGCGCTTCTTCTTCTCTTTGTCCACATCAAAGGCATTGCACTACCCACATCGCTATCCCTTTGGGCGGCGTTTGCTCTTCAAGGGGTACTACAAAGCGCCTTACCCTTCACATTAATAAGCTGGGGCGAGACTTACATAGACAGTGGTCTTGCAGGGCTTCTTAATTCGACCCCGCCCCTTTTTACCTTCCTGATCACTTTTTTCATTCTAAAAAAAGGCACAACGCCTTTACGCAACTTCATAGGTGTTATAATCGGTTTTTCTGGCGTTCTTATATGTCTCGGACCGAATGTTTCAAACGGTCTTGTTGAGAATTTTTGGGCACAAATTGCTGTGACGGGGTCAAGTGTAAGCTATGCAGCAGCCGCTCTTTATGCTCGACGTTTTTCAGACCAACCAGCTTTAGTGACTGCCGCGGGCTCTATGACAATGGCTATGCTGATAATGATTCCAATATCATTGTATTTTGATCGACCTTGGACACTCGGCCCTTCTAACGAAGCGTTACTCTCAATTGCTATGCTCGGGACCCTCTCCACCGCACTTGCAATGATTATTTATTTCCGCCTGGTCAAAACAATCGGGGCTATCGGCGTAACTAGCGGCAGTTATCTCCGCGCCGGGTTCAGTCTTTTGCTCGGAGTAATTTTTCTGGGAGAATCATTTTCGATCAGTTTAATAGCCGGGCTCCTCTTGATCCTGTTAAGCGTCGCAATAGTAACAGGTCAGATGAGTTTACTTTTGAACAAGTTCTTTGGTGGAAAGCTTATTCAAAAGCATAAAGCATGAAGGAGCACAAAATAAACTCATCTTGTACTCCCTCTTCATCTTAGGACACGTTAAGAATTTCCCATTTTTCTTATGCTCAACACAAAACCTTCAGACTGTTCTTTGAGGAGGTTCGTTTGCGTTTCCACCTCGTCGGAAGCCGTTACCAATTCTTGCGCTAAAGAAAGAGTTATATTTGTATTGGTGCTAACATTATTGATATGCATTGAGACATCGGATGCCCCTTGCGAGGCTTCGGTAATATTCCGACTCATATCAAGCATGGCTGCTGTTTGTTCCGCAATTGCACCGGCAATGGCCTTTGAGATTGCATTCAACTCTTCAATTCCGTCCCTTATGGAACCCACAGCCGACACAGACTCATTGGTTTTAGATTGAATTTCTGAAATCTGGGCGGCGATCCCATTCGTTGCGTCGGTAGTTTGTTGCGCAAGAGCTTTAACCTCGGTTGCAACGACAGCGAAACCGCGCCCAGCTTCTCCGGCTCTTGCTGATTCAATAGTGGCATTCAAAGCCAACATATTGGTCTGGTTTGCTATGTCACCAATAAGCTTCACAACATTCCCAATGGTCTCTGACGCTTTACTTAACTCGGATATAGTCCCAGACGTTGTTTCAGCATTACTGGCTGCTTCTTTTGTGTTCAAAGTTGAAGCACTAACTTGTTTTTCTATTTCTCCAACAGAGGCTGATAATTGTTGTGCGGCTGCGGCGACCGTTGCGACATTAGTCGTTGCCTCTTCGGCAGCAGCAGCAACACTTGTTGCCATCTGTTTTGTCTCGTCAGCATTTGAGATAACTTGATTTGCGTTCTCGTTTGCCTTCTGAGAAGACACTGAAAGGCTACCGATAATTTCCAGAACCTGACTTTCAAACTGATCTGCCAGCTCATTGAGCTGTGTTTTATGCAACACGTCACTTTCTTGCATGGATTGAGCTGTCTTATTAATTGAGTCTGCTGCACGACCAAAATCGCCGAGTATCCCTTGGGTCATGAATGTACGATGATACTCTTTGTTGTTGGCAGCTTCTAATGAGGCTGTTGACTCTCGAATAAACGCATCCACTAGATCATATGACTTGTTTAAATTAGACAGAGTTGTGGATAAGTCACCATATTCATCCCAGTTTATAACCCGCGCGGAAAGCTCACCCTTGGCAACACGATCCGACACATGGCGAACCTCGTCAAAAGCCAGCGTCAGCTTCTTGTTTTCTTCTCGTAATGCCTGCAATTCATCACGCTCGCTCTGGGAAAGGGAATTATTCTGTTGCTTGCTGAATAAAGATCTCATTTCGCGCCCCCCAAAGACCATACAAATTCTGAATAACTTTTCCCTTGATCAGTCAATATTTTTTGCAGCATAACTTCGCTTGCTATCAACGCATCGTTAGGCTTTGTATGTTTTTTTTCTTCTGCCAGCAATTGTGAATATAGGACAACTATTTGATCAACACTTTTCGGATCAGGTTTCCGCCGCATTGAATGGTAGCCCTCGATATTTCCGTTTGCATCATAGCTTGGCGTCACATGAGCAATCACCCAGTAGAATTTACCCGTTTTTGACATATTTTTGACATACGCGAAAATTTCATTTCCGGCCTGAATAGTGCTCCATAATAATTTGAAAATCACCCGTGGCATATCAGGATGCCTAATAAGGTTATGGGCTTGTCCAATGGCATCTTTTGTGTCTAGCTCCGCGACACGGCAAAACACGTCATTCGTGTAGACTAGTTTCCCTTTCAAATCCGTTTTAGAGACAATAATTTCATCATCGTCAAAATGGATTTCCTGATTCACTGGCGTGATTTTATTCTTCATCCGCTTTTTACTCTCAATTCAACATCAGACACGCCAGATCGACGTATGCAAATTGGGATATAGCAAACAATACATTTACATATTCTTAACGTTAGAATGTTTGCATCAAAACAGTTATTATCGTAATAAAATCATATTACTAGCGAAGTAAAATCATCACATAAGTGTCATAAAGTTACGATGTTAGTAAGAAAACAACGCAATGTAACCGCGGATATTAATTGGGCCTTTTCTTTAGCTCCAGAAGAGGGGCAATAAGTTCAATCCAACGGTGCACAAATTTCAAATTATCTTCAGGATCCGTTGAATAAGTATCTTGAATAACCAACCCCCGCATCAAGCTTCGTGACATAGTCAAAAGCATCGCAACATCTTCATCATTTCCAGTGCGTGACTGGAAAATCTCAATTGATTGCTGATCCATTATTTTGTTCCAGGCTTTCAATTTATCTGAAATACGATCCTGCAATTTTTGATCTGTCCGGGTAGCGATCAAAATTTCCAGCAACGCACGATATGCCCCTGTATTGGTAAATTTATTCCAATTCAGTAACAAGGCAGCTTCAACTGAATCTGGCACATCTTCACTTTTAAATTTCTTAGCAACAGGACGTTCTAGCAAGCGGTCGGCTGTTGCGACCATCAAATCTTCCTTACTTGGAAAATGATGTTGCAAGGCCCCCTTGGAAAAACCTGCAATAGCAGCAACTCTGTTCAAGGATGTTTCGCCGTAACCGTGTTCAATAAGGCAATCAATTGTGGCTTCACAAATAGCAGAGCGGGCTCGCGCGCTTTTGGCCTGCTGCTTACTCATCTCCACTATTTCTTCCATATTGGGTTCCCATACTCCAGCAACGGTACGTCATACGCAGCATTTCTACAAATTTCGCACGGAGCATACTGATTTTACAAAAAAAAACTATCCTCAAAACACCCCACAGCTTGACATAAAAGTGAGTTTATCATAAAAAAAGCCATCCGTAAGGTTTTTTATAATTCAGTATCTCTGTGCCATAAAACAAATGCCGAACAACCGAGCGGCAAAAAAGAGAAGGAAAAAATCCATGTCGAGTAGTTTTCAAGACGGGCAGAACCCTTACGACTTTGACCACCGGTACCACGGCCCCTTCTATACTCCAGATCATCAAGCATGGCGTGCCTCAGTTCGTGCATTCGTTGATAAGGAAATCATTCCTTTTGTGGATGAGTGGGACGAGGCCGGTGAGTTTCCGCGCGAGCTATACAAAAAGGCTGCTGAAGTCGGCTTACTGGGCATCGGTTATCCAGAGATATATGGCGGCACACCTGTTCCCGATCCCTTCTTCCTAATGGTCACGGCAGAAGAAATGGCGCGCAGTAGCTCAGGCGGCGTTAATGCCAGCTTGCTTGTGCACAGTATTGGTCTGCCACCGGTACTGAATATCGGCTCTGACGAAATGAAAAACCGGATCGCCCCTCAAGTTCTCGCGGGGGAGAAAATTCACGCCCTTGCCATCACCGAACCTTCAGGGGGCTCTGACGTTGCCAATTTGCAAACAACGGCAAAGCTCGATGGCGACCATTATGTTGTCAATGGATCGAAGATGTTCATCACAGGTGGTATGCGCGCGGACTATTATACCGTCGCGGTACGGACAGGTGGGGGCGGTGCGCGCGGTGTATCGCTACTGCTTATCGAGCGCAATCGTGAAGGGTTCACCCGGACCTCCTTAAAGAAACAGGGATGGTGGGCTTCTGATACCGCGGCCCTTTATTTCGATGATGTCCGCGTTCCACGAGAAAACCTGATTGGACAAGAAAATGCCGGTTTTATCGGTATCATGATGAATTTCAACAATGAACGATTATGGATGTCAGCAAGCGCCAATGCTTTGGCGCGGGTGTGTCTTGAAGATGCAATAGCTTGGGCACGCGATCGTAAAACGTTCAAAAAGCGATTAGCTGATCATCAAGTAATCCGCCATAAATTTGCTGAAATGGCCCGAAAAATCAACGCAACTCAAGCCTATTTGGAACAATGCGCTTTGCGTGTGCAAGCTGGTGAACACCCGATTGCAGATCTGTCGTTACTTAAAGTTCAAGCAACACTCACCATGGAATATTGCGCACGAGAAGCCATGCAAATTCTCGGTGGTGCTGGATACATGCGCGGATGCCGCGTTGAGCGTATTTACCGGGAAGTACGTGTGATGGCTATTGGTGGTGGTTCTGAAGAAATTATGCGGGACCTTGCCGCCCGTCAGATGGATATTTAATCATGACAAATACTTCACATTCAAATGTCATCCGCATTGCCAATTGCAGCGGATATTACGGAGATAAGCTCTCGGCGGCCCTAGATATGATTGAAGGGGGTCCTATTGATGTGCTGACCGGTGATTATCTGGCTGAGCTTACCATGTCGATCCTCTTTGCACAGAAAATGAAAAATCCCGATGCCGGTTATGTGGGTACTTTTCTCAAACAAGTCCGGCAAGTGATCAAGCCGTGTCTTGAACGCGGAATCAAAATTGTATCAAATGCCGGAGGCCTTAATCCGAAGGCCATGGCCGAAGCCGTTGAAAGCATTGCAACTGAGCTAGGCCTGACCATCAAAGTTGCCTATATTGAGGGCGACAACCTCATGCCACGGCTTGACGAATTGTTCGACGCTGGCGAGCAGTTAGCCAATATAGACACCCAAATGACCTTAAGTGAGTCTGGCAAAAAACCCGCAACAGCTAATGCATATCTCGGTGCGTGGGGCATAAAAGAAGCTCTTGATCAAGGGGCTGATGTTGTTATTTGTCCCCGCGTAACTGATGCTGCTGTCGTTATTGGACCCGCAGCTTGGAAATTTGACTGGCAGCGCAACAATTATGATGCCCTTGCGGGTGCCTTGGCGGCCGGTCACATAATCGAATGCGGAACTCAAGCCACCGGCGGCAACTATTCATTCTTTCAAGAAGTCCCCAGCTTCACCAATATGGGTTTCCCCATTGCTGAGATCGAAGAAGACGGCAGCTTCACCATCACAAAACATGAAGGCACCGGGGGAATTGTATCTACTGGGACGGTCACAGCGCAGCTCTTGTATGAAATTGGTGCGCCAGCCTACCTTAACCCCGATGTGATCGGACATTTCGATACTTTAAACATAATTGAGACTGCCGAAAATCGGGTTCGGGTATCGGGCTGCCGAGGATCAACGCCACCGCCGACCCACAAGGTGTGTATCAATACCATGGGCGGATATCGTAACGGTATGGAGATCTTGCTCACGGGTCTTGATATCGAAGAAAAAGCAAAATTATTCTCTGATACATTGTTTAATTCCGTTGGTGGGCGTGCTCAGTTTGATGACGTATCCGAACAGATCATCCGAAGTGACAAGGTAAATCCTGACAGTAATGAAGAAGCATTTGCCTCTCTTCGTATTATCGTTAAATCATCGGATCAAAAGCTTGTCGGGCGTATTTTCACCGCCAAAATCATCGAAATTGCTCTGGCGACCTTTCCCGGTTTTACGGCCCGTGATAGTGCAGGCTCTGGTGCCCCATATGTGGTTCACTGGCCAGCCTTGGTGGATAGCAAATATATTACAGAGACAGTCTTTCTAAACGGACAGAGAACAGACATCCTCCCTACAAACCAGTTGGGACTGGAGGAGAGCTATTATCAAAAAGTGCCCGTAAATATTCCGAAAACCCCAAATGACGAATGCCAAACCATTCCCTTTGGCAGGCTTTTTGGAACCCGATCAGGGGACAAAGGCGGCAATGCAAATCTGGGCATTTGGGCAAAAACAGACGAAGCCTTTGCCTTTCTTCATGCCTTCCTGTCGACAGATAAACTGAAAAAGCTATTACCCGACACTGCGCAATTTGAAATAGAGCGTTTTGAACTGCCCAACATTCGCGCTCTAAACTTCTATATTCACGGCATTTTAGGGGAGGGAGTTTCCTCCTCCACCCGCATTGACGGGCAAGCAAAATCTCTTGGTGAATATTTACGGGCCAAACATATCAAAGCGCCCGTTTCTCTTATTAAACAAATAAATAATCCGGAAAAATCATGACAGAGAATGCCGAAAAACTGGTTTTAGATAACCTGACCTTTGTAGCCGTTCAACTTGCGATAAAAGATCATGTACTGACCATTACCCTGAACCGGCCAGATCGCAAAAATGCCATCAATGTCGATATGACCAACGAGCTGATCTATGCACTGGATTATGCCAAACAGGAACGCAGCATTCGTGCCGTCATCATATCTGCAAATGGCGATGTCTTCTGTGCAGGCGGGGATTTACGATCTATGAGCGGCAACCCCGAAGACGGTCCAGTATCCAATGTCCCTAAACGGGGTGAGACCGATGATATTAGTCTGCGACTTCGTCATTTGGGCAAACCAGTGATTTCCAAAATTCAAGGAGCGGTTTTGGCTGGCGCGCTGCTTCTTGTTTGCAACAGCACCCATGCCATTGCTGCCGATCATGCAAAATTTTCCGCCCCTGAGATTAAACGCGGTATCTGGCCCTTTATGGTTATGGCAGGGTTATTCCGCGTTATGCCTAAGCGGGCCGGACTTGATTTCATCATGCGCGGATATTCTATTTCCGCGTCGAAGGCCGCTCAGTGGGGCCTGATTAACGAAGCCGTTCCGGCAGATGAGCTGAATACGACAGTAGAGGCATTGGCTTCTGAACTTGCCAATCTTGCCCCCGGCACCATGCAAATGGGCCTAAATGCCTATAATGCACAGGAAGATATGGATTTCGATGCTGCCCTCCCCTTCCTTCGCACACAAATTGATGCTTGTATTAAAAGTCCTGACGCAAAAGAGGGCATTACAGCCTTTTTAGAAAAACGCAGCCCAAACTGGAGTTAAGGTAGGCCATGAAAAAAAATAATTTTACCAAAGTCTTGGTCGCCAACCGCGGAGAGATCGCAGTTCGTATCCTCAAAAGCGTGCAGGATGCAGGGTACCGATCAGTAGCCGTCTATAGCGCAGCGGACGAAGACGCCCCCCATGTGGCGTTAGCGGATGAAGCTGTCTGCATTGGCCCGGCACCAGTGGGAGAATCCTACTTAAATCCTGCAAACATTTTGGATGCCGCGGCAAAAACTGGCGCTGATGCTATCCATCCCGGTTATGGCTTTTTATCTGAGAATGACAGTTTTGCAAAAAGCTGTTTGGATGCTGGGATTTGTTTCATTGGCCCGTCCCCAGAAGCGATCCTTCTTATGGGAAACAAGCGCATTGCCAAACAACAAATGGTGGATGCTGGAGTTCCTTGTATTCCGGGCTATCAGGGAGAAGATCAGTCTGACGCAACCTTACTTGCTGAAGCAACCCGTGTTGGCTTCCCGCTGATGATCAAAGCTGCTGCCGGTGGCGGTGGTCGCGGAATGCGGTTCATAAATGACGGGGATGATATTTCAGAAGCCCTTGCCTCCGCCAGAGCGGAATCATTAAGTGCCTTTGGCAGTGACGAGCTCATTTTGGAGCGGGCAATCATCAATGGTCGCCATATTGAAATTCAAGTGGCCGCCGATAACAGTGGCAAAGCTATTTACTTGGGGGAGCGTGATTGTTCTATCCAACGGCGTCACCAGAAGGTTATCGAAGAGGCTCCCTCCCCGTTCGTTAGTGAAGAATTACGGGCTTTAATGGGACAAGCCGCCGTTAATGTAACTGCTGCGTGTCATTATAGCGGTGTTGGAACCGTCGAATTTCTGGTGGACGCGGATGAGAATTTCTATTTTCTGGAAATGAATACTCGCCTTCAGGTGGAACATCCTGTAACCGAGCTGATCACTGGCGTTGACCTTGTAGATTGGCAATTGAAAATTGCGGCGGGGGAGCCTCTTCCGTCCTCTCAAGAAGACATCACCTTGACAGGACACGCCATTGAAGCACGGTTCTATGCGGAGGATCCTGCAAACGGCTTCATGCCACAAACAGGGCCTATTCACCATTGGGAGAAAGCCACTGGCGCAGGACTTCGTTTTGATGACGGAATAACTACCGGTATGGAGGTTAGTCCTCATTACGATCCCATGCTGGCCAAAATTATAAGTTATGGCGATAATCGTGGAGAAGCTCGGCGACGCCTTTTAAGGGGGCTAAGCGATACAAAACTTCTTGGGGTTCGGACAAATAAAACCTTCCTAACCCAAATACTTGAAGATAATCGCTTTATTGACGGGGCCGCGACAACGGCCTTCATCGATGAGGCAACCTTGGAGAAAGCGTCAATAGACGCAAAGCCCGACAACGCGAACATCGCTTTGGCTGCCATGTTGCTTCAAACACAAAGTAAGCCTCACAACTCAACTCTATGGCGGTGGAGCAACACAGCGGCTATGGATATGGCCCTTCATATCGAAGGGCATGACGAGAAATGGAAAGTGAATCTTGCCCATGAAAACAGTGTGTTCCACGCGACAATAGGGGACGAAGTTCATATCCTTCAGCTTCACTCTCTAGAGGGTGCATGTTGTACTTATACAATGGAT
>Ga0209826_1000705_pt1 | contig 23811 bp, 17 predicted proteins | sample GOMGulsemesocosm_5_FD_184637 | JGI IMG/M metagenome (GOLD analysis project Ga0209826, IMG submission 184637) | Methane-oxidizing microbial communities from mesocosms in the Gulf of Mexico - GOM15C Gulf of Mexico (SPAdes) (version 2) | ecosystem: Environmental > Aquatic > Marine > Cold seeps... | reverse complement strand
ACTACAAACAAATTGCCTGTTGTTATGATTTAAAATAACTCATCATTAATATCAAACATACAATCACAACCTGATTTTGCTGATGCGATTAATGAAAGACGACGAGGTAATAAACGCGCGAAGTAATAACGCGCAGTATGTAATTTACTTTGATAGAAGTCTTGACCGCTGTCGCCATTATTTTCAAGGCCTGCTTGTGATACCTTCGCCATTTTAGCCCAAACATAAGCCATAGCGGTATAACCAAACACATGTAAATAATCATTAGCTGAAGCTCCAAGCTCATTGATATTATCTTGTGATTTAGTTAATAAATCTGTCGTTAACTCATTTAAATCAGTTACCGCTTGCGCTAATGGATTGATAAACTCAGCCATTGCTGCATCTGCTTTATTCGCTTCAATGTAAGCATTCACTTCGTTAGTAAACACTGTTAACAAGTCACCTTTTGAACCAGCTACTTTACGCACTAAAAGATCCATGGCTTGAATACCATTAGTTCCTTCATAAATTTGAGCTATTCTGACATCGCGTACTAATTGCTCTTGACCCCATTCACGAATAAAACCGTGACCACCAAAAACTTGCTGACCAGCAACCGCACTTTCAAACCCTAAATCGGTAAAAAATGCTTTCGCTACAGGTGTCATTAAGGCGACAAGCGCTTCACATTTAGTTTGTTCTTCGCCTTCAGCATAAGTTGCATAATCTAACTGCATGGCAATATAAGATGATAACGCTCTAGAACCTTCATTCAATGCTTTCATATTAAGTAACATACGACGAACATCACCATGTACCATAATAGAGTCAGCAACTTGATCAGGATTTTTTACGCCATTTACTTTACTATCAAGCGCACGACCTTGCAGTCGGTCTTTTGCATATTCAAGCGCATTTTGATAAGAACGCTCTGCCGCACCAAGTCCTTGGATACCAACACCAATACGTTCAAAGTTCATCATAGTGAACATGCAAGCTAAACCTTTGTTTAGCTCACCAATAAGGTAACCTTGTGCGCCATCAAAGTTCATTACACAAGTGGCAGATGCATGGATCCCCATTTTATGCTCAATAGAACCACAACTCACTTTATTGCGATCACCTAAGCTTTCATCGTCATTAACATTAAATTTAGGTACTAAAAATAATGAAATTCCACGAGGGCCTGCAGGTGCATCAGGTAGTTTAGCTAACACGAGATGAACAATATTCTCAGTTAAATCATGCTCACCACCCGTGATGAATATTTTATTACCTGTAATGCTATAACTACCGTCTTCTTGTGGTAGTGCTTTAGTACGGATAATGCCTAAATCAGAGCCAGAGTGCGATTCAGTTAAGCACATAGAAGCAGCCCATTCCCCTGAATACATGCGGGTTAAATAACGTTGCTTTAACTCGTCACTACCATGCTTAGCTAGTGAAAGGGCAGCACCTGCAGTAAGTACAGGGTAAAGAGCGAATGAAATATCAGCACTACAAAGCATTTCTTCATGCATGGCTGTAATCATTTTAGGCATGCCCATGCCGCCATATTTAACATCACCACCAAGACCTGACCAACCACCGTCTGCGTATGTACTAAAAGCTTCTTTATAGCCTGGAGCTGTAGTAACAACGCCATCTTTAAAACTAACACCTACTTCATCACCTTCGCGAGAGATAGGGGCAAGTTCTTGTTCTGCTATTTTAGCGCATTCTTGTAAAATAGCTTCGGCTGTGTCTTTATCAACCTGCTCAGCAAGCTTTGGTAGCTTTTGCCACATTTCATCAGCTTTAAATACCTCGTAAAGTAAAAAACTCATATCCTTTAATGGAACTTTATATTCAGCCATAACAACCTCTTATTAATTTTATCAATTTATTAGTTTAACAATTAAATACATTAGCTCATTGCTAATGAAAAACAAAAATCAAACGACCAATTCAAACAGTCAATTCAAACGCTTGTTTAAATACTACCTTAATAAGAAAAAAAGTAAAGTTTTAAGTCGAAATAAGGCATACGGCTTGATGTTGTGCTACAGCTTGAGTTAGTGTTAATGATTATTCAAAACGAATACCAGTGCCAGTAAGCTAGTGTTCAATTATCAATAGGATAAATATTCAAGAACACAGGTTTTTAGTTCCAGACAAAACCTAAGTACCTACATCCGTGCAAGCAACGATGTGATTGGAATATTTAATCTATTTAGAATGATCGTATGTTTATTGGTATCAGTATAGAAGACTTATTAGGAATTACGGTGAAAACCATTAAAATTTTTCTTTGTTTATTTTTATTACTTTCTTGCACGGCAAAAGCTCAGCAAGTGAGCTTCTCGAAAGAGCTCAAAAGTGATCATTACGTGTTTAAATATCAATGGCTTGATCACGACAAACAAGCACAATCAATGAACTTTTCTTTAACAAAACCAGCATTGTTTGAACGTTTTAGAATACTTAAAGCTTATCAAAGCAAGTTTGCTAATAAATCTATAATACGTGCAGTAAAAAAACAACTTAGAGAGCAACCATTAAAAGGTGCTCAAGCAATATTTCAGAAAAATAATGGTGAAATGGTAATACAAATAAAAGGATTAAAAGATGAGGATATTGCGCTTGCGCACCAAAAAGTAAAAAAAATAAAGCTAGATGCTATTACACAATATTATAAAAAAAATTACTATCAATCCTTTATTACACATGACCAACAAAAAGGTGTTAAGGTAAATCATGTTAACATTGCGAATGATTCAGTCGCTGATTTTAAAGCACTAAAACCAATTATTATGGATAAAGTGGCAATTGAAGATATTCGTAAAGCATCTAACTTTGTACTAAGTTTTGTGCAAAGTATCCCCTACTCTACCTTAGAATCTCGTATTACCTCTTCTGGCGCAGGCTTTAATCCACCTGCAAAACTACTTTGGGAAAATCAAGGTGACTGTGATAGTAAAATGGTTTTAACTACCACCATATTAAGAGCTTTAATGCCAAGAATAAATATGGCGATGATCTATATTGATCAACATGCCTTTATTGGTATAGATGTTCCTGCACAAGCTGGTGAAGTAACAATTGAGCACCAAGGGGTTACATATCTATTAGGAGAGCCAACAGGTCCAGCACTATATCGGTTAGGGAAATTAGCGCCAGAGTCTGAATTAGCGGTAGATCAAGGGCAATATATTATTGAGACTTTTCACTCTGATAGTAGTCATTAGCCCATATATCAAGGTGCTTACACGTTTATTCAAGTTCAGTTAAAAAAGTTAAACTTGGTGCAAAAAAAGCAGCTCCAGTTTCAGCTTGCGTATATTTTAACAGGTGATCTACGTTGCCATGGTCGTCACCATAAATCATACTTTTTAACATGATTTCAAATGGCTCTGGCGATTGACAATACGAAACAAAAAACAACCCTTGTCTTTTCATGTCACCATAAGGCATGCTTTGTCTTAGAATTTCTATTGCGTTACCTTGTTCATCTTTTAAGCTTGTACGTTTAGTATGAGCCGTTAATGACTTTTCTTCACTTTCATATTCAAGGTTATCAACTTTAGTTCGCCCATAAATATCTTCTTGCTCTTTATTATTCAACTCTCCCCAAAGGGTTAAGTTATGTTGGTAGCGTTGAGTATGTAAATAGCTACCACTAGAAAAAAGAGCATCATCACATTCTTTAACGAGTGCAACTTCCCTACGACGCATGCCTTGAGGGTTTTCAGTACCGTCAACAAACCCAGTCAAGTCTCGACCATCTAAAAAACGAAATGCTTGAACTTGTTCAATCAATTCAACACTATCAGCAAGCAACTGACAAATTTTAGAGCTAACAATATGATTAACATCAAAACGATCACTGCGAACTTCTATATAAATATCAACATTACTGGTAGGGGCAATTCGGTCTTCACTATTCATTGATGGAAATGTTTTTAATAACGCTGGACGTGCTTGCGGATAGAATTCATCCCAATAGTTTGCACCAATAGCAATGACTCCGGTTAGATTAGCTTCTGAAAATTGATCAGCATAATCATCAAATAGCATTGGTAATCGAGACAAAGCAGCTCTTACAAATGCATTTTTATCATCTAATACATTAAAGAGTAAATAATTACCATGTAAGTTTGGCTCAGCGCAAACACCAAATTGTTCTCTAGCCATTTGAAATTCCAGAAATATTGTTACTTTAATAATAAGAGTATACTAACTGTTTACAAAAGATTCTCATTTTTCGATAAAAAACTACTTTTCTAAACAGAATGCTGAACCAAATTTATCTCATCAAGTAAGCAATGAATTAAATCATCAATTATAGCTACATTTTGTTTCTTGAGCGCCTTTTCTAACTCCATGGCACTTTGTGATAATTCAGCAAAACCAAACATTGTAGCTGCACCTGCTATTTTATGAACCACTCTAATTAAAGTTTTTGTATCAAGATTTTCATGACAGTGAACAATCTGTACTTTCTCTTCTGATAGATTTTTAACAAACGACTCTACTAAGTCAGATATATCAAAATCTTCTGGAATTTTGTTGATTTGTTTAGGGGAATCAATACCTTCAGTATAATGACTAGCTATTGTTGTAAAAAACACTTCGCGTTCTATCGGTTTTTTAAGGTGTCCCGCAAAGCCAAGTGATAGATATTGTGCTATTTCATGAGACATAGCATTTGCGGTAAGTGCATATATAGGCTGGGTGCAACCAAGTTCTCTAAGCTTTGCTAATGCTTCTATGCCATCCATTTCAGGCATTTGAATATCTAATAAAGTAACTAATGGACGATGTTCAAGGCACAGTTGCACGGCTTCTTTGCCATTACTAGCTTCAATGACTTCTAAACCTAGCCCACTTAATAATCTAGCAATTAAACGTCGATTATCATCATGATCATCTGCTAATAAAATTGTCCCGCTATACCTTTTTTTCTTTGTATCAATGATAAAAGCTTCTGTTTTGACGTCAACCTTTGGTAAATCTGAGTAAACGTCTCCAAATGGAATTTTTAAAACAAAAGTACTGCCGTGATTTAATTGACTCGTAAAGATAATATTACCAGCCATAATTTTTGCTAATTGTTCCGATAAAAACAACCCTAATCCTGAGCCAGAAAAACGTCTACTTATACTATTATCACCTTGAGTGAAGATTTTAAAAACGTTAGCGGCCTGCTCTTTATCCATACCAATTCCCGTATCAGTAACAGTGAACAATAACGTTTTATCTAAAATAGCAATATCTAATGTTACCCAGCCTTCGCTAGTAAATTTAATGGCATTAGAGCAAAGGTTTATTAAAATTTGCTTTAAACGTAAGCCGTCTATATTAATGATAAAGGGGCTGGGTAAATGATGAGTAATAGTAAATGATAAGTTTTTACGTTGAGCTTGCTTAGTAAACATATCATTTAACTTATTTACTATTTCATGCACATCTTGCTGGCGATTTTCTAACTCAAACTTGTTTGCTTCTATTTTGCTTAAATCTAAAATATCATTAATTAGCTGAAGTAAATGCAAACTATTATTATGAATAACATTAACTTCTTTCGTTATCATATCATCGTCAAAATCGCCATGAATTATCGCTTCAGCCTGCCCAAGAATGGCAGTAAGAGGTGTTCTGATTTCATGGCTCATATTCGCTAAGAATTGACTTTTGACCAAATTAGCACTTTGTACTTCTTGTGTTAAAAACTCTAAAGCTTCGGTACGTTCTTTAACTCTTACTTCTAATTCTTTAGTTAATTCAACTTCAAGATAGCGACGATAAACCAAAAACAATACAATTAACAAAGAGGTTATTGCTAAAATAAAAAATAGCCGCTGTTGATCCAATTTAGCTGACTCTAACTGTTGGAGTTTTTTACTTTGCTGTAAGCTTTTTATTTGTTGACTTAACTGCTCAGATTCAAATTGTGCTATCTGCTCATTGAGCGTTTCATTAGATAACTTTAGTCTTGCTTTTTGGTAAGTCAGTTGAGCTTTCAATGCTTGTTTTGTTTTATGATCAGAGGCGTAAATGAGCGACATTAAACCTAAATTCTCATTTATCAATTCTTGATAACCCATTTGATTAGCAATGGTGTTTGACAACTCAACATGAATTCTAGCTCGCTCAATGTCACCTTGATAAAAAAGCACTTTAGCTAAAACATGTAAACTACCACTATGGGCTTTTTGATGTCCTATTTTTTGACTTTCTTTCATACCAGCAAGGGCATAATCTAGGGCTTTATCGAGGTTAGATAATTCATAATAAACTTCGGACATATTATGAAGTTGTGAAGCAGCGTCATAATGATGCTCATGTGTTTGAAAGTAATTTAATGCACTTAAGATATATTGTTCAGCTTGCAAGTATTGACCTGAGTACTTATAAGAAACCCCTAAATCTCCTGATGCTTTAGCGACACCATATTTATCACCTATGTCTTTTCTTCTAGTGATAACTTCTTTTAACATGGTAATAGCAATGTCAAAGCGACGTAGGCTAAGATACAGTGCGGCAAGGTTAAAGCGCACATCAATGATGTCTTCTTCATTGCCGTAGAGTTGGTATAAAGGCTCAATTTTTTGATAACTTTTAAGCGCTGCAACAGCATTGCTTTGAGATGTTTGTACTAAAGCAATATTGTTCAATAAATTAGCTTGTTTAATCGCTATTTCAGCTGAAAAAGGTTGTTTTTGAAAATAACTGAGTGCCGTTTGATAATAAATCAGCGCATCATCATATTGACCTTGGAAATAGTAAATAATACCAATCAATTTATTTGCTTGAGCTAGCAACAATAATAAGCGTTTTTGCTCTGCTAATTGTTTAGCTTGTTGGGTTACTTGTAGTGCATTTGTTAAGTCACTCAACCCTAAATAACGTCTACTCTGTAACATTAAAATATTAATATGCTGGGCTGTATTAAGTTTGTTACTATTGATCAGTTTACTTAATTGACCAATAGCAATAATTTTATCTTCTTGTTGTGCTATCTTTTTCAATTGCTTAGCAATATTTTCAGCCTGAACACTTGGTTCAAACAAAAAAAACAACAATAGCAATAAGGTACGCCGCATTATCAAACCTTTAATTGATCTTTATTAAATAAAATACGACTCTTTTATAGCACTAATATCTCTACATTGTAACTGTTTAGTAACTCTAACTAAGTCATCTTTTAAAACGGCTTAAATATCCAATAACATCGTTGCTTTCAATCCTAATAACCAGCTATTACTTGATAATTGCTCCTGCATTATTCTAATTACGGGTGTCTTGCCCTAATCAATTAAGCGCCTTGCTTACACGGATGTAGGTACTTAGGTTTTGTTTGGAACTAAAAACCTGTGTTATTGGTATAATGCATACAGTACAATAAATCAGTAATGACGCGCATAAAAAAAGCAGCAAAATTGCTGCTTTTTTCAATAGTTCTTTAAGGGATTATAAGTTATCCCTTGAAGAAAAGTTTTCTTAACTTCGAGTAAACTCTGGGTAAGCTTCCATACCACAATCAGAGATATCAACGCCTTCGTATTCTTCTTCTTCACTTACACGAATACCGATAATTTTCTTCAGTGCAAACCAAACAACAAAGCTAGTACAAAATACCCAAACAAAGATAGTTGCAGCGCCAATTAACTGACCGCTAAAACTAGAGCCAGAATTAGTGATTGGCACGATAAGTAAGCCAAATAAGCCAACTACACCGTGAACTGAGATAGCACCTACTGGATCATCAATTTTCATTTTATCAAGTGCAAGAATTGACAACACTACGATAACGCCCGCAATAGCACCAAAAATAGTAGCTTGTAACGGTGATGGTGTTGATGGTTCAGCAGTAATAGCAACAAGACCAGCCAAAGCACCATTTAATGTCATGGTTAAATCAGCTTTCTTAAATAGAATTTTAGCAAAAACTAAAGCAGCAATTGCGCCGGCAGCAGCAGCAGCATTAGTATTTAAAAATACCATAGCAACAGAGTTAGCACTGTTTACGTCAGCAAGTTTTAATACCGAACCACCATTAAAACCAAACCAACCCATCCATAAAACGAAAGTACCTAAAGTTGCCATTGGTAAGTTAGCACCAGGAATCGGGTTTACCTTACCATCTTTAGTGTATTTACCTTTACGAGCACCTAGTAATAATACGCCTGCCAATGCTGCAGAAGCACCAGCCATATGAACAATACCTGAACCAGCAAAATCAGAAAAACCAAGATCACCTAACGTATAAAGACCAAAAACAGAATCACCATTCCACGTCCAAGCACCTTCCATAGGGTAGATGAAACCTGTTAATACAACAGTGAAAGCTAAGAAAGCCCATAATTTCATACGCTCAGCAACCGCGCCTGAAACAATAGACATAGCCGTAGCAACAAACACTACTTGGAAAAAGAAGTCTGATGCATTTGAATAAACCGCATCACCACTAAAACCTGCTTTAGCAGATTCAGCTAAAACAGTACCAACTAACGCTTCAGCGTCGCTTGCACCATCAAGAGCAATCCCTTCTAAAAACACACCGCCACCGTACATAATGTCGTAACCAACAATTAAGTACATGATGCAAGCAATAGCATACAATGCTACGTTTTTAGTTAAAATTTCAGTCGTGTTTTTAGCACGTACTAAGCCGGCTTCAAGCATTGAGAAACCAGCAGCCATCCACATTACTAAAGCACCACAAATTAGGAAATAAAATGTGTCCATAGCATATTGAAGTTGAAAAATATTTTGTTCCATTATTATATCCCCTATATGGCTTCTGAATCAGACTCGCCCGTACGAATACGGATTGCCTGTTCTAAATTATAAACGAAGATTTTTCCGTCACCAATTTTACCTGTGTATGCCGCTTTACTGATCGCTTCAACTAAGCGTTCAACAATGTCATCGTTCACTGCAATTTCAAGTTTAACTTTTGGTAAAAAGTCCACCTGATATTCTGCGCCACGATATAATTCTGTATGACCTTTTTGACGACCAAAACCCTTTACTTCACTTACGGTGATACCTTCAACACCAATTTCAGAAATGGCTTCACGAACATCATCTAATTTGAATGGTTTGATAATTGCGTTAACTATTTTCACGTAGACCCCTGTTTATAAGTTTATGTATAACTGAATTGTACAATTCAATTCATGTGCCATAAAAACAAAACATTATATTTCAAAAGGTTAGGGTGAAAACATATTTAAAAATGAAGAGTGATGCACCAAATAAGCACACTAAATAGTTATTGCGTTTTTATTTGGTGCATGAAGATAGAAAGTTAAAAAATGCAGGAGCAATTATCAAGTAATAGCTGACTATTAGGATTGAAAGCAACGATGTTATTGGAAATTTAAGCCGTTTTAAAAGATCACTTAGTTAGTCTGATTAATGGTATTATTCATCACTTACCGCTGATTTAGCTTCTAGTTGATACGAGTGCTGCATAGAATCATGATATTGTATTGCCCTATTTTTTCCACTATGTTTAGCATGATACAATGCTTTATCAGCCTGTATATATAACTCCGAACTAGTTTTAATTTTTTCAGATGTTGTGGCTATCCCTATACTAATCGTCACTTTTACTTTCTGATTACTACCATATTTATCGCCTGCTAAAAATTCACAACAGCTAACTTTTTTCACAAAACGTTGCGCTATATGCAAACTTTGAACAGGATTAATTCTTGGTAATACACAAAGAAACTCTTCTCCTCCTACTCGACCAATAACATCCTCTGTTCTCATTATCTCTGCGCCTATTTTAGCTATTTCACGAATAACAATATCCCCAAAGGGGTGACCATAAAGATCATTTACCAGCTTAAAGTCATCTATATCTATCACCATAATCGAAATTGTATTTTTTTCAGCATGATTAGTGTTGATCATTTTTTTAAGGAAATTAAAAACATAACGTCTATTAAAAGAATTCGACAAAGGGTCTCGAATGGAAAGCAGGACAAGTTTTTTATTATTCTGCCATTGAACATAAGTAAAAAATAGAATAAAGAAAACAAGTATCACAACAATACTAATGATATACGTTTGCGTTGTGTTTTTTTGTTGTTGTTGCTTAAACTGTAATTCTTGTACTTTTGCCCGTTGTTGTAGTAAAGAAATTTCTACATTTTGTCGCTCAGCTTCTAATGCTCCCCTTACACGTAATAAACTATCAGAAGCACTTTTCTTCAATATTTCTATTTCGTTCCTATTAAATTCTTTTAATAGTTGGTAGGCTTTTTTATTATCACCTTCGATATGAGCTAATTCAGCGCTAATCTCTAAGACTTCAACCTGCCAATGAGTCCCCATTAATTCTGGAATAGCGGCAAATATCTCAACTGCTTTTTCTAAGGATTGTTTTGCTTCGACTAACTTGTGTTGATTAATCAAACACTGTGCTTTACGTTTATATAATTCAGCTTTGTAATCAATTAAGCCTTCTAAGTTAATCGCTTTATCAAGGCTAACCAAGGCTTTATCACATCGACCTTCTTCCGCTTCACTCATTGCTATGCCATAGGCAGCATAAAACTTACCATTAATGTTATCAGGATTAAACATAATCGCTTTTTGATATTGTTGATAATATTGAATAGCTAAATCATATTTTTTCCAATAACGATAAGTTGATGCTAAACCATAAATAGCTTCAACTTCATATGATGGGTATTCAAATTTCTGGTAACTTACTAACGCTTTTTGGTAATACTCAATTGATTTTTCATAGTCATTCATGTAACTATAAATTGCGCCATACACCTCATTAATTCTAGCAATTAAAAATTCATCATTTAGAGAAAATGCTTCGACATAAGCTTGCTGCAACTCAGTTAAAGATAGTTCATAAACCTCTGTTAAACTTCTTGTATAGGCTAATTCATGCTTAGCTAACACAGCTAAATAGATAAATTTATTTTCTATTGCTGATTGTTTTGCTTTTTTTAACATTATTTGAGCTTGTTGATAAAGCCCTTTTCGCTGCAATATAAGCCCTTGAAAAATATTAAAGTTTATTGTTACTCTGGCGGGTGTTTGTAAGTTTATAACTGTTTGGGCTTGCTCAACGGTACGTTCAAATTTATCAAAGAAGTACACTAAATTTTCAGCTTGTGCTTTACGTAATAGCCACCATACTTTGTAATTTGGTGACATATCCTCAACCTGATCAACTTGAGTAAGTAGTATTTGGTAAGTTTTCCATGGGTATTTATTTAACTCACTTTCCATATTTTGCAACACAGAGCTGTCTGTTAATAATGCTGCATTGGCAACAAGAAAGTAACTATTGAGTAACAAAAACAAAATGCCTCGATAGACAAACTTCAAAATTATTTACCCTTAATATAATCAAGTTTTAATAGAATACCATGATGGTTCAATTTTTATAAACAATTTAGCTTTTAAACCGCAATTATTGATGTTGTGCCACCCATAAAAAAACCGTGAAACTATGTTCACGGTTTTTATTATTTATCATAATGATTAAATCATTACATATAACTTATATTATGCTGTTTTTTCTTCAGTAATGAAGAAGCTACATAGATAAGCAATTAAACCAAACAAGAAGAACACACCTGCAATTTCACGTAACCAGTAGAAAATCGCTAACTTGTCCTGCGTTGCCATAAAGCTTAATGCTTCACCTGACTCAGGGATACGTTGTAGCCACACTTGCAAGATACCAGCACCCGTTAAGAACAAGGTGATAAATACCATAGCAACTGTCATCAACCAGAAGCCCCACATTTCAACAACCTGTGCTTTATTACAGTTTGCTTCACCAATACCACGAAGTTTAGGCATAGCGTAAGACATAATGGTCATAACAATCATTGCATAAGCACCGTAGAAAGCCATATGGCCATGCGCTGCTGTAATTTGTGTTCCATGAGTATAATAGTTTACAAAAGAAAGCGTATGCAAGAAACCCCAGACACCAGCACCTAAGAATGCCATTACCACAGTACCTAACGCCCATAAGGTAGCAGCTTTGTTAGGATGTTCACGACGACGACGGTTAACCATATTAAAGGCATATAAAACCATAGCGAAGAAAGGTAGTGGCTCTAATGCAGAGAAGATTGAACCAACCCACTGCCAATATTCAGGTGTCATTAACCAATAGAAGTGATGACCCGTACCTAAAATACCTGAGATAAGCGCCATAGCGATAATCACATATAACCATTTCTCAATTACTTCACGATCAACGCCCGTTACTTTGATTAATACATAAGCTAAAATTGCGCCCATGATTAATTCCCAAGTACCTTCTACCCATAAATGAACAACAAACCACCAGAAGTATTTATCTAACGCTAAGTTAATAGGGTTATAGAAAGAGAATAAGAAGAATACCGCTAAACCAATTAAACCTGTAATAAGCACCATGTTAATTGCTGTTTTACGACCTTTCAAAATGGTCATGCCTAAGTTAAATAAGAAACCTAAACAAACAATAACAATACCTATTTTAGTTAGTGTAGGCATTTCAAGGAACTCGCGCCCCATGGTTGGCCATAATTCGTTAAAGGTAAAGTCAGCTAAAGTAGAATAAGGAACAAGTAAGTAACCTAATATTGTCGCAACACCTGCTACTACAAATATCCAGAATAAGGCCATAGCTAATTTAGGACTATATAACTCAGTTTCGGCCTCATCTGGAACCAAATAATAAGCCGAACCCATAAAACCAAAGAGTAACCAAACAATAAGTAAGTTGGTATGCACCATACGCGCAACATTAAATGGGATCAAACTACCCACAATGTCACCCATAACGTACTGCATGCCCATTAATAAGCCAAAGAGTATTTGACCAACGAACAAGATCATAGCAAAAATAAAATAAGGCTTTGCTACCGCTTGTGATTGATATTTTAAAGTATTCATCAGTTACCCTTCTATGTTCGGTGGCCAGTTATTAGTATCAAGCTCTGACGTCCACTTTAAGAATTCAGCTAACTCATCAATTTCTTGATCCGTTAAGTTGAATTGTGGCATTTGACGGCGGCCTGGAATATTCAATGGTTGAGCTTTCATCCAGCCATTAAAAAAAGCTTTAAAGCCTGCTTCACCGCCACGGCGAATATAAACATTACCTAGCTCAGGTGCAAAATATGCGCCTTCACCAATTAATGTATGACAACCGATACAGTTATTTTTTTCCCACAAATGTTTACCATTTGCTACCGCCTCGGTAATATTTTCTCGATTATCTCGTTTGGGCATTTCTTTTACGGTATGAAAAGTCAAAGCTAAGAATATTAAGAAGAAGAAAACACTTCCCCCATAATAAATATTCCTTGCCATGCCTTTAGTAAAGCTCTCGGACATGGTGTTCCCCTAATTGAATTATAAAATTCATGCGTTAGTGTTATATTACGTGTTTGCATTAGTCACTTATATTAATAACCATCCTAATAATAGCCTACATAACAAGAGAAATAGTTTGATAGAAATCAAGTTTTTTGGGAGTTGTAATAAAATGTGTCGAAAAGTTAATGATTATTCTGCCATATCGAAAAATCAAGTGTTTATTTAAGTTAAAGACAAGCTATCCAATATAACCTTATATAATTTAAGGTTATATTGGATGGTTTGTCTTATTCGATACTTTTTTTCATGTTGAAGTCGCATGATTATTTAAGCAATATATCAATCACACTTGCTTTAACTTACTTTACCTTTTAACAAACAGAGCAATTAATCAAACATGGTCTAAAAATTATATCCATACAATGCATATTTCATCTACAGAAACAAAAAACTGCACATTATTTTATAAAATAAAAACAACGTGAAAACATGGTGATTCTTAATAACTATGCTTTACTTAGTGCATATATTTTTTTATTTTTATTTTTATTTTTATTTTTACATACAGAGTCTTTTAAATGAATAGTACAACCCATAATGAAACTGAGTTTTTAGAGTCTGAGCAACTTGTTTCAACAACAGATCTTGAAGGACGTATTACTTACGCTAACGAAGCGTTTTGTCGAGTTGCAGGTTACACCTTAGATGAGTTAATGGGGCAACATCATAATATTGTTCGCCACCCTGATATGCCCAAGGCAGCGTTTGGTGATTTATGGATTAAACTAAAGCGCGGTGATTCATGGCGGGGCATGGTAAAGAATCGTTGTAAAAATGGTGACTATTATTGGGTTGACGCTTATGTCACACCTTTATATGAAAAAAAGGTGATTACTGGTTATCAATCAGTAAGATCAAAACCAACATCTGAGCAAAAGAAACAAGCACAACAATTTTATGACAACCTAAACAACGGAAAATCACCAAGTAGTTTTAATGAGAATGTTAGTTTAAAGCGTTTAATAGCTTGGTGTATTGTCGCCGTAGCTTTTATAGCAAGCTGGTTACTTGTAGGTGAGATAACATCATTAATTATTTTATTTATTGTTGTTATCTCACTATTAATTCTTTTCTCAGAAGAAATAATAACGTTACCAAATCATATTCAAAAAATAAAACAACAGTTTGACAGCCCTTCTAGGCATATATTTTTAGGCAATGGTTTAACTAACATAGTAAAATATCCTGTTGAATTATACTCGTCTAAAGTTAAAACAATATTAGGCCGAAGTAAAGATTCGGGCGAGTCATTAGTCTTTTTAGCTAGTGATTTAAAAGCGACCTCAAAAAAAATGCTTGAAGGAATTAATGAAGAAAATGCTCATTTAGGTCAATTATCTACTGCCATTACAGAAATGAGCGCAACTATCCAAGAAGTAAGTCAAAACACCACTCAAACCCACGACAAGGTAGTGGATGCTCAAAATGACTGCAATAAAAATATTAATATGATAGACCAAAGCCAGACTAAAATATTAACACTAACATTAGATGTAGAAAGTGCTGCCACTAACGCAAACGCTTTAGTCGAAGATGTTGATAAAATATCAACAATAATGGCTGAAATTCAAGCTATTGCAGACCAAACCAATTTACTTGCATTAAATGCGGCTATTGAAGCAGCCCGCGCTGGTGAGCAAGGCAGAGGTTTTGCGGTGGTTGCCGATGAAGTTAGAACTTTAGCAAGCAGAACGCAAGATGCTACGGGTAAAATTCAATCATCCGTTGTTGAATTACAAAGTTCTCTAAAAAGCTGGAGTGAAATAATGTTAACCAGTAAGGCCAGTGCTGATGAATGCAGTAATGATTCATCACATATAAAGCAAGCTATGCAAGACATTGTAAACCATATTAATAGTATTAGTGATATGACAGCACAAATAGCAACGGCAACCGAAGAACAAAGTGTTGTCGCCAATGAAATAAATCAAAGTATTATAACAATAGATGATATTTCAACTAGCAATACTCTTTTAGCCAAAGAAACACATGAGGCAGGTGAAAATGTAAGTAAGAGTGCCGATTCTATTAAAGAATTGAGCACAACGTTTAACTAATACTTAACTTTTATTTAGTTTTTCTTGTTATCTACTTTTACAATAACCACACCCTTCATCCTCGGGTGTGGTCCACATTCATAAGAAAAATGTCCTGCTTGATCAAAACTGCGCTGATAGCTTTCATCAGGAAAAAGGTAATCAGGCTCTTCTTTTTGTAGCTGTTTAAACCAAACATTATGATATTGACGTTTTTCAACATTTCGCCAAATAATAGTATCTCCTTTTTTTATTACTATTTCTGCAGGGTTAAATTTCATTTTATAAATTTCAACAATGTGCTCTTTGGCCAAGACGTTACTGGAAATAAACAGTAAACAGAGCAAAGTTAGAGTTAAAGTTTTCATATTGTTCCTCATTAAAATCAGTTCCGAATTAATAATGGCGAGTCTCGAAGATCTAGCCTAATTACACTCGTATATGTGGTATTTTTGTTACTCTAAGCTTTCCTTGTTAGAAACTTTTCTCGCAGCCCGATCAACGTCCACCGCTTCTTTACCATCAACCCATTTTAGTAAACCACCTTCAGGGTTATGTTTTTGTACTTCATTACAAGCTGAAACACATTGCACACATTGAGTACAAGTAAACTTGGCTCGTTTCATATTACGCGTCGGTAAACGCATCGGACAAGCTTGGTCACACGGTTTATGTTTATTATACGACTCACACTCTCGACATGCTTTAGCCCGTGTTCGATCAAATTTTATCACCATCGCTTTATTATTCGCCATCCAAATTAAACTTTGAAATAAACCAAGCGCACAACCATACTTACAAAACACATGACGAGCGAAAATAAAATCGGCAGTAAACACTATGGTAGTAACGGTAATAAAAAGACTTGCGCCAAAACCTAAATCAAAATTAGCCAAACCAACCAGTAACATTTTCGGGTCAAGCAAATAACTTAATAAACCCAAAGCCCAAATAAAAGCCATACTAGCAGCGGCAATAAAAATGATAAACTTGGGTAAAAATCCTTTACTCTGTTTGCTAGCTGCTTCCCAAATAGTAACGCGATTTAGCTTTTTCAGCATTAAGTCATTAATCACCTCTACTACTGAAAAATGCGGACACAACCAACCACAATATATTCGGCCATATTTCCAAATCAATAAGCCAGTAATCGCCACAAAAGCCATACCTGGCAGTAAAACTCGTGTGAATATTTTAATCGCGGCATCTACGCTGTCGCCACCACCGTACAGAATTGAATCGATACTAATCGTCCAAGCTTGGCCAAAAAGTATAAAGTGGCCTAAATCGAGATCGAAGCGAAAAATGTCTAATAATGGAGCAAAGAGAAACAAGACAAAAAAAGCAATTTTTGCCGTTATTCTCGATTGTTGAAGTGTCATGATCATACAAGTAATTCTACTACTATTTTTATAACATCATTTATTCTAGATCAGTCTTTACTTTTATTTATCTATGCTAAAATTGCAACATCATCACTTTAGTCGTTTGAGAATTATTTTGGATAAAGCACAATATTTTTATCGTACCGTTATATTCACGCGTAAAGCTGGCATTATTGCTTTAGCTGATATTAACAACCCACAAGAAACTACTGAGCTAGAAGAATGGTTTGGCGTAGTAATTTCACTTGCTGATGGTAAACATACGTTGCAAGAGTTAACGGATTTTATGCGCCAACAATATCAACAAGTACCTGATAGTTTAGATGATACGCTTGAATCAGTTATTGAACGCTTGCTAGAAGGTAACATGATAAAATTAAATGAAAAAGCGGTCGAACTTCCTTACTACTTATCGGCACCTATTGAACAATTAGATATTAAAAAATCACAAAAACTTATTGCTGAAGATGGCTATAATGTACACTAATAACAGACTTCAATAAATTGTAAAAATGAGCAATCATAATGACTGAAAATAAAGCTTTAGCGCTAGCGCCGCTAATAACACCTTTTGCCTTTACCTTTTATGCTTATATGTCAGACGTGCCTGGTTTCAATATGGATAAAGGTCTGTTAAATTTTATCGGCCTATTTATAGGCTTAACACTGGCCGCCATTCCAGTTGCTTATATCTACATGTTTTTTATCGGTGGTAAATTTTATGGTATATTCAAAAGAAAAAGAAAAGTTAACTTTTTCACAATAACCTTAGGGTCTGTTTTTGTTGCTGACATCCCTATGTTACTTATTTGGCCAGCTACACAAGGAGAAGAGTTCTACCTAACCTTACAATTGTTTTCATTTGTTGGCTTGATGGTTGGACTTAATTGTTGGTTTCTACTCAATTTAGATAAATTCCGCAGTAAATTTCATTCAGGTAATTAGCCCCTTATTGCTTATACACCCCTATATATGGGTATAAGTACGATAATAAATATATTGTAATTTTGACAATATTGTTGAGCTTCACTTCGTTCAGGTCAGCCTACAAATAATTTACTTTATCCTTGAGTAAACAAGGCTACGACTAACACCAACATAAGAATCCAAAAGCCTGATAGTAGCTGCCAAAATAACACCTGTGATTTATTTTTAGTCACTTTCGGGTCATCTAATAAATAAGTCGGATTTGGTTTTTTTAAATCCTTAATAAATTCAGGAATATTATCGTAACGCTGCTCAAGATCAAAACTAACACCTCGCTCTAAAGTACGATCAAACCACACAGGAATAATAGGGTTAGCTTCAGTAGCTGATATATAACGTAAACGATCATATTCAAAAGCTGTTTGGCATTCTTCTATTTTATTGCCATAGGGTAATTTACCCGTAAAAATTTCATAAGTAATAGTGGCTAAAGCATATAGATCACCCTGAATGCCCGTATTTTTACCGAGCAAATATTTAGGGTCGGAATAGGACGCCGTACCCAATACACCTTCATGTTCTAACGGAATAAAAACTTCTGCTAACCCAGCAACAAATACTGAACCAAAATCAACTACTTTAATATGATTGTCTTTATCAACAAGTATGTTACCTGGCTTTAAATCCTGATGAATAGTTTCCATTTTATGAAAAGCCGATAAACCTTTAGCTATTTGTTCAACCAGGTTAAAAGCTTCTTTCGGTTTAGGAAAGTGGTTTTGATCCATCCACTTTTCTAACGACATGCCTTTTACGTGTTCCATTAAATAATACAAACAAGTTCGCGGACGTTGTTGTTTGATTATCTTCACCACATGATCGCTATTAATGCGTTTACCAATCCACTCTTCTTGAATAAAACGGTCAATATAGCCGGTATCTTCTTCAAAGTTAACAGAGGGTGTTTTCATTACCATCTGCTCACCTGTGTCGGTATCTTCCACTAAATAAAGCTGACTTCGGCTACTAGCAAAAAATTCATTAAGCACTTTATAGCCATCGAGTATCACACCATTATCAAGCGGTGGAGGAAAAGGCAAACGTGTTAGTTTTGAGTTATAGTCATCTAAACTCTCATTAGGTAACGAGATAATTTGACATAAAGAGCCACTAATATTGTCATCACTACCATTATCAAAAGCGGCTTGTACTAAAGACTCAATACGCGCTTGGCATGAGCCTTTAGCAGACATTAGTTCAATAATTTTATCCGATGTTAAAAAATCGTGAATACCATCAGAGGTAACTAATAAAAGATCATCCGCTTCTAAAATGAACGAGCTGTAATCAATTTGAATACCATTATCCATACCCATAGCACGAGCAAGAAAGCTGCGCCCTGAGCCAATACTAGCAACATGATCTCGAGTAAGCTGTTTGAATTCGTCACCACGCAATAAATAAGCCCGACTATCACCTGCATGAAAAAAATGCGCTATTCTAGATTTTAAAACTAAGGCGGTAAAGGTTGTTAAATATCCCTTTTCTTCACTCACAAATTCATGGCTACGTTTAAATAACGTTAAATTAATACTAGAGAGAATTTTTTGTCCACAATGTTTAACTGACCAAGTATCAGGAGTTTGATAATAGTCACTTAAAAAGCGACTAATAGCAGTTTCACTGGCCTCTTTGCCAGCTTCAGCACTACTAACGCCATCAGCAACCGCTAAAACGATCCCTTTAGTTTCAAGCACTTCCTGTTCTTTAGGTACTAAAAAACCAACCGCATCTTCATTATTATCTTTTAAACCTTGAATAGAGTGGCTAGCGATATCAACTTGTAATTGGCTGGTTTTTGACATGTTATTTTCTTTTTTTATTAAACAAAAAAAGCGCGAATAAATTCCCGCCTACATTGATACCTAGGTGAGCAGAAATCTTCCCACTCTACAACTTATTGTTTCATTCATCATATAAAACAAATAATTACCTATCGCAAGTAGCTATTTAGCTTTAAGCTACATCGTTCAATTTAAAGAAAAAAGCACAGAGTTGACGCTAGTCAATGAGTACTTTTGACGCCTAAATTGGGCGATACAGCAACAAGATAAATAGTTACAACTAATTGACGTCTATAAGCTCGACCGTCCCATCTGCATTTACTTCGGCCATATGTCCTTTGGGTTCGTTTAAAAACATGGTAGCGAAGAAAATAATACCAGCAGAAGCAGCAATAACCATAAAGAAGGTTGAGTAATCTACAAACGACAATACCGTTAAGTAAGTTACGGCACCAACATTACCGTAGGCACCAGCCATACCTGCAATTTGACCCGTCATACGACGTTTAACTAAAGGTACGATGGCAAATACTGCACCCTCACCTGCTTGTACGAAGAAAGAACAACACATAGTGGCAAGTACAGCTAATGGGATCATCCAAGTGCCATCTACTTGACTCAGTACCATATAACCAACCGCTAAGCCACCTACTAAAATCATTAATGATTTACGACGACCAAACTTATCACTAAACCAGCCACCTGTAGGGCGTGCTACTAAATTCATAAAAGCAAAACCAGAAGCCAACATACCAGCTTGAACAGCACTTAAGCCTTCAAATGTTTCTAAGAAGAATAACGGTAACATAGAAACAACGGCTAATTCAGAGCCAAAAGTTACAAAGTAGGAAACATCTAAAATAGCGACTTGTTTAAAATCATACTTTTCAATATCGGCAACACCGTGAGTTAGGTTTTCTTTGTTAACATGCCAAATAGCCCTAACTTGTACAACAAACAATACCGCTAACCCAGCCCACATGATATACATGGTTTCGGTGGTTAATAATTTTACGCCTGAAGGCGATAATTTCCATGCTAATACGGCAAGCGCAATATACATAGGAATATTCATAAATATATAAAAGTAGAAATCTTTCCAGCTCGTTACTTCTAATCCACCTGATTTTTTTGGTTTAAAATAAGTAGAGCCTTTAGGCGTGTTACGAGCCGCATAGTAAAAGAACAAGCCGTAAACGCCAGCAATAACACCAGTTAAACCAATAGCATAACGCCAACCGTCATCACCACCAAAGGCCAATGCAAGCGTTGGTAAGGTCATCGCGCCAGCAGCAGAGCCAAAGTTACCCCAACCGCCATAAATACCTTCAGCAATACCCACTTGCTTTGCTGGGAACCATTCACCTACTAGACGAATACCGATAACAAAACCAGCACCAACAAACCCTAATAAAAATCTAAATAATGCGAGTTGTTCAAAGCTGTCAGCCATGGCAAAACCAGTACAAAGAAAAAATGCTGACATTAATAAGCCAGAGTAAATAACTCTAGGCCCATATTTATCAACTAAAATACCAATAACAATTCGTGCGGGTATAGTTAAAGCAACGTTTAAAATTAATAATGCTTTAATTTGTGCTGTAGATAAATCAAAGGCTTCTTTAATAAAAACCAATAAAGGGGCGTGTGAAAACCAAACAACAAATGTTAAGAAAAACGCAAACCACGTTACATGTAGCGTTTTAATTTTAGGATCTGAAAAATTAAGCAGATTCATTTTACCTTCGTGTGACATTGTACTAACTCCTGCGCCTTACTATTACTTATAAAGTGCAAAGTAATGTTGCGCTTTCTTACGTTAAATTTAAAAACTTTATTAAAATATTGGGGCTATTTTGCGCTTTTGGTATTTTTACTTTATTGACTTATGTCAACAAAGTAGATTTCTTTAATATTACTCTTATTGAAACAGGATAAAAACAAGGATTTTTTTGATCAAATTTGTTTTAATGTGTTAAATAACTAATGTAGTCAAAAGCTAAAGAACACTCAAGTTAATATCAAATCAAATAAAGAAGAACTTATGGAAATTCAACAAAAACATTCTTATCGGGCGCTAATTTTAGCCACATTAGCATTTGCAGCCTGTTTTTCAGTATGGACTTTATATTCAGTTATCGGTATTGAGTTAAAGTCATCACTTAACTTAACGGCAACTGAATTTGGCCTATTGTTAGCTGCACCTATTTTTACTGGTGCCATTTTTCGTGTACCTGTTGGCTTTTTAGCTGAAAAATTTTCTTGTCGAAACATATTTTTTTGGCAAATGTTATTAGCTGTACCACCATTATTCTATTTACCCTACGTTGAAACTTTTTCTGAATATATTTTATTAGGCTTTATTTTAGGTTTTAGTGGTGTTTCATTTACCATTGGCATTCGCTATGTCACTGATTGGTTTGACACAAAGCAACAGGGCTTCGCTTTAGGAGTATTTGGTGCAGGCAATGCTGGCGCAGCAATAACCTTAGTTTTAGTGCCTTTCATTGTAGACTCTTATGGTTGGAAAGATATTGGTCCCATTTATGGTATGGGCATGTTAGCTATGGCGGTTATTTTTAGATTATTTGCTCCTGAAATTAGTAAATACTATCAAGAAAAGAAAACCTATAATTTTGCTTTTCATTTAGCGCCATTAAAAGATGTTAAAGTATGGCGTTTTGGTTTGTATTACTACTTTGTTTTCGGATCTTTTTTAGCACTCATGTTGTGGCTACCACAATATTACATGGAAGCCTATAAATTATCATTAACACAATCTTTAGCGTTAACCTTGTTATTTGTAACAAGCTCAAGCATGGTGCGTGCAGCTGGGGGTTGGTTTGCTGATAAGTTTGGCGCTCGCGCTGTTAATTGGAGTGCTTTTTGGGTTTGTATGGTGTGTTTATTCTTTTTAAGCTACCCACCTACCACCATGATAATTCATGGTGTAGACAAAGATGTTGAAGTATCTTTTGCTGTTAATGTTTGGCTGTTTACTTTTCTCATATTTGTTATTGGTATCGCTCAAGGAATGGGGCGAGCCAGTGTGTATAAAATTATTTATGACTACTATCCAAATCATATGGGCAGTGTTGGCGGCGTTATAGCTGCTGTTGGTGCTTTAGGTGGTTGTACCTTACCCGTATTATTTGGTTTAGCCGTTGATATAATTGGGGTTTACAGTGCTTGCTTTATGTTGTTATACGGCGTATTGGCTTTGTGTATGATGGCAATGTATTTAGCGCTACAAGCTGAACGTCAGCAAAACTCTTTAAAAGAAGCAATTGAAAATAACTTTTTAGAGCAAGATTAAAGTCTGTTTACTTTAATTCTTCATCATTAACAGGCTCTGCCATGTTTTATACTCATGCTACCTCGAAATACTCGTTTCAGCGAGAATTAAAAGGCTTAGAGGCAAGGCATTGATTGAAGAGAATGGTTGTTCCCTTGTCGAAATCAATAACGTCGCATATAAGCCTTTTAAACTCGCCCTTTGGGGGCGTCTGAGCAAATCATGCTCGTCGTTGCTCCTTTTTTTAAGGGAACAACCATGAATAAAAACAAGCGTCTTGATCATGAATTGCTCAGGCGCCCTGAAACAGACATTTTGAAGTAACATGAGTATATGTATAGGAGCTTTTGCTTTTCACTGAGCTCCTTCCATTTTTAACAATCTAAGCACTATTCCTGCCCCTATCATCATAATAGTTGCTGATAAGTAAAGTCCAATATTATAATTTCCAAAAGCTTCAGCAATATAGCCTGTACATACGGGTGCGATAATTTGAGCTACACCAAAAGACAGAGTCATTGTTCCCATAAATTTAGCAGGATTACTTGGAAAAAACTTACCTGCCATAGTAAGTACTAGGCTTACACAAGCAATGAATGTTCCGCCAAATAGCAGCCCACTTATGACAACAGCAGGTAAAGTATCATTTAATGCAGGGAGAATAATTCCTACTGCTTGTAGGATATATGCCGCTAATAATGCTTTGAGGTAACCAATACGTCGTGCAATCCTGTCCCATATAAGTGCAGCTGGGGTTGCGGCTAAGCCAATTAATATAAAAGCAAGCCCACCTAACCCTTGTAACTCATCTACATTTTCAACAATATCGACAATAAAGGTGGAGCTAACAACAAAACCATAACCCGCACAAAAATAGGCTAGTAGCATCATTAAGGTAAAAGCTTTACTTGGTGGATTATCTTTTACGCCATTCTCCA